>Ga0163219_100053_pt1 | contig 28823 bp, 35 predicted proteins | sample MSEWel2016_04_06_FD_113150 | JGI IMG/M metagenome (GOLD analysis project Ga0163219, IMG submission 113150) | Subsurface microbial communities from deep shales in West Virginia, USA - MSEEL Well Study Marcellus 3H_2016_04_06 ...
ATTCTCTTTTAATTTTATAAGTTTTATGGTGCTCATAAATACATTCAATTAAAAGCAAAAATCAAGAGCAAGGAAAATCATATGCAGGAAACAGAAAGAGATAAATTAGTGCAGGTAATTGGTGTCATCATGTTTGCCAGACACCATGAGGAAAGATACAGGGAAGTTTTCCCGGGCATAAGAATGAAGACCATAGTTTACGGGGAAAAGACTCTGATGACTGAATTTGTCATGAAGAAAGGAAGTATACTTGGTCAGCACGATCATATGCATGAGCAGACCGGTTACCTTGTTTCAGGAAGAATACTCTTAACTATCGGTGATGAGACCTTTGAAGCAGGTGCAGGTGATTCATGGAGCATACCCGGAAATATGCCACACTCCGCAAAGATACTGGAAGATTCTGTGGCTGTGGAGGTATTCTCACCTCGCAGGGATGAGTATATCGATTGACTCTGAAGGATTTTATATGACAGAATCCGGATTCTATTATCCCGGTTTTATTCTCCGTTTAAATTCAGATATCCGTCATTATCACTTGTTTCAAGTATCTTTACAGTGGAATCCTCCGGAACGATCAACTGCATATCAACACTAACGCTTGCAGTGCCATATATCGGATATTCGATTTCGATTAATAGTTCTCTGTTGCCTTCGGTGGCAACTATATTGACTTTATCAAGTTCCTCCCTGCCTCCGAAGTAAGCTTTTTTCTGTGCGGTCATTTCAACGGTATCCCCGGCATGGCTGTTGACAGTTAAATCTCCGCCTATCTGATTGATGTGAATAACGGTTCCGGGGCTGACATTGAAACTATCTGTTACCTCCTCGGTTTCTAATGGTTCCTCTGTAACACAGCCTGATACCAGGATGTACAGCAAGATGCATGTGAAGAAAATTTTGTAATATTGTTTTGGCATTGTCAACCCCACCACCACTTGTTATCTTACTATTAGTCTATCGGATGTTAAAATATGTATTCATGATTCTTTACACTTCAAATATTTTGTTTTAGATAGTTTTATTTATTATAACACATACATAGGATTCCGGCTACTGTCAATGTGATAGCTTGATGTAGTCAGTTCTTGCCAATGGATTTATCTCTTGTTAAAAGGTGAAACGATGAAAAATACATGGGAAAAGGTATTCGAGTATGCGTCATCCCCTCTTCACGGTACTCTCTCAAGGAAACTCAGAGAAGGGGTCAGCATACAGGTAAATGAAGGGAAAGTTTACTCAAAGGCCGTACTCTTTCTGGGTGAGGAGTTCGTACGTATAACCGAGGATGAGGATGATCAGAAAGTAAACACATATTACAATTGGGAAATGATCACATCCATCAGAACATGCAGTAAAAACGACTAAACGCTAATCTGAACAGGCTTATCAATAGTCTGCCACTTTCTATCTCCACTTTTATTTTTTTCATCAGGCTATCAGCCAGTATCTCCACAAGGAGCTTTTGATATCTATTATCTCAGGATCGAAGAGTTTTGATAATTTTAGTTCTGATATTTCTTTATGAGTGCATCGAAGCTGAGGTTTTTATCTCATAAAACTCAGGCTCCATGCCGCCGAGATCAGCATTTTCCGTGACTTTCATCCCATTTGAGCTGGCAAGAAAGCACAAAACTCTTATCTTAAAAAAATCTACATGTATTTGATGGATGCAGATGTTGAATTTGTCTTCTATATGCTACTGCTGTTAGCCATCGGACTTGGCCTGGCAGGTATACTTGCGGTCCTGCTTTACTTCATCTGAGCTTATCTGTCCTATTTAGCTTTTCAGCAGGTTCTTCCTGAACATACCATACTCGTCAAATCCACGATACATCAATATCATCAGGCCCATGAGCACATTGATGACCGTAGTTACATATATCGCAACCATGATGGCTATTTGATATTCGATGGCTGTAAGCGGGCTCGAACCACCCAGGATCTGTCCTGTCATCATACCCGGCAGAAAGACTATACCTATTGTAGCCATGTTTGCAATTGTAGGCTTGAGTGCGTTTCTGAGACTCTTTCGCATGTAAGGCATAAGAGCTTCGTGCTTTTCAGCGCCAAGGGATAATTTTGAAAGGTATCTGTTCTCGTTTCTCTGTATCTGGTCACAGAAATCGTTGATCCCTACTATATTTGCCCTGAGGGAGTTACCAAGAACCATACCCCCTATGGGAATGAAATACCTAGCATCGAACACGTTTGTAAGATCTATTATAAAGGAGTTGAAGTACAGCAGCATTCCCATGTTCGTTAATGCAAAGGATATGATCAGTGGGGCTATCAGTGATCGTATTTTAAGTTCCGCATTCTTCAGGACATTATGCGATGCCACTATTACCATTACCAGTACCCAGATTATGTTTATGATCGTGCTGTTAAGATCAAAGACGAATGTCAGGAAAATGCCCACAAGTGCCAGTTGTATTGCCATTCTGAAGGCGCTTTCAAGTGTTGGGCCTATCAGTTGCAGTTTAAAGTAATAGCTTACTGCAATTGGAATTAGCAGGAGAATAAAACAAAGCATCAGTCCCAGAATAGATATGTCGTTTGCAGGCATTCATTTCACCTTGTTCACGGAATCCTCGTTTGAGACAATCTTTTCAAAATCTATTATCCTTACACCTTCACGCTCCCATTCAGGGTCATGGGATATGGCAAGGACAGTCCATTCAGAATTTGCCATAAAATAATCAACAACCTTTGTCTTAAGGGCAGCATCCAGGTCGGACGTGATCTCATCAAGCAGAAAAATATCCTTTTTTGTCATCAGGGAAATTATGATGGAAATACGTTGCTTCTCCCCGCCCGAAAGGTTCTCGAACTTCTTATTGAGAACTTCTCTTTTCAGTGAGAACTCCGTGAGCAGGATATCCAGGGCATCTTGGTCGAATTTTCCATGGTTGGCATTATAGGAGAAGACCTCTTCGAACAGGGCCATCACTGGTCCTTCACCTATATCGCTGTCCTGTGAGATGTGGGTTGCCCTTTTTCTGATATCCCAGAACAGTTCTGCATCGGCAGGCTTTCCCTGGAAGTATATTCTACCTGAAGAGGGTCTGGTAAAACCAAGAATGAGTCTGAATACGGTAGTCTTTCCAATCCCTGATCTGCCCTTGATCAGAATCTTCTCACCTTTGTTTACTGACATGTCCAGACCGGAGAAGATCAATTTGTTACGCAAGCCGTCATTAACGCTTACAGAGACATCCTCCATCCTGATTATTTCCATTCGTTTTCCACCTTTGTATAAACCGGGAGAATAAAGTACCTGCCATCTAATTAAGCTTACCTTTATTTTGGCCAATTTCAATATATTGTGAACTATATAGCAATATAAAAAGCAAGTTTATATATTATACGATTATTCTATATATCGGGTTGGTCCCACATGAATTAAACTTACAACTCTGCCCCCGATTCTAATGCATACCAACCCATCATCTTTTTTTTACATGAAGTTCTATCCGTTTCAGGTGATCATTATGGATACGCTAATAGAAGAGGGTCAGAAAGCACCTGCTTTCTGTCTTCCCGATCAGGACGAGAATAAGGTTTGCCTTAAAGACTATAGTGGACAGTGGCTTGTCCTCTATTTCTATCCCCGCGACAACACTTCCGGCTGCACAAGGGAGGCCCAGGATTTCACGGCTCTAAAAAATGATTTTGAATCAGAGGGTGCCCGGATACTTGGAGTCAGCAAGGACAGTGTCAAATCACACCAGCGTTTCATCGAAAAGAAGGAGCTTGGAATTACCTTGCTGTCGGACGAGAGTACTGAAGTACACCAGCTCTATGGTGTATGGAGACTGAAGAAGAATTATGGCAGAGAGTATATGGGAACGGTAAGGAGTACCTATCTGATCGATCCTGAAGGCATAGTCGCTGCCACATGGAACAACGTCAGGACTAAAGGACATGCTGAGAAGGTGCTTGATAAATTAAAAAACCTGAAACAGGTCTGAAATGATTCTGTATCGGGGTAAAACAGTTAAAATGGTAATAGATGCGCTATCCTGGTATAGATTATAATATATCCAAGTACAAGCATCAGTAAAGAAATAAGCCACGCCCATCTGAGTATCCTGGCAAGGTTCTCAGGCTGGGTGAGTTTAATAAAAAAGCGATCGACCAGGTTGGGTCGATCTTCCGGATCATTTTCCATATAATGGTATTATCCTTTGATCCTTTTAAGTCTGAAGGTGTTTTCCCTTTCCATCTCTTCGAGACGGAGCCTAATGAAGGTCATTGATTCCTGAAGTTCAGGTATAACCTTGAATTCGAGAGCATTGACACGCCTTTTTGTCTTCTCGATATCATCAAGAAGCTTTTTCATGGTTGTCTCGATCTCTGCCGCAAGGATAATCTTCTCGACCAGAAGTTCGTAAGCATCCGCTGCTTCATCTGTGTATGAACTGGTTCCAAGAATACCATAACCACGTTCGTTTATGGACTTCTTGACACTGGATGATTCGATCTTAGGAACGACAACACCCATGATGTTACGGCTTTCCAGCTCGATCTCTGGCTTGCTCTGAAGTGCAAAAGCTGTGGATTTGACGGTAATGGTACCGTCAACAGCATTTGCAATACCTATCATCCGGGAAGCATCTTCATAGGCGGCATCCAGCTCGGTCCTGACATCCTTGGCCTTGCCGAGGATCTCGAAGAACTCAAGGATAAGACCATCTCTCTTCATCTTGAGCAGCTTGTGACCACTCTGTGAAAGCTTGATCTTCTTCTTAAGCTCGATAAGTTCGGAACGGGTTGGTTTAACATCTTTTGCGCCCATGTTGGATCACCTTCCAGATTCAGTTGCTCTTGTGAGCAGGGTGGTACTTCTCGATATACTTGTTATCGACCCTGGTAAGCAGGGCTTCAGGAAGTTCTGCGAGAATATCCCAGGCGACATTGAGTGTATCTTCAATAGACCTGTCTTCATCTCTTCCCTGACGTACGAACCTGTCCTCGAAGAGGTCAGCGAACTCAAGGATCTTCTGGTCCCTTTCGGACAGAGCCTCTTTACCTACAATGGCCACAAGACCTCTCAGGTCACGACCTTCTGCGTATCCGGCATACATCTGGTCGGATACTGCCTTGTGGTCGTCCCTGGTCTTTCCGTCACCGATACCTGAGTTCATCAGACGGGAGAGGGATGGGAGTACATTGATAGGTGGGTAGATACCCTTCCTGTGAAGTTCCCTGGATACTACGATCTGACCTTCTGTGATATATCCTGACAGATCAGGGATCGGGTGGGTAATATCGTCACCAGGCATGGTAAGGATTGAGAACTGGGTAACTGATCCTTTCCTTCCCTTGATAACACCTGCACGCTCGTAGAGTGATGCAAGGTCAGTGTACATGTAACCTGGATAACCACGTCTACCTGGTACCTCTTCACGGGCTGCACCCATCTGACGGAGTGCTTCACAGTAGTTTGTGATGTCAGTAAGGATAACAAGTACGTGCATATCGTGTTCGTATGCAAGGTACTCTGCAGCTGTAAGAGCCATCCTTGGTGTGATGATACGTTCTACAGCAGGGTCGTCTGCAAGGTTAAGGAAAACCACAGCTCTTTCAAGAGCACCGGTCTTCTCGAAGTCCTCCATGAATGACTGGGCTTCTTCGTTTGTGATACCCATTGCAGCGAAAACTACTGCGAAGTCTTCAGTGGATCCCGGAACCTTTGCCTGACGTGCGATCTGAAGTGCGATCTCGTTGTGTGGAAGACCTGATCCTGAGAAGATAGGAAGCTTCTGACCACGGACAAGTGTGTTTGTTCCGTCGATGGTTGAGATTCCTGTCTGGATAAAGTCCTCAGGTGGCATCCTTGAATAGGGGTTCATGGATGCACCGTTTACGTCTACCCTGTCTTCGGGGACGATACGTGGTCCGCCATCCAGTGGTTCTCCTGAACCGGAAAGGATACGGCCAAGCATGTCTTTTGATACAGGGAGTTTGATGGTCTCTCCGGTGAACACAACACCGGATTCCTCATTCAGTCCACCTGTTCCTTCGAATACCTGAACCGCAACAACTTCAGCTGAGGTATCAAGGACCTGTCCTCTCTTTGTTGTACCGTCAGGAAGGTTGATGTGAACAAGTTCACCGTAACCTACAGGCTCGGTCTTCTCGAGGAATACCAGTGGTCCTGAGATTTCTGTGATTGTTTTGTATTCCTTGGTCATTTTAGTTACCTCCAAGTGCTGCAAATTCCTTGTCCATCTTGTCCATGACAGTATTCAGTGCACTATCAAAGTCCTCTTCGAATTTGACCTTTGCAAGTTCATCCTTTGACTCAAGGGCAAGGATGTCTTTCATAGGTACGCCTGACTCCAGTGCTGCCTCTGCCATGTCACCGTACTTGGAGATTGCTTTCAATAGTTTATACTGCTTGTCGAATGAACAGTATGTATCAACCGGGTGGAACGCGTTCTGCTGGAGGAAGTATTCCCTGAGCATGCGGCAGATCTCAAGAACCAATTGCTGGTTTTCAGGAAGTGCGTCGGAACCGACGAGCTGTACGATTTCCTGAAGCTCGGATTCTTCCTGGAGAAGATCCATTGCATTGTCCCTGAGGCTTACCCAGTCAGGTGCAACATTCTCTTCAAACCACTCAGTAAGGCCCTGGGTGTACAGACTGTAACTCGTAAGCCAGTTAATGGATGGGAAGTGCCTCTTCTGTGCAAGCTTTGCATCAAGTGCCCAGAACACTTTTACGATACGGAGTGTGTTCTGTGTGACAGGCTCTGAAAAGTCACCACCAGGTGGTGATACTGCTCCGATAACTGTGATTGAACCATTCTCTCCGGAGAGTGATTTTACCGCACCTGCACGCTCGTAGAACTCTGAGAGCCTTGCTGACAGGTATGCAGGATAACCTTCCTCACCAGGCATTTCTTCAAGCCTGGATGAGATCTCCCTCATTGCTTCTGCCCATCTGGATGATGAGTCGGCCATGAGTGATACATCGTATCCCATGTCACGGTAATATTCTGCGATTGTGATTCCTGTATAAACAGATGCCTCACGGGCAGCTACAGGCATGTTTGATGTGTTTGCGATAAGGACTGTACGTTCCATGAGTGGACGTCCGGTCTTCGGGTCCTGAAGTTCCGGGAACTCGTTCAGTACGTCAGCCATCTCGTTTCCACGCTCTCCACATCCGATGTAAACCACTATGTCAGTGTCACTCCATTTTGCAAGCTGCTGCTGGGTAACAGTCTTTCCTGAACCGAATGGTCCCGGGATAGCTGCTGTACCTCCCTTTGCAACAGGGAAGAGACCGTCAAGGATTCTCTGACCTGTAATAAGAGGTCTTCTCGGAATGAATTTATTGTTTACAGGACGTGGCAGTCTTACCGGCCACTTCTGCATCATGGAAAGTTCTGTACCGTCTGATAGCACACATATGGTATCTTCTACCTTGAACTTACCTGATTTTATCTCTTCAACAGTACCGGAAACGGTTGGTGGAACCATGATCTTGTGCTCAATGTTCTCTGTTTCCTGTACTACACCAATTGTTTCACCGCCTTTTACGGAGTCGCCGTTTGATACTGTTGGCTTGAACTCCCATACTCTTTCACGGTCAAGACCGTTTGCGGTGACACCTCTTTCAATGAAGTCTCCCATTTTTTTCTGGAGGACTTTCAGAGGTCTCTGAATACCATCATAAATACTTTCTAATAAACCGGGGCCAAGTTCTACTGAAAGTGACATTCCAGTGTTCACTACGGGCTCTCCGGGTTTTATACCGGATGTATCCTCGTATACCTGAACAGTGGCTTTTTCACCTTCGATTCTAATTACTTCACCCATTAATCCTTCGTGACCTACATGCACCACATCATACATTTTTGGTTTGATGCCTGTAATTGTGACAACAGGTCCGGCCACTCGATAAATTTCACCTTTCATTTCCACAGATCAACACCTACCGATTGTTTTATTTTTTCCCTTAAGTTCGAACTCTGACCACTACCTCCGAGAGTCACCACAGTTGGTTCAACAGATTCATTGATAGTGTTTCTCAAAATCTCCGGTAGTTTATTAAGATCATCACCGTGCATAACCAGAATACCGACTTCCCGATCTTCAAGTATCTTGAGCACAGTAGGTTCAAGTTCGCCATCGGTAATTTCATAAATTTTTTTCACGCCAGCAAGTCTGAATCCAGTTACAAACTCACCTTGTCCGACTACTGCCAATTCCATCAAATCACCAACTGTTCCCTGATAACTTCTTCATTGAGGTTGGCGGCTTTTCCACGTATTATTATCCGCAGGTTGTTTACCTCATTCTGTTTGCTTAGCATGTAGTCCATGATTGGTACTATTGAGAGTGGATAAACATGTGAAAAGCTTGCTGCAGATTTAAGTCTGTGTTTTTTCAGCCGTGATTCGACATCGATTAAAGACTGCATATCCGGGCTCACAACATCAGAGATCTCGTCCCAGTAAGGATATTTCCCTATTTCTGTGATGAAATCCTCAAATGAAAGTGGTAATAGCCTTTCGATATCCTTGAGCTTCAGCTTGAGGCCACCTTCGATCATCAGATCCATCATGTCAGGATCAGTGATTCCTGCCTTTTTCAGGCGGAAGAGTGTTGTAAGGTTCTTAATGTCAATGCCCAGTCTTGTAAATGAGGCAAATAACTTACGGTCCTTTGACCTTGAGCCGCGGGTAGCTTCAAAGAGCCCTGCATAGTACATCTTATCAAGCTGGTTCTCGATTTCAGAGAGATTGGTTCCGTCGTAATTTTTCAGAATTGGATAGTATTCTGTGTTACTAAGTTCTGATATCACTTCTTCATAATCGCTCTTTGCTGCAAGTTCTGAAAATAACGTGTAACTAAGACTACCTGCTGCAACAATAGCTTCCAGTATATCTTCTGTGGAAGCGTCGCAGTATTTGCCTCTAAGGATTGTCTTGATATTCCAGATGTCGTACTTCTTGAGCTTTTCTGCGATAAGATAGTTCACCTCACCCTCAGAGATGTTGATCAACTTCGTGAAGGTCACGGCGAGATTTCTGTTCAGAGCATGCTCAATAAGGTCTACGCCTTCATACTGCCTTGCCAGCTCATCGACATCTTCCTTATACTCAGACTCTTCAATGAACCTGGTTATCTCGTCGATACCCATGTTCATGAGTCGGGGATAGGTCTCCTTTGGCAGGATCTTACTCTTCATTGCACGAACACGTGCAGTAGTATATGCGTAGTTTGAGTGACCCTTTGGTTTGGAGCTTCCACGCTTAAATTTCTGCAACAGCTGCATTTAGAAATCACCCGAATAAGATATCAGATGTCTGCCTCAACAACTGCTCGTTCACGCTTTTCAGAATACCGTCGTATGTATAGTCCAGTCTTACCGTCCCATCTTCATTCTCAATGATAACTCCACCGAGACATTTGATGTTACCTGCATATTCAAGCGAACTTAGCTCCTTTACAATCTCCTCTGATTCAGCATTGGAATAGATTCTCTTTCCGGATGCTTCGTTTTTCTCAATAAGTGATTTGAGAAGTTCTTTGTTCTTTTCAGGGGAAAATGCAGCTATGCTTTCTTCAGCCTGGGTATATACTTCTTCGAGTACTTCCTTGCGTGCATTGAGCAGTGTGCGCTTCACTTCAAGATTTGCACTGGATATTTCTTGCTGCCTTAATTTTGTGATATCATCTTCTGCCTTTGCAAGACGCTCACCCATGATCTTCTTGGCATTCTGCTTGGCTTCGTCCAGAATAAGAGTTGCCTCAGCATCAGCTTCACGATTCAACTGAGCTACTTCCGCCTCTGCGGCATCCTTGATATCTTTAACAACAGTTTCAAGTCCCATGCTCACACACCTTTTTAATAAATTTAAGAGCAAAAGGTGCTCTTAAATTAATTTAGCTGATCAACAGTGCAACTACCAGACCAAAGATAACGATAGTTTCTGGAATTACAGTAAGGATCAAACCTTTACCGAACAGGCCTTCGTTCTCAGCCATTGCACCGATTGCTGCGGTACCGATTTCCTTTTCAGCTATACCGGATGCAAGACCTGTAAGTCCTACTGCGAGTCCTGCTCCGATTGCCTGTAATCCTGCTGGGTCCATCATGGTTACTGCTGATGTTACTGGTTCTGCCATTTTATTTTTCCTCCGTGTATTTTCTAATGTATCCGAATGGATCGTACTTTCTTCCCCCACCTTCGTAGAATTTTCCGAAGAATTCTACATACTGTAACCTGAGAGCGTGTAATCCGGGGGCAATAATACTCAGGACAGTGTTAAGAGCGTGTCCGAAAAGGAACACTACAATTGCAAAGATGGTCATTCCGCCTATTGCTGTTCCTGGCTCCCAGATCATCTCAAAGGCGATCAGGTTGACAGTTGATGCAATGTAGATGGATGACAATCCGACAGCTATTATACGAGTATATGAAAGAGAGTTACTGAGAAGTGCAGGTAACTCGATCGGTCCTTTAATACCTTCTCCTTTGAGCAGCATTACAAATCCTATCAGGAATACCGCAATTCCCACTGCGAGGGGAAGCATTCCAACATAGCCCAATACTGCAAGAAGGATACCGAGTTCTACAACTATCCAGCTACCCTTTTCAAAGAGAGCTGCCGAAAAACCGTGTTTTTTATTTTCGTTAATGAAACCCAATATATAACCAATGTTGATGTGGATAACACCAATAAGAGCGGTTACTATTATCAGGGTCATTACAAGATGAGTCCTGTGAACAGGATAGGTGATCATTTCCCCGCCAATGGGTGATGCGAAAAGATTGATGGTTTCAAATCCTGCTATAAGCCCGGCTTCAACTCCGTGATATGTATGTAAACTCGCAAGCGGGAAGCCTAAGAATTCCCCATACAGGATTCCGAATAGCAACGTGGAAACCTGACAGTAAATAAGGATGTTCATCAGGGGTTTTATCGCATCAGATGATACTAGCTTCTTGATCGCTACTGCCATTGTCAGAAGGATCAGTGCATAACCAATGTCACCTAGTATCATTCCGTAAAACAGCGGGAATGAAATGAATATCAAAGAAGTGGGATCGATTTCCTTGTATGTCGGACGGGAGTAAAGATTCATTATTTCTTCGAAAGGAGATGATACCTTTGGGTTGTCATACTCTATCGGAACCTTCTTTTCGTCCTCTTTTGTCATCTCCTGACTTGATACAAAGGCACGTCCGTTAGTTGCCGAATTTACGGTCTGTTCAAGATTAGTATAATTTTCACTAGGAATCCACCCGTCTATCACAAAAGTACTCTCTGTGGTTGCAATTCTCAGAGGTGCTTCTGATTTCTGGGTTTCGATCGAAAGAAGTTCGTCACTTGCAAGAATGAAATCAGCATATTTCGTATTAAGAGATTCGATCTCAGCATCTGTGGCCTCGATCTTCTTTACAATATCGTTTTGCTTTCTCTCAAGCTGTGCAAGGATGTCTGCCGGTAAACCACTGGTCTCAGGAACTCTGAGTTCCTTATATAGTACCTTTACCAGTGCATCAGCAACTTCTTCTTTCTTATTCTTGTCAACAAAAAGTACTATGACACTTGCTTTTGGGTCATACCTGAGTTCATAGGAAGATGTGATCTTTGAAATTTCAGATTCTACATTTTCCTGTACATGACCTGCAAAAACAGTAAGATTTTCATACCCATGGTAGAGATCAAGATCAAGGTCTATATTCACAAACGGAACCAGTTCACTTTTGAGAGATTCGGTCTCTTTAAGTTCTGCTTCCAGTTCGGTCTTTTTCTCGCTGACTGCATTCACTTCTGCATCCAGCTGGTTGAGCCTGTCATCCAGATCTGTCAGGATTTTGCTTGAATCCTGTCTCTGGGCTGCAACGTCCTCTACTCCGAGAAGACTGCCAATTGATCTGATTTTGATGAGTTTCTTTGATATTTCGCTGATATTTCCAAAGGGTTTTCCAATCTTGAGTTCAGAGTCATCTTCTATATAATCTTCGATCTGGAACAGATTAGCCTTGTGCAGAGCATCGACCGTTTCTTCAAGGATATTCTTGTGGCCAACAATTACGGCACGAGTCATCTGTTTTGGCTTAAGCATGGATTGCCCTCTCAAACTCTGTTATCAGATTATCGACCGCCTGGTCTTTTCTGGATGACGCCTTTTCAGCAATTTCTTTTGCCTCTTTTTCGCCGTCCTCTATGATCTGTTTCTTTTCTGAAGCGATCGACTCTTCTGCAGATTTCATTGCACTCTGTGCTGCTTTTTGTGCATCGGCTTCGGCTTGCTTGATAATTTCCCTAGCCTCTGCACGTGCACTGGTTATTCGGTCGTGTTTACTTTTAACGCCGGCCTCAACCATTTTTCGTGCATTGCCTTCTGCATCTTTTATTTCAGATAAGATTTTGTCTTTGGCCATGCTAATCCTCATGTCGTGATTGATTATTATAAATCCCGAGTAATGCACTCCTTGTACTGCTAAATCACATATAAAGGTTTCGTAGTCTACAATCCTCTGGTAGATAATGATTTTTCATGATATTGTTTAAATATAAAATGGTTATGTTGATATATGATGTACTCGGAACGTAGCTTCCCGGTGTTCATCTGAAAATGCACATCTTAAGTAACTATTTTCCTTATTAATTTTACATAGTAGATTTCATTTTGTAATAAGGTCTTCAATTCTGACAGGAAGTCGTGCTTCTTCCGGGATAGTATGGATGTATTTTTTCCTGAATTCCGGGTTGCGCATCATACAATAATCCGACGAGCAACTGTAGGCTGCGTGTCTGCCCATACGCTCCCATATGGTGGAAAGCTTCTCCTCCCGGATGTTTCCAAAGGAAAGTGGTGTGTATGCACATGGTAGTACATCTCCGCCGGCAGTTGCATGCATCCAGCGTTTTCCTGCAAAGCATCCGAACTGCTCGGGACCCATAAAATAAGGCAGGGCTGTAACCCTTGGTCCGTCCGGTTTTTTGTTAATCCTTTTCTGGAAATCTGCAAGGCGCTTAACATCTTTGTCAGTGATGACCTCATCCTCATGTTCCATCCAGCGACCCACGGCAACGATCTCATATATGGACATTTCCTGCATACCCATGTCCCATGCAAACTGGTAGAATTCTTCAAGGTCATCTATATTATAAGGTGACATTACTACGAAGAGATCTGCGAGTATGCCTGCACCAATTGCATTCCTGGCTCCTTCAATGGCATTCTTGAAGGCTCCTTCACGGCCCCTTACTCTGTCATGCTCCTTCTCATCAGGGCTGTCAAGACTCATATGCAATGCAAAAAGTCCTGCTTCTTTGAGTTTCCTGGCACGATCCTCATCCAGAGCAAAACCGGAGGTAAAACAGGTAGCGATTGCTCTGCTTTTATCTACCCTGGCAACCATCTCGGGAAGGTCCTTACGCAGCATCGTCTCACCGCCGTCAAATGAGATGTAGTAACTGCCAAGATCCAGGGCCTGCTCTATTGTAAGATTTATCTCATCAAAGCTCAGTTCGGGGTCTGAAACGATACCTGCTGCTCCGCAATGAATGCAATCATAAGGACATTTTCCGGTGATACCAATGGAGAACTGGTCAGGTATCCTTCTTTTGAGTATGGATGCAACCTGTGCACTGATCATGCGGTTGAATGCTTCGCTTGGCATGGGGGGTACCCATGTTGAGAATATGATGTTTTCCTCGTCGGAAGAGATTGGTTTTTCTTCCTGGAATATTTTGTTTATGCGCTTTATAATGGGCTTTGCGACAGGGGACAGCGGTCCTTCGGTATCGAGTACCACTTTGCCATCCACTGTATCTGCATTTACTTTTAATACTGATCGATCGTAAACTTTCATAAATACACCTGTAATCGTAATTAAGAATTAGATTGATTTCTGTCAAGGATATTTGATGGCAGCATATCAAGGGTGATCAGGTCTGTCACCATCAACAGCTTATCCTTTGCAACCGAAGGGCTGAACTCATCAAGAATGCTTTTTGCCCTGTTCACATGTGAATTTACCTCATCGACGGTTGCATCTATGGTCTCATCATGACCCATATGCCGGCGCAGTATAAGCGGTAAGGTAACTGATTCATATGTTGACTGTTTGTCTTCCAGCCTGTTAAGGTATTCAAGGAGGTCATCTACTATCTGGTATGCATTGCCCACACACTCTCCGAAATCCCTCAGCTTGAGGGCAAGTTCCCTGTCGGCACCCGCAACATATGCTCCTATGGCTGCGCTTGCAGCAAACAGGGATGCGGTCTTCTTGGAGATACAATCGTAATAGTTCTGCTTCCTGAACTCGCCATCAGCACTTGAGATATCAATTGTCTCCCCTTCAGCCATATACATCCCTGCTCTACCAAATTCAAGTACGGAGTCAGTCCCGTATGATGAGATCAGGGATATGGCCTTTGATATAAGAAAATCGCCACAGAGAATTGCTGCGGGGACTCCGTATTTCTTGTGGGCCGATTCGACTCCCCTGCGTATGACTCCGTCGTCCAGAACATCATCGTGTATCAGGGAGGCGGAATGTATAAGCTCGATAGCAAGGGCTGCGTTGATACTTTTCCTGGAATCTCCGCCACACAGCTCAGTGCACAGCATCAGTATTATAGGTCTGATGCTCTTGCCCCCGGAACTGCATATGTGCAGCATCATTTTTTTCATATTGGAACTATCGTTCATCGAAGCGACCAGTTCGTCCATTGAAGACTTGATTAGCTGGTATTCCTCAAGATTCTCTATTTCGGTCATGGTTTTTCGAGCCTTATCATTCCTTATATTTAGAAGGGCACCCCATCACGATCTTATTAGCTTCTATCATGTTCGGCGAGACCATCACGCCACTGATGCTAATACCCTTTCCCTCATCAAGGTCTGCGGGAAGAGCTCCGGTATACTCGACACCGATCTCAAAATTCTCATCTTCCACGTCCATCAGAGTGAAGGATATTCCTTCGGTGGATACATCCAGTGTACCATTCTTAATAGTACCCATGGTATTGACGTTCTCCCCTACATATTTGTCCGGCTTTTCCTTTAACTCGGATATCATGGGATATCCCTGTGAGAGGTCCACATTCCAGAGTCCGACGGCCCCGACAAAGATAATAAAAAATATTGCAAGAACAGTTTTCTGTTTCCTGTCCATTAAAGCACCTTCAATTAGTATAGTTTATTCCCTTAGCTTACTCATACTTCTTTCCAGAGACCGGCGTACACGTAAAAGGTGAAGGGCATATATTCCAAGTATGATCCATGTATATGCAAATGCAAGTTCCAAGGCGCTTATGATGTTCACCTCTTTGAAGTGTAAGGTTCCCGGTTTACTGAAAGATATTCAATAATATGAATCTGTATCCGTTTTTTTAGCTGATGATTTTCGTACTAATAACTAACTATTAATACGGGTGTGCACTAGTATAGTGCCATCCTATAAAAAGTAAATGAAGCTCAGAACTTCAAAAATTACAATTGATGAATATGGTAAAAGCTCCAAGACTGATAGCATGGGAAACAACTGCAGGCTGTAACCTTTCCTGCAGGCACTGCCGTGGGGCATCGACTTTTGAAAAACCGGAAGGTGAACTCACAACTGAAGAGTCAATGCGCTTTATCGACGAGATTGCACAGATGGGAAATCCCATACTGATTCTCAGTGGCGGTGAACCACTTGTAAGGGATGATATCTACGGGCTTGCTGAGTATGCGACCGGGAAAGGCCTGCGTGTTGCCCTTGCAACCAACGGGACACTTGTGACCCCGGAAGTTGCTGAAAGGCTCAGGGACGTCGGGATCAAGAGGATAAGCATAAGTCTTGATGGCTCCAGCCCGCAGACCCACGATGATTTCAGATGCATGCCCGGTGCCTTTGAAGGTGCCATGAAGGGTATCGATAATATCAAAAAGGCAGGAATAGGATTCCAGATAAACACCACCATTACAAAACGCAATCTCACTGAGATCCCTGCCATACTTGAGATGGCAACTGATATAGGAGCAGAGGCCCTGCACATATTCCTGCTGGTGCCAACCGGCAGGGGTAAGGAACTCGAGAATGAGGAGATCCCGGCGGTGGAATATGAGAGGGTCCTTAACTGGTTCTATGATAAGCAAAAAACTGCAAAGATCCAGCTCAAGGCTACATGTGCACCCCACTACTTCAGGATCATGCGCCAGAAGGCAAAGAAAGAAGGTATCGAGGTCAGCGTCAAGACTCATGGCTATGAGGCTATGACAAAGGGCTGTCTGGGTGGCACCGGCTTCTGTTTCGTGTCCAGTATAGGGGAAGTCTATCCCTGCGGATACCTGCCCGCACTTGCAGGAAGCATTAAAGAGCAGTCTTTTAAGGATGTCTGGGAGAACTCAAAGGTCTTCAATGACCTGAGGGATGTCTCAAAACTGAAAGGCAAGTGTGGTGACTGCGAATACAATAAAGTATGCGGGGGCTGTCGTGCACGTGCATACGCTGCCACCGGGGATTATCTTGAAGAAGAGCCATACTGTATATACGTACCTGAAAAACAGTGATCTTATGATATATCTTGATGATACGGATAAAACAATACTGAATACTATACAGTTTGATTTTCCACTTGATGTCCGTCCTTTTAAAAAGCTGGGAGAAAAACTGGGTATAAGTGAAGACGAAGTGATCAGGCGCCTTGAAAGGCTGCACGATGAGGGTGCCGTCAGGAAGATCGGTCCGGTGATAAACCGTAAACGTATCGGGGGCACAAGCACACTTGTGGCCGTAGATGTGCCCGATGAAAGGATCGATGAGGTTGCATCTTACATTAATGAATATACCGAGGTTTCGCATAACTACCTTCGTCCGGATAAGTATAATGTCTGGTTCACCCTTTCGGCTTCTGATAAGGAGAGGGTTGATGAGATCCTTTCAGAGCTCAAAGAGAAGACCGGTCTGGAATTTATCAACCTGCCTACAAAAAGGCTGTTTAAAATAGGTGTTAAGTTCGATATCAGGTGATGAAAGTGGATGAGATCGAAGAAGCTATACTAAGATTTACTCAGAATGGTATTCCACTTACTCCTTCTCCATTTAAAAACCTGGCTGAAAGCCTGGGTTTGAGCGAGGAAGAAATCGTTGCAAGAATAGAAGGGATGCAGGAGAAAGGCATAATCCGCCGCTTCGGTGCTTCCATCGGTCACAGGGATATCGGTATCGTCGCAAACGCCATGTGCATCTGGAACGTTCCAGATGAGCAGGTGGAAGAGGTGGGAAATATCATGGCATCCTTTGCGGAGGTCACTCATTGCTACGAAAGGCCCCGGCGTCCCGGATGGGATTATAATCTTTTCACCATGGTCCATTCATATACAAGGGCAGACTGTGAAATAGTTGCAGACAGGATATCGCAGGTGACCGGGATTGCGGACTACAGATTGCTGTTCAGTGAACAGGAGTTTAAAAAGACCGGTGTTCGTCTGTAGTTTATTCTTAGCTTTAGTTAACCTTAGTCGCAATATTTAACTAATTTACAGTGAAAGGCAGAGGAATCAGAATAGGAGTACTTTGCATGGCACCAGATAACCCTTTCCTTCCACTGCTAATAGACATGACCGGCAGAAAGATCGTCATTTTTGGCGGTGGCTCTGTGGGTGAGAGAAAGACCCTTCTGTTTTCAAGATATGCTGATGTTACGGTAATAAGCAGGCATTTTTCCCCGGCTATCCTGGATGTCTCCGGAAGGGATAATGTTCATCTTGTAACGGCAGATGCGGGAAAACTGTCAGATTCCGAAATTCATGATTTAATTGATGGGGCTTTCGTTGTTATTCCTGCCACAAATCAGAGAGATATCAATGAAAATATAAGTTCCCTTGCAAAGGAAAAGAATATACTTACAAATCAGGTGGATGCAATCGGAGACATTACGGTTCCCTCGGTGATCAAAAGGGGTGACCTTATCATAAGCATATCGACATCTGGTTCGAGCCCGGCATTTTCAAGGTTTGTAAGGCAGAAGGTCGAAAGTGTTATCACTCCCGAGTTCGAGGGTATGATAAAGATCCAGGAAAACCTGCGTGAATACCTGAAGGAGAATGTACCTGACCAGAAAGACAGGAAAGAACTGTTATGGGATGTACTTGAAAGTGAAGACGTCTGGTCCGCACTTGGTGAATCCTATGACAAAGGGTTTAATATAGCACAGGGTATAGTAACTGAGAAAATAAACGAGAAAGTCCGATAGCATGTCTGTTCATAATACATTCCCGGCACACTTTGAAAAAAGATATCCAGAGGTGTTTTGTTGACTGAGATTTCCAGTATGGTCATCACACACTCCAAGGCTACTGTAGAAGAGATGGAAGAGGTATGGGACGGTGATCTCGAATATATCCTCAGGGAGCTTTATGCAAACGAGCTCGTATGTGAATGTGCCGTACTGAAAACCTGCAACCGAATAGAGATCTATGTTGTTTCCCCCAAGGGAAGCAGTGTATTGTTCCAGTTCGTTAAGAAAATGGGCATGTCGTCCAATATTTTTGACTTTTTTGATCATGAAGAATCCATAATGCATCTGCTCAGGCTTTCCTGTGGTCTTGAATCCATGATTATAGGAGAGGACCAGATACTTGGTCAGATAAAGGATCTCTATCAGATAGCCAAGAACCTCGGAACCACAGGGAAGATGCTGGATACCGCATTCAGTAAAGCCATCCAGGTGGGAAAAAGGGTAAGGACCGAGACCGGGATCAACCGGGGTGCACTGTCCATTGCATCTGCTTCTGTGGATCTTGCAGAGGATACCGTTGGTGACCTGAAGAACAAGATGGTCCTTGTGATCGGCACAGGAGAGATGGGAACCCTTGTGACCAGAGCCCTGTCACACAGGGACATCGAACTGATGTATATCGCCAACAGGACGTATGCTACTGCAAAGGAACTTGCCGATGAGATGGGAGGTCATGCGGTCCACTTCGACCAGATAAATGAGAACCTCAAAAAGGCGGATGTGATCATAAGTGCCACCGGAGCACCACACTTTGTCCTGAGGCATGAACAGGTACTTGAAGCGATGGATTCAAGGGAGAAAGAACTGCTCCTGATAGATATTGCAAACCCCAGGGATATCGACCCTTCAATTGCGGACATTCCTCATGTGACACTATATAATATAGACAATCTGCGTGTCATCAACGAGAAGAACCTTGAACACAGGCTCGATGAGGCTAAAAAGGCACAGGTTATCATCGATGAGGAGTATGATCTGCTTATAAAGCAATACAAACGCCAGAGGGCGGATCATCTGATCTCGGAACTATATGCCCAGCTGTATCAGGTACGCAGTCAGGAAAAAGAACGTGCTCTGAACAAACTGAGTGCATATCATACAATAGGCAAGGTAGAGAACCGTATAATCGATGACCTGACGCACTCCATTGTCAACAAGATAATTGCAGAACCTACCAAGGTGATCAGGAATGCTGCACAGGTTGGTGATGATGAGATGCTGGATATGGTTTCCCGTTTATTCGATATTCAAAAGAAGACAGAGAAGATCAAGATCAAAGGTGAGCCGATACCATGTTCCCGGAACTTAGAATGAGAAGGTTGAGAAGCGGAAAAATAAGAGATCTGGTAAGAGAGACATCACTCTCTGTGGATGACCTTATCTACCCGATGTTTGTGGATGAGAACATTGATGATATACAGAACACAGCATCCATGCCAGGTGTTGAACGCCTTCCCTTGAGTAAGGTAGCCGATGATGCAAAGGAAGCTGCCGACCTGGGAATACCCGCACTCATCCTCTTTGGGATACCTTCAAAGAAGGACGATATGGGAAGTTCTGCCTGGGGGGATGAGGATATAGTCCAGAAAGCGGTCCGTGAGATCAAGGATGAACTCGGTAAAGACATGCTGGTTATAACCGATGTCTGTCTCTGTGAATACACCGACCACGGACACTGCGGCATGATTGACCGGGAGAAAGGCGAGATTCTTAACGATCCGACACTTCCACTTCTTGGAAAGACCGCTGTAAGCCATGCAAAGGCAGGTGCGGACATGGTGGCTCCATCGGGAATGATGGACGGTATGATAGGTGCGATAAGATCGGCTCTCGATGAGAACAATTTCAAGGAAATTCCGATAATGTCCTATGCAGCAAAGTATTCATCCGCATTCTACGGTCCCTTCAGGGACGTGGCGGATTCGGGATGCTGTTTCGGTGACAGGTCAACCTACCAGATGGACCCTGCCAACTCCGAGGAAGCCATAAGGGAAGTTGAACTGGATGTCCTGGAAGGTGCGGATATCGTCATGGTAAAGCCTGCTCTGCCATATCTTGATATAATCTATCGCATCAAGAAAGAGTTCAAGATGCCCACCGCAGCATACAATGTCAGCGGAGAGTTCGCAATGATAAAAGCAGCCGCACAGAACGGCTGGCTGGATGAGAGACAGGTGATGCATGAATCTCTGCTTTCCATCAAGCGTGCCGGTGCGGATATGATACTTACCTATTTTGCCAGGGATATGGCAAAGATGTTAAAATGATTTTATGGTGATCGTATGTCCTTAGATAAGTCAAGAGAATTATACCAGAAAGCAAGAACCCTCCTTCCCGGAGGAGTCAGCAGTCCAGTAAGGGCCATCAAGCCCTATCCGTTCTATACCCGCTCGGCAAACGGGTCAAAGATCACGGATATAGACGGAAATGAGTATATTGATTTTTGTCTCGCATATGGTCCCAATATCCTGGGTCATGCACATCCCCGGGTAAAAGAGGCCATAAACTCTCAGCTCGAGAAAGGCTGGCTCTATGGTACTCCCACAGAAGCCGAGGTGAATCTGGCAGACAGGATAGCCGGTCTCTATCCCAGCATTGATATGCTGCGTTTTGTTTCAACAGGAACCGAAGCTACAATGAGTGCTCTCAGGGCTGCAAGGGGATTTACCGGCAAGAACAAGTTCATCAAGATAGAGGGCGGATTCCATGGTGCACATGATGCTGTTCTGGTAAAAGCGGGATCCGGTGCCACAACACTTGGAAAACCCGACTCTCTCGGAATACCCGAGGACTTTACCAAGCACACGTTACAGGTCCCGTTTAATGATATTGAAGCACTGACTGACATGATAGAGAAGTATAGCGACGATCTGGCTGCCTTTATCCTGGAACCTGTGATGGGTAATATCGGACCGGTGCTTCCCGAGGAAGACTATCTCAAGGAAGTGCGCAAGGTAACCGAAGAGAACGATGTCGTGCTCATATTCGATGAGGTTATCACCGGATTCAGGCTCGCCATGGGAGGTGCACAGGAATACTATGGTGTCACACCTGATATGACCACACTTGGAAAGATCGTAGGTGGAGGCATGCCCATCGGAGTTTTCGGTGGTAAGAAGGAGATCATTGAGATGGTGGCACCTTCCGGAAGTGTGTACCAGGCAGGTACCTTCAGCGGAAGTCCGACATCCGTTGCAGCAGGTCTTGCGGTGCTGGATGTGCTTGAAAAGGAGAATGTACACAAAAAGCTGGGTGAGACCGGAGACAAAGTCAGGTCTGCATTGACAGATACCGTGGCGGATCTCAATCTCGACTATACGGTATCGGGAATCTCCTCGATGTTCAAGATATTCTTCGGTGACAAACCTCTGGACTACCAGGATGTGCTCAAATGCGATAAGGAAGGGTATGTGAAATTCTTCTACAAGATGCTTGACAGCGGAATATTCATACCGCCTTCACAGTTCGAGACCAACTTCCTGTCCACCGCACATACGGAAGAAGATATAGAGAAGGTCCTGGAGGCCTACAGAACAAATCTCAAATAAGCGGAGCAAAACGCATGATCATAGGAACCCGCGGAAGTGACCTTGCTCTTGCACAGGCTACAAAGGTTGAGCTTATGCTTGCGGAGAAAGGGGTGAAAACTACAAGGAAGATTATCAAGACCACAGGTGATACTTTCACTGACCGTCCCCTTCACGAGGTGGAAGGGGTCGGTGCCTTCGTGCGGGAACTCGATGACCGGATGCTCGAAGGGGAAGTGGACATAGCGGTCCACTCCATGAAAGACCTCCCGACACTCAGGCCTGAGACAATGAGTACATCGGCTGTCCTGGAAAGGGATTCGCCATGTGATGTGCTTCTGACGACTGACGGTTCTACACTGGAAGAGTTGCCGGAACTGGCGGTTATTGGTACCACATCCATGCGCAGACGTGCACAGATACTCCGGTATCGTCCTGATCTTGATGTACAGGATCTGCGCGGTAATATCAATACCCGTATCAGAAAACTCAAGGATGGTCTATATGACGGCATATTGCTGGCAGAAGCGGGTTTGCAGCGTATGGGGTGGGAGATGGATGTTCAAAGACTCAATACCGATGATTTCTGTCCGTCCGCAAACCAGGGAACAATAGCAGTTGTCACTCTTTCCGGAAGTGAGGCGGAAAAGGCCACCTCCATGCTCGATAATGAGAAAACACGTATTGAAACAAGTATTGAGCGCATCGTTGTAGCTGACATAGAGGGAGGGTGTACTGCACCTGTCGGCTCTTTCACTGAGTTTGTGAATGATGAGGAACTGCATGTACTTGCTGAAGTCCTCTCACTGGACGGTACCATGCAAGTGCGTATTGATGAGATCATCCCACTGGAAAATTACGAGGAACATGCTCACAGGCTTGCCAGGGAAATGGTGGATCTGGGCGGCAAGGAACTTGTCCAGAGGGCGGTTTGCCAGCTTTCAAATAAAATGCTTTGATCAATTGTTATTATGATAGAGATTACAGGTCTTAAGCTCAGGAACCCCACGATACTGGCAGCAGGTATCATGGGAACCACGGCTGCATCCCTTATGCGTGTTGCTAAGGAGGGAGCCGGTGCTGTTGTTACAAAATCCATCGGTCCACAGCCAAAGGAAGGACACAAGAATCCTAGCATGGTCAATCTTGAATATGGTTTCCTGAATGCCATGGGACTTCCGAATCCTTCTTTCTCCGAATTTTCCGCAGAACTTGAAACAGCAAGGAGTAAAGCAGATGTCCCGGTCATTGCCAGTATATTCGGAGGCAACGCCGAAGAGTTCGTGCAGGTTGCCGAAGGTCTGGCTGATGCAGGACCGGATGCCTTTGAGCTTAACGTAAGCTGCCCTCATGCACAGGGCTATGGTGCATCCATCGGATGTGATGCCTGTGCGGTAGAGGAAATAACCGCCGCTGTCAGTGACATGACCGACCTTCCGGTCTGGGTGAAACTGACTCCCAATGTAACTGATATTGTCAGCATAGGAGAAGCGGCCCAAAGAGGTGGTGCTGATGCAATCGTTGCCATCAACACTGTACGCGGCATGGCAATAGATATCCATAGCGGATATCCTGTACTTGGCAACAGGTTTGGAGGACTTTCCGGGAGTGCTGTTAAGCCGGTTGCTATCAAATGCGTATATGATCTCTATGCGGCCCTTGACATACCCATAATCGGTGTGGGCGGAATCTCCTGCTGGGAGGATGCGGTAGAGATGATGATGGCAGGGGCATCTGCCGTGCAGATTGGTTCTGCTGTCTATGACGAGGTGGATGTTTTCAGAAGTATTGCAGATGGGATCGACAGTTTCCTTGCGGACCGGAACCTGAACTTTGATGATATAATAGGGCTTGCCCACAGGAGGATCTGATGTATCCCGTTGATGTTACGATTACAGAGATAGTGCAGGAGTCACCTTCCACTAAGACCTTCTTTTTTGACAAGAGCTTTGAAGAAGCATTTCCGGGCCAGTTCGTCATGGTCTGGATAAGAGGTACGGATGAGATTCCGATGACCCTCTCCTACAGGAATGCCATAACAGTGCAGAAGGTGGGAGATGCCACGGAGAAGATGTTCGAGCTCCGGGAAGGGGACCACCTGGGCATCCGCGGACCATTCGGTAAGGGATTCACTCTTCCCCAGGCTGGTGATAAAGTCCTCCTTGTAGCGGGAGGCGTGGGTGCTGCGGCAATCGCTTTGCTTGCCGAATATTCAATGTCGGTGGGCAGTTCTGTGACGACGATACTTGGTGCAAGGAATGCAGATGAAATGCTGTTCCTTGACAGGCTCACGCCCTGCGGAGGACTTCACCTCACAACAGATGACGGTTCTGCTCACAGGTGTGGCTTCGTAACCGACATCCTTGTGGAAACCGACACATCGGAGTTTGACAGGATATATACATGCGGACCCGAGATGATGATGAAATGCGTCTTCGGAATCCTTGAGGAGCAGGGTTCCCTGGAAAAGACCGAGTTGAGCCTTCACAGGTATTTCAAATGCGGCATAGGAGTTTGTGGTGCATGCTGTATGGATGGGGATGGTCTCAGGGTCTGTAAGGACGGACCTGTGTTCAATGGATTACAACTTGTTGATTCCGAGTTCGGAAAATACATGAGGGGTCCGAGCGGGAATAAAAAGCAGTTTTAGGTACCCGAATGTCCAGTTTTGCCCGTCCGATTGTTGTAGTCAGTAAATGTCTGGGCTTAGCAGCCTGCCGCTATGACGGGCAGATGATTCCATGTGACTTCGTCGAATCAATGAAATCGTTTGTGGATTTTATTGATGTCTGCCCGGAATGTGAGATAGAACTCGGTGTTCCAAGAGATTCGATCAGGATCGTTCTTGATGGGGAGAAAAAGCTTGTTCAACCTGCTACAGGGCGGGAATTAACGCAGAAAATGGAGCGCTTTGCCCGATCCTATCTCGAGAATCTTGATGATTTTGATGGTTTTATACTCAAATCCAGATCGCCTTCCTGCGGTATACTGAGCACCAAGATTTATCCGGACGCTGGAAGCACCACATGTCTGGATAAGCGCGGAAGCGGCTTTTTTGCAGATATTGTTACAGACAAATATTCTCATCTTCCGGCCATGGAGGATGAACAGCTTGATGATATTCTCCTGCGGGACCATTTTCTTATCATGATCTTTACACTGGCCTCCTTCAGGGAAATGTCATCTTCGGTGAGTATGCGTTCACTGATAGAGTATCACACCTGCAACAAGCTTCTGTTCATGTCCTATAACAAGAATATCCTGACACGGATGGGGAATGTCGTTGCAAACAGGGAAGGACTTCCTGCAGAGGAGGTTTTTGCACTTTATCTTGACCTGCTTACGGAATTGCTTTCAGAGCCCCCTGAAACCGGTTCCACTATCAATGCTATGATGCATGCTTTCGGCTACCTCTCCCGATATCTGGGTGCTCAGGACAAGTTCATTTTCCTGCAGCAATTGCAGCAATATCGTGAAGATGTTTCCGTTCTTTTAGATCTGAAGGAAAAACTCATGTCATGGGCACTGCACTTTGATGTTGATTATATATCTAACCAGACATTTTTCAGGCCGTATCCTCAGGAACTTGTCTTGCGTTAACCAGAACAGGAACTTGAGATACTTTGATATGCATGTCAGTGTCATATCCTGTTGTAACATTGTATTATCAATCATATGACTATCAGGAGGGAAGATAAAATGGAAGGTCCTGATCAGGAAAACATGGATGAGATTGAAAAAATGATGGGTGAGGACGATACCGAAGGCGAAGAGACTATTCAGGTCTGTCCTGTCTGCGGAAGCAAGGACCTCTATTATGAGGCAGGGGGAGTTGAAGGCCTGTATCATTGTAAATATTGCGGATACATAGGTTCCTTTGTTGTTGATGCGAACAAAGAGATGGCGAGGCTCATCAGAATGGAATATGAAAGTGGTGCCACTGATATTCAAAGCTAGATGTTGCTATATCTGAAATATCATTTTTTAACTTAGAATGCAAAAAGAAGCAGAAAAAAGATAGTTTCAGGCATCACAGTCAGGTGATGCCTTAATATAATACTATAATTTAAGCTTAGAACTTAAGCAGCTGAACCAAGAGGAAGAGCAAGTACTTCGGTCTTCCTGATCTCTACCCTTCTGAGTGGGTAGATGGTCTTTGCGTTCCTGTATATGTTTGCGGAAAGCTTACCCATGATCGCTTCCTCGATGAACTGCTCGAAATTGAGTTCTGCAGCACGCTCGGTTACGATCTTGTCCATTACTTCCCTTATGCCCTTGATCTGGCTTGTTCTTGCCCTTTTGACAGTGAAGCAGATAGGCTTGACCCTGATGAGGTAACCGTCCTTGGTCTTTACATCGAGGTTGTTGTCAATCCTTGAGGTCTGGCGCTTGACAATGGAACGTAGGTAGTCGGTTGTGATTTCGTGACCAATGAATCTGGTGTTGGCAACATCACCGTTAACATCGCTGATCTCGAGCTTGATCTTTGTGTTGTGCTTTGTGAAATCATTGGCTATCTCGCCAACGGTTGTCTCAACGACACGTCCGATAAGCTGCTCTGGATCCTCTGCAGGGCTTACTCCAATGTTTGTCCTGCTGATGAACTCGGGTGTTTCTACGTTATACCAGGTCTTTGTTTTCCATTTGTCTAATTTTCTCTGTACTTTCTTTGCCAAGAAATTCCTCCGAATGAATGTGATTCTGTGTGATATATGAAATCAAATGATCAATTAAGTGTTCAACGGGCTATCGCTATATGAATAATGATTATGTACACTAGATTGGCTCTCTATACAAGTCATATCCATATATAAATAAATCGGTTAGCACCTCGATCAAACCTCGGGACAGGTAAATATCAATAGATAAGTATTTTTCCTTTTATCTTTTCCGCTTATATCAGATTTAAAGTGACTCTTGATCTGCTTTCTGTGCTAATATTCTTATTGCTATCAATTCAGTTTTAGTAAACTATTTATATAACTTATCGGAATAAAGTTGCTTGTGTCCTAGTATCATTAAAGACAGATAACTGAGTGTTGATCATTATGCATTCCAAGGAATATTTTGTCCCGAAACTGATAGAAGCAGTTCTGAAATATGATGAAAATGAAGTAGAAGAAATTGCTCTTGATGCACTTGATGCAGGAATAGACCCCGCAAGCCTGGTGGATGAAGGACTCAGTGTTGCCATGAAACGGGTTGGGGAGATGTTCAGTAAAGGGCAATTATACCTTCCACATGTGATCGCAGCTTCAGAAGCAATGAATGCCGGAGTAAGGGCTTTGTTACCATCGCAGGAAGAGTATATACCCATGAGCGGGTTCAAGGCTACTGTCATGATCGGTACGATTGAAGGTGATATTCACTCAATAGGAAAAGATATTGTCGCTGCCTCACTACAGATCGCAGGCTACCGGGTAATTGATCTTGGAATAGATGTTCCAGTTGAAGAATTTACCGAGAAGGCAGTGGAGCTGTCCCCTGATATAATTGCCACATCGGCTCTAATGAATATAACCATGGTAAATCAGCAGGTACTGGAAGATAAGTTAAAAGAGGCAGGTATCCGGGACAGGCTGAAAACGGTCGTTGGAGGTTCTCCTGTAAGTGATGAATGGGCTCTTGAGATCGGGGCTGATATATACGGTTCCGATGCTGCCGACACTGTGGAAAAACTTAACTTTTTGTTTTGTTCTGCAAAAGAAAGTATATTCATTGAAGGCAGAGATAAATATCGGGCAATCCGAATCGGTGAATTTGCAAGCAGCTGAGCCCGTAAAAAAGTAATATTAGGGCACAATAATCATTCAACTGCCTGGTATGTTTCATACGTGTTTTCAAGCTTTTTCTGCTCTTTGTCGAACATCGGTATCTCCATTTCCAGGTACCAATGCTGCATGAATGTGAGCATATGGTATTTCAGGAAAACTTTTCCGGGCATCTCGATGATGGATACTATGAATATCAAAAACAAGAGTTCTAGGAACACAATTATACCTGCCATACTCCATATAATAATACCCGGATCGGACAATACCGGCTCGAATATGTAGTATAATGCCAGATCGACTATTCCCAAAATGACCAGAAGAATTACAGCAACTACTATTGCTACTATTCCTACTGCTATACCGACCGCTATTCGCAATACTGCTCTTCCTATCCAGTAGAGAACTATCTGTTTCCAGTCATTCCTGAATGTCCGCAATACCTGGGAAAATGCTGCAGATATGCTTTTTGAACCGTACATTGACACGGGTATGGACAGGTTTATGAAGGAATTCAATGCACCGGATATAACTGCTGCCATTATTATGGCTACAACCAGTAAAAGTAAAGAAAACATGAAGCCAATCAACGACTCACTTTCGGCAGTTCCTATCATCAGCAGCAATACGGGAATCACCATTATTATTGCCAGGACAATGACTGCAACTGCAACCAGAAGACGGAAAATGAAGAGCCAGAAGCCTTTTCCTAGATAGTTGCGAAAATATTCCCTGAGCTTGACTTCGTTGCTGACCAGGGAATCTACAAAAACGTATTCCATAACATTCCTGATGTATGCGAACAAAACAAGAACTACTAACAGAAGGATGATTGCTGTTACTATCAGACTGAAATATTGGTCTGATGTTACAAAATTAACAAAACTATCAAAGGCGGAAGAAAGCTCAGCATTCATTTCCGGATCGTCAAAAGATCCACCAGATCCCGTGCTGTTACTCAGGAACGGGCTCCCTGCTCCAAGGAATACTATTAATGCGAGTTTCATCCATTTCCAGAAATCAAATGGCTCAAGAAGGCTCTTTTTTGTTCTTTTAAAGGCACTATCTACTGCATCAACCACATACCAACTCATATAAATAAATATACAATGTTTTCTATATGAATTTATTGTTTTTGTGTAATGGTTGGTTTACAGCGGATAGTTTCCGATTATAACAAAAACTTTTTTATCGATAAACTACATGTCAGCCACATTCACAATTGTGAATGATCAATAATGTAGAACTCTTTGGC
>Ga0163219_100054_pt1 | contig 28699 bp, 25 predicted proteins | sample MSEWel2016_04_06_FD_113150 | JGI IMG/M metagenome (GOLD analysis project Ga0163219, IMG submission 113150) | Subsurface microbial communities from deep shales in West Virginia, USA - MSEEL Well Study Marcellus 3H_2016_04_06 ...
ATTCTAAAAACCATTCAGATAAGCTATATCAATTATGGAGGTTTGGATGAACCTCATAGATGATCCACCCGTCAGGGAACTTGAAAATGTCTGGATTACGATGCCCAATGGCTGTAATCTTGCGGCAAAGATATGGTTACCGGAGGATGCTGAAAAAGATCCGGTTCCGGCTATCCTGGAGTATATACCTTACAGAAAAAGGGATTTCAAGGCAGTTCGTGATTCCCGGATTCACAGATATTTTGCGCAGCAGGGTTATGCATGCCTCCGTGTAGATCTCAGGGGTAGCGGGGATTCTGAAGGGATTCTGAAGGACGAATATCTTCCCACTGAATTAAAAGATGGCGCGGATGTCCTGAAATGGATAGCTGCACAGCCCTGGTGTGATGGAAACGTTGGAATGATGGGCATCTCATGGGGTGGTTTTAACGCACTCCAGATAGCAGCAATGGATCCACCCGAATTAAAAGCTGTGACTACTGTAAGCTCCTCGGACGAGAGATATACAGATGACGTCCATTACATGGGCGGGTGTATGCTCACAGACAACCTTTCCTGGGCTTCGAATATGTTTTCGTATAACTCTATCCCGCCGGACCCTGCCATAGTTGGGGAACGATGGAAGGATATGTGGCTGGAAAGACTTGAAGGAAGCGGTCTGTGGCTGAAAAAATGGCTTGAACACCAGCACCGGGACGATTACTGGAAACATGCTTCAATAGCCGAGGATTACGAATCTATTAAGTGCCCTGTTTTTGCGGTAAGTGGCTGGGCAGATGGTTATTCGAATACTGTTTTTCGTCTTCTTGAACATCTGGACGTACCCAGAAAAGGATTGATAGGTGGATGGGGACATAAGTACCCGCATTTAGGTGATCCGTGTCATTCTATCGATTTTCTGAACGAAGCAGTGAAATGGTGGGATCACTGGCTCAAAGGTATTGATACCGGACAGGACAAGGAGCCGGCTATCCGTGTGTGGATGCAGGATAGTGTCTCACCTCTGATAGCAAAACGTCCCGGGCGCTGGGTGGCAGAAGAGAACTGGCCTTCCCAACGTATTGAAATGAAGGAGTTTATCCTTTCTCCGGGTAGTATCAATTTCGAAGCCACTAATACCGGGAAAGAGGAAATGCGCATAATAAGCCCCCTGAGTGTTGGTCTTTTTGCCGGGAAGTGGTATTCCTATTCGGAATCAACTGACAGACCACACGACCAGACAGAAGAGGATGGAGGTGCACTTGTCTTTGATAGTCCTGAGCTTGAAGAGGATTTAGAGATATTTGGTGCTCCTGAGCTTGAAATAGAATTAAGCTCTGACAAGCCCATTGCAATGATTGCCGTTCGTCTCAATGACATGTGCAAAGAAGGTACATCTACAAGAGTAAGCTATGGGCTCCTGAACCTTACACACAGGAATGGTCACGAAAACCCTCAAAAACTGGATGAGGGACACTTTTACAGGGTCAGTTTACAGATGAACTACGTGGCCCAATGTTTTCCCGCCGGCAACAGGATACGTGTTTCCATTTCCACCTCTTACTGGCCTTTTGCCTGGCCGAGTCCCGAACCATTCACCCTGAACATAAAGTCGGGAGGAAAACTGTTGCTTCCTGTCAGACCTCGTGACGACAGGGACGAAGAACTTCCGGAAATGGGACCACCGATGATGGCTGAATCGATTCCAACCACACTTCTTGTACCTGCAAAAAGGGAATGGACCGTGACACACAATCTCGCAAGCAATGAAGTGAAACAGAAGATCATCAATAATGATTCCAGAATACTTCTTGATGACATCGATCTGGAACTGCAGAAGGAGACAACTGAAGTATACACATATTTCAACAACAATTATGACACTGTAAGGGGAGAGGTAAAGACGATCCGCAGCCTGAAGAGGGGAGACTGGCATGCAATAAGTATCACCAGAACCGTCCTGACATCCACCAGGAAACATTTTCGCATCAGAGCCATACTGGATGCATATGAAGGAGATACTCGTTTTTTCAGCAAGAGCTGGGATGAGACCATTCCCCGTGATATGATGTAGGTGAAAGTATGAAACAGAATGTGTTTGTTGTGGGAATGGACCGGTTCAACCTCGAAAAACTACGGAGACTTCCTGAAGCAGAAGAATGTGATTTTCATGCTGCTCTTTATATCGATGAGATCAGGAACGTGTCACGATACGATATGGATGCATTGATCGCTACTGCCGAACAACGGATAAAGGACACTCCCGGCGGTATCCATGCGGTTGTCAGCTACTTTGATTTTCCTGCCACCGATCTTGTCCCAATAATTGCCAAAAACTTCGGGGTTCCGGGCCCGGACCTGGAGAGTATGCTCAAATGCCAGCATAAATACTGGAGCCGGCTTGTACAACAACAGGTCATTCCCGATCACATCCCGGCATTTCGTGCATTTGATCCTGAGGATGACGACCCTTTTGCTTCCATCGGGATGAAGTTCCCGTTCTGGATCAAGCCCTTCAGATCATTCAGGTCGTTTTTGGCATTCAGAATAACCAACAAGGAACAGTTTAGTAAGCATATCCGCAAAATACGTGAAAACATCCGTTTCCTCCATGAACCCTTCCTTTATATGTTGAGAAAATATGATATGCCACCTGAGATCGCATATCTGAAAGAAAGCTGCCTTGCCGAGAAACCACTCTATGGCCATCAGTGTACGCTTGAAGGTTATGTCTTCAACGGTGAGGTGGTCATCTACGGTATTGTCGATTCTATTCGCGACCGACACTTCTCCTCCTTTTCAAGCTACGAATATCCTTCTTCCCTCCCGGATGATGTGCAAGACCGAATGGCCGGGGTATGCCGGCGGGTTATCAGGCATATGGGACTGGATTACTCAGTGTTCAATGTGGAATTTTTCTATGACCCCTCCCGCAACGAGGTGAATCTGCTGGAGATCAACCCCAGGATATCCCAGTCTCATGCAGACCTTTTCGAGAAAGTACACGGAGTTTCCCATCACCGTGTCATGCTGCAGATAGCCCTTGGCAGGAAACCTGATCCGCTGGGACGGAATGGTGAATTTGATTATGCCGCAAAGTTCATGCACCGAACTTTCGAACCCGGTAAAGTGACAAAAGTTCCCTCCGATGAGGAAATTGAATCAGTAGCAGATGAGATGCCGGGCACCATCATCAAGCCCCGTGTCAGGGAAGGACAGCAACTTTCAGAGCTACAGATACAGGACAGCTACAGCTACGAGCTTGCGGATATCTTCATCGGTGCAGACAGCCGTAACGAGCTTGTTGATAAATATCACCGTGTACTTGAAAAGATCTCCTTTTCCATTGAAAGATAGCACTGATTTAACTCAAACCAAAACATTTATGCATGAACTCTATCAAATTATATATCCTGCACTATGAACTTATTAGTTTGTTCGGTTTAGACCGAACAGAATATATTTAATGACTCCAAGTAACTATAAGGAGTATTCACTATAATGAGTGAAGAATGGAAAAATCAGATTAAAAATCAAATTAATACCTTAGAGCAGCTCGAAGAAATAATCAACGTAACAGACAGTGAAAGAGAAGCCATTGAAACCCTCAACACACGCTGGGGTACCACACCTTATTTTGCGTCTCTTATGGATAAGGATGATCCGAACTGTCCTGTCAGAAAACAAGTTGTACCTTCCCTTAACGAAAAACATAATGAGTACGGGATGAAGGACTATTTGGTCTGGAAAGAGAACCGTGCCACAGAAGAGGTACGTCCTGACAGTATCGCAAGGCAGTATAGGGACAGGGTCGCCTTTACCGTACTGCAGCAATGTGGAATCTATTGCAGGCATTGTTTCAGGAAGGAACTTGTAGTGGACGATGACCTGAAACTCGATTTCAATGTTGATGCAGGAATAGAGTGGATACGTGAGCATCCTGAAGTCAGGGATGTACTGGTTACTGGAGGAGATCCACTTCTGCTATCTGACGAGCAGCTAGAATATCTCATTGACAGTCTCAGGTCCATCCCACATGTGGAAATGATCCGTATCGGTTCACGTCTGCCTATTGTGCTTCCACACAGGATCACCGACAAACTGAAAGAAATACTCGGTGGTTATCATGAAGTACCTATATGGCTGAACACACAGTGTAACCACCCAAAGGAAATCACGGACAAAACCAGACGTGCTGTTTACGACCTTGTTACTTCAGGAGTGAACGTAGGGAATCAGGCAGTCCTTCTGAAGGGTATCAATGACGATGCACTTGTCATGCGTGAGCTGCACCAGAAACTGTTAAGTGCAAGGATAAAACCCTACTACATCTTCTACTGTGAACCTGCACCGGGAATCGATCATTTCCGCACTCCCGTTGAGAAGGGAGCTGAACTGATCCGTGACGGTCTGAGAGGTCACACGACAGGACTTGCACAGCCCATGTATGTGATAGCAACAAATGTGGGTAAGATACCTCTGATGCCCGATTATTATATCATGGGTAAGGATGAGGAAAAATACACCCTCAGAAATCATCGGGGAGAGCTGACAGAAATACCTAACATCCCGGAATAATCTACGGGATCTTATTCTGATGTCTGTTTTACAGGCATCAATTTTCATTTCTTGCACCACAGAAAAAACGAATCTCATGAGCGGAATGAAATGAATTTTTTATATGATGCACATTTAATAAATGAGCGTAGCAATTTGAATATTCATAGCAAAATAACTTACAATAAGCAGCGGGATACAATGTCAGTAAAAGAAAATGTAACTCAGATCCTTAAGGAAATAGGAGATGTAACACTAGTCTGCGTTAGTAAGACAGTTGAACCCGAAAGGATAAACGAATCCATAAAAGCCGGAGCTACGATCATAGGCGAGAACAGGATTCAGGAGTTCGAGGAAAAAGTTGAGGACATCCTCCCATGTAAAAAACACTTCATAGGACATCTCCAGACCAACAAGGTGAAAAATGCAGTTCAGCACTTTGATCTAATCCAGTCAGCGGACTCCCTGAAAGTGATACGGGAAATTGACAAGAGAGCTGAAGAGACAGGAAAGATACAGGATATACTGCTGCAGGTCAACATCGGCGATGAACCGCAGAAGTACGGCCTAGGACTTGATGAGATCGAATCTGTTATGCAGGAGATACCTTCGTTTGATAATGTGCGTGTCCGGGGACTTATGTGCATCCCTCCTTTTGTCCCGCCGGAGCAGGCACGTCCTTATTTCAGAAAAATGAAAGTCCTTTTTGATGAAATGAAAGAAGAATATACAAACGGCGATAACATCGACATAAAGGAACTGTCCATGGGAATGTCAAATGACTACATGGTAGCCATCGAAGAAGGAGCTACGATGGTACGTGTCGGTTCTGCAATATTCGGTGAAAGAGATTAACAGACGTTAATTCCGTGTATATTTAACAGGGATTTCATTCCAGTCTCTTTTTTTCAAATGATCTCTCCAGTTTTTCGCGTGAAAATGCTGTTCCGTGGCCCGGATAAAATATCCGGCAACCTGTTTTAAGAAGCCTTTCCCAGCTTTGAATTAACGCTTTCCTGTCATTGGCAAAAGGCGGATATACACTGCTTCCCGGAATTGCATTGAAAAGCGTATCCCCGACAAATGCAGATTCATTATTGATAATCACGCAAACAGAACCTGCAGTATGACCCGGTGTGGGGATTATCTTTACGGAATATCCGGATGCTACAAGCTCACACTCTCCGTCGATCAGTATATCGGCATTTACGGGAGTATATTGTGCCTTCTCAGAAAGAAACAGACCTCCGATGCGGTTGATTACCTTTGAGCATATCATTGTGCCTTCGGGAAAAGGTGTACAACCCCTTGCCAGAAAATCTCCTTCATCCCTGTGAGCAAGAACTGTAGCCCTGCTCTTTTCCCTGATTTCGGCAAGTGCTCCCACGTGGTCATAATGAGAGTGGGTGACAGTGATCATATCAATATCAGGATAATCAAGTCCCGCTTTTTTTAAGACCTCTTCAAGATGCCGCATCTTTCCCTTATTTCCGGCATCGATCAGTAACGTATAGTTGCTGTTTGTTACCAGATAAGCATTTGAGGTGCCCATTCTTACGGGTATCACTGTGTAGGTTTTTGTTTTATTCATACTTGCCTTATATGTAATTTGAAGATATCAATAGCAATATCAGTTAGATCAGACCGAATCGACAGCGTCGTCCATTTCTTCTTTTGCTTGTTTTTGTTTTTCAACGAACTCTTCGATCAGGTTTTTCCTTGGATATTCGAGATAGACCAGACCCAGAAAACTGATTAACAGTGCCCCTACAGCATCGGCAATAAGATCACGCATCGTATCCGTCAGACTAGAGAGTTGCAGGTTTGTTCCCAGGAAAGTATCAAGAGTATATTCTACAATCTCCCATATGGCTCCTATTGCCATCGCAAAAGAAAATGCAAAAACAACCATCATAGAATTACTTAGTTTAGCAGATTCATGCCTGTGATGAGTTAGTTCCAGAACAAACAGAAAACCGAGAGAACCCACTATCAAACCATACAACATATGCATGAGCAGATCCCACCACCAATATTGTTCGAAATAGTTCCTGTACTCCCCAAGTAATGCTGACAGGTACAGATATATCAGCACTGTTGTTATCACCAGGTTCGGATAATCTATTGATAATTTTTTTTCGAGAATGCTTGGAAGGAAGATCAGCAACAGAGCTATTAAAGAGAGCCCGAGTCCGAACCAATTCTGCTGAAACACAAAAGTAATCTGCACAAGGATTAAAGCAAGCAGCATTACTGAAAACACGGACAATTTTATTTTCCCTTCAAATTCCAGATTGATCCACCCCGTTAATTTGCTCAACCACAATCTTGGATTGGATAGAAGAAAAGCTTTTACATATGCACTGAAAATTAAAACTATACATTCAAAAATATTCTGAAAATAAGAAAAAATGGAGTAGAAGGTACTTAACCAGAAAGTCAGGTCGTACTGGTATTCGTTTCCTGTACGCCCTCAGCTAACCGGTTAAGTATGTCTTCCATCTGATCTATCTCTTCTCCATAAGCTGCCCAGTCACCTTCTCTGAGATTCTCCTGAGCCCTGTTATAGTGGTCAAGAGCCTCCTGTGCAAGGTCTCGTGTGGCTGTGGGTACCTCGATCACTTCACCATCTTCCTGAACGATAGTGCCACCTGCAAGCATCTGAAGGGATTCTTCAAGGGTTTCACCCATGATAACCCTCTGTCCGGAAGATGCCACGACCCGCCTGAGTTCCGGGATCTCGGACTCTTCAGCACTTATGAAGATGGGTTCTGTGTACAATATGGAATTGCCTATTGGCACCACCAGCAGGTTACCCCGGATAACCCTTGAGCCGGTCTGACCCCAGAGGGTAAGCTGCTCGGAAATGTCAGGATCCTGGTCTATCCTGGATTCTATCTGGGTAGGACCATAGATCAGTTCACCCTTTGGCAGCTCATAATGCTTGATCTCACCATAGTAGGGTTCATCACATCTTGCGGCTATCCAGGCGATCATGTTCTCCCTGTTGCGGGGTGTGAAAGGCTGCAACAGGACATATTCAAGTCCTCCTCCGTTGGGGAGCTCCGTTATCATATAATACGGTTCCATATCAATGCTGCCTCCCCTGTAGACCTCTCTCGGGATCTCCCATGCATCCTCTTTATTGTAGAATGTCCCGGGACTTGTCATATGGTAGTTCTGGTACAGGTCCATCTGAACCCTGAAGAAATCCTTCGGATAGCGTATATGCTCCTGTAGTCCCGGAGGCATTTCACTGAAGGGTTTGAACAGTTCAGGGAAGATATTCGAATAGGTATCAACCACAGGTTCATCTTCCATGACATAAAAATCAACGCTACCCTCATAGGAATCAATAACAACCTTCACGGAATTCCTGATATAATTAATATCATTAAAGTTTGTTCCGGAGTAGCTTTCTGAATACGGATAATTCTCAGCGGTCGTATAAGCATCGATTATCCAGTAGACCTTACCTTCATAGATCACAGGATACGGGTCACTGTCGTATTCAAGGAATGGGGCTATGGTCTGTGTCCTTTCCATGATCTGCTGGCGATACATCAGACGTGCGTTATCGTTCATGTACTCACTCAGGACGAACTTGGGTTCGCTGAAAGTATATGCAAATAGCAGCCTCTTTATGAACGAATCCAGAACAATTCCGCTTGTACCTTCATACTGAGTGAAGACGTTCTGCCCTCCGCTCGGATAATCGAATTCGGCTTTTCCTGAATCAGCTATCTTGTAATCGTTTGTGATCTCTCCATAGTAGATACGCGGATTGGAGACATTGAATTCTCCCACTGGAGGAATGTCACGCAGGACAAATACCGGCCGGCCGTCATCTGTCTTGGTACTCACAGGGTTCATCACAACGCCAAATCCGTGGGTATACACAAGACGCTCGTTTACCCAGGTACGGGCCTCAGGGGCAAGTTGGGTAGTATCCAGCTCCCTTGCCGATATCATATACTGCCTGTATCCTTCTTCGGTTTGGTAGCGGTCGGTGTCCACATTATCAAACGTGTAATAGGTCCTGATCTGCTGGAGCTGCCGATAGGTCTGCTCAAGGGCACGCCGGTCCCATATTCTGATATTTTCAGTTACCTCGCTGTTATTCTCCAGTTCAGACAGCGTCAGGTCCGAATTCACATCAAAGGACCGCTCCTCTATATCTGATAAGCCAAAGGCCATTCTCGTGTAGTTGATATTGTACTCAAGATAAGGTTCCTCCAGCTGGAACTCCGTGGGTTCAACCCTGAACTGCTGGTAAACATTCGGTACGAATGAGCTTGCCAGGAAGAATACCACGATCAGCACAACACCGATAACCGGGATCTTGATATTCTTGAGTTTCACATTTGCCAGCAGGGCTACTGCCGTGAGTAGTGAGAGTATTGTCAATATATTGAATATTGGCAGCCTGATATGAACATCCGTATAGCCCGCTCCGGCTACCACTCCCTGCTGGGAGAACAATATCTCATATCTGTCAAGGAAAAATCCAAAGGCTATCAATGCAAACAGCAAAGCCAGAAGCGCGGACAGGTGAATGAGAACCTTTGCAGGCAGCTTTTCAAGAACTTCGCCTGCACTGGGACCACTTTTCAGGCTATAAAAGTCTTCATCATCTGCTGCACTAGAGCTCTCGTCCTGGAATACAGGTTCAAGCCTGTATATGTAAAGGACAAGGACCAGTACAAGAGATATAATGGTCAGTCCGAACAGCACACCTCTGATCATATGAAGGAACGGAAGTTCGAATATGTAGAACCCGATGTCATTCATAAGGATCGGGTCCTCTATTCCAAAAGAAGTTCCGTTCAGGTATAGCAGAATGGTTTGCCAGTTGCCACTGAAGATCAGACCAAAAAAGGCCGAAAAAGCTGCGATGCCAATTAAAACGGATAGATTATCTATTTTTTCATAAGGAATGTTTTTCTCAGCAAGTATCTTACTAATAGAATCCCTTGCTATCTTTGCATTCAGATAAAGAAATACGAACGCAATTATAAACCCGGGTATTATTGTGAGCAGTCTCCACTGTAATATTGTGGTGAAAACGGATGTATATCCGATCATCTCAAACCACAGATAGTCCGTGTATATTCCAATGAGACTTCCCATGCCTAAAAATAATACCAGTATTAAGAGGAAAAGTATTTTTGTAGCTTTCATAATAAACAACTAACCCTGAAGAACCTGGAAATATTTCTAAATCCAATATAGGATATAAGTTACGGTTCAATAAATCCTTTTTCCATAAATGTGGTTTCCGTATAAGAAACTCCCTTTAGATAGAATCTACGTAAATATTAGTATTTTCCAAAAGACTTATACTATCAAAAGTCCATATTAGGCTGGTGGTAAATATGATACATGAAGAAAGAAGTAAATTATCAGAGAAGACACTGGACCTCAAGAGGGCAATCGACTCACTCAAAGAGGAACTTGAAGCAGTAGACTGGTATAACCAGAGAGCTGATGCATGTACCGATGAGAACCTGAAAAAGATACTGATCCACAATGCGAACGAAGAAAAGGAACATGCTGCCATGCTTATCGAATGGATAAGACAGCATGATGAAAATTTCGCAGATGAACTCAAAGATTATCTTTTCAGCGAAGAATCAGACATAGCAAGCCTTGAAGACTGATTTGACCACTTTCCTTTTTTTGAAAGGATCTCTTCAGGTCAGCAACACTTTTTTTAATACAGGTATGCAATAATTGACCGGATATACTGACCGGAAGAGTTTAACGTATGTATTGTAAATTTCATGCATACAGATTTTAGAAGTTGAAAGAAGATATCCAGGGAGTAAAACTGGATGGCAGCAGCATTAGTAACACTTTTTGCGATCGTAATCCTGTCGCTGATTGTAACCCGAATAGCTACAATAGCATTGACACTTACTGGCATGTCCAGCGAAGTTGCACGCTTTCAAGCACGATCGGCTTTGACTGGTGCAGGCTTTACCACCAGTGAATCCGAAACCATGATGAGCCATCCTATCCGCCGCAGGATAATCATGACACTCATGCTGGTGGGTAATGCAGGGATAGTCACAGTGATAGCTTCTATTATCCTTGTTTCCGTTAATATCGGAAGTACAAGCTGGCTTGGTCAGATAACTATTATCGCTGCCGGGTTGATGATACTTCTTGCACTGACACAAAGCAGGTGGGTGGACAAAAACCTGACTCGGCTCATTAACTTTGCACTTATGAAATGGACCAGTATCGAAACAACGGATACTGCAAGCCTGATCTACCTGGGAGGAGAATACCAGGTTTCCGAACTTGAAATCGAACCCGAGGACTGGCTGGCGGATAAAACACTTGCAGAAATGAACCTGCCCGATGAAGGAGTACTTATACTTGGTATCCAGAAACCAAACGGAGAATACAACGGCACTCCGCATGCTTCCACCAAAATCAAGATCGGTGACATTCTCCTTCTTTATGGAAGCGGGAAGTCCATACACTCTCTCGATGTAAGACGTAAAGGAATTATCGGTGAAGTTGAGCATGAAAGGGCTATAATAAAACAAAAGAAGATGATGGAAGAACAGATCGAAGACGAGGACGAATCAAATGAAAAGGATGAAGGATAGTCCTGCTACATCAAAATCTCATCCCGGCCTGTTCTTATCATTCTTTATTGCTGCTTAAATTTTCTCATTGTTTCAGTGTGCGATCAAAGAATGTGACCATCTGCCAGTATGCGTCCTGTGCTTCAAAACTATCAGACAGTTCTCCGTCCTCGATCATGAAACCATGCGGTTGTCCCTGATATATTTTCATTTCAAAGTATTTATCCTCGGCATCCAGCTCAGTTGCATATGCATATATGTCAGATATGCTGCTTGCCTCATCACTTGTCCCGTGAATTATCAGTATAGGAACTTCAAGCTGGTCAATGAGTTCAGCAGGTTGATCGGGCTGGGTCTCAGTACCTCCTGAGTACGGGAAACCATACCATGCCACCCCGGATGCAAACTCCTGCATCTGAGGAAGGAAGAGCATTGTATAGCGTCCTCCTGCACAAAAACCTGTGAGACCGAGTCGCTCAGTGTCCACATCAGATCTTGTTCCAAGATAGTCTACCGAGTCAAGTATTAACTGCTGAACGGTTGCATCAGCCGGTGACTGCTCAAAGGTCTGCCATTCGGGAGATATCACCACATACCCTTCCGAAGCAAGTTCTTCAGTGAGATCTATATAACCAGGTTCCATTCCGTTAAATGAGTGTATCAGGACCACCGCAGGTTTCTCACCTCCCGTTGTGGGTGCCGCCACGTAAGCCGGATAGGTCTGACCATCACTGACTATTTCCACCTGGCTCAGGTTTACCTCCGATCCAGGTGTACTTGTGTTGACATCCGTTTCTTCGCCGGTGGTCTCATCTGTATCACTTACACAGCCGGATAAGCCGACGATCAATATCATCAAAAGACAAAGAAATAATGCTTTCATTTAAACCCCCAATTTTCCTTTTATTTGTGTGAATATATAGTTTTTCTTAGTTTTTCCAGACCATAGCATTATACTGCTTCCATACATACATGGTTGCAATAATAACCATATTCTACACTAACGAGTAAAACAGGAAGAAGATGAATCATTTCTTTGAATCAGAACGGCTTGTGTTCAGATCCTGGACACAGGAAGATAAGGATGAATTCAGAAAATTGAATGCAGATCAGGAAGTTATGAAGTACTTTCCCGATGTCCTGTCCCATGAAGAAAGTGACTTGGTGTTTGACAGAATCAGAAAGAATATGGCAGAAAAAGGCTATGGGTTGTGGGCTGTTGAAATAAAGGAAAGTGGCGATTTCATTGGTTTTATCGGCTTTAATAATGCAGATTTCCGGGCTTTTTTCACACCATGTATAGAGATTGCCTGGAGATTGAAAAGTGAAGCATGGGGCAAAGGGTTTGCTACTGAAGGTGCAAAGCGGTGTTTGAGGTTTGGTTTTGAAAATCTGGGCTTAAGTGAGGTATGCTCGTTTACCTCAGTTGAGAACACAAGATCTGAAAAGGTAATGAAAAGGATAGGCATGATCAAGATCGCAGAATTTGATCATCCTGAAGTGCCAGAGGATAGTACTTTAAGGAAGCACATCTTATACAGGATAAACAAAAGCATTTTTTTCAGACCTGACCCAGAGTCCTTACAGATTAAAATAATAATTCCTCTAAATGTGCTTTTACTGATTATGGACCGGACTGAAATTATAATGTCATGATAATTCATGTTGCAAGCAAAAGATAGTATAGTTCGTATTGTTAAGAACGGTTTGGGTTATATACAAAAATAGCCTATTATACATTGCGAGCATGGGTCGCTCGCACGTTTTAGACCGAAATTTACGGGATATGGGGATATCTCGGATTCGTAAGGAAAGAGGCGCCAAAGCGTGGTGGTTTTATCGGCGCCTCCCTGACATTCATTATTTTGTTTTGGCAAAACTGATTTCTGACAACACGTAGCTTATCCTATAAAAGCCGTTCTAAATTGTGATTATTCTATCCTGAGAAGGACATTTTAAGTATGTTTGCCTTTGCATGTTGCCTTTCTGGCATTTAAGGAAAAATTATATTTCAGTTACAGGAGTGGAGTTCTCCAGACAGTATTCAAAGAATTCACTTCCCCATTCAAGAGAATCCATACTATCGCACAGAACATGTTTATTATCGAAAGTGCCGTCTTTTTTGAGCAGGTTGATCAGGATATGGAAATCATCATAAGTGAAAAACAGAAAATCCATGTCTTTGTTGTATACATACATTTTGAAGGACTCGTTTTCAAGAAGTGTTTGAAAATTTTCCCTGTGATTGGCCCGGATTTTCCCAAACAGCTCCTCTGAGACAATAAAATTCACCTCTACACCGCTGGCAAGTAATTCTGTGAATATCTGGTTGTAATTAGGATACAGGAATGCAGTTACCGCATATGTGGATGCGGGTTTCTTGCTTTCATTGTGGAAGTCCTTATGTACCTCATACAGGTCCGTAAGAGGAGGTATTATTACCCTGCATTCACTGATTCCGTTCAATCCTTCAAGTAAGGCAGGTGGAAGAAATTCAAGATTGCGTGTTCCCCAGTAATCAATATCCACGTCAAGAAGGTCAACAGTTTTGAGTAGCGGACTCGCTTTATCAATTACAAGTTTACCAAGGACTGTGAGGCTATAGGTATCATCCGAATCAGTAATCAGGTGATGGTCTTCAAGTATACGCATCTGTGGGAGTAGGGCCTGTCTGGTGGTTTCCAGATGGCGGAGTATTTCCTCCATTCCCCGTGGACCATCTTTTAGAAAAAGAAGTACGTTCTTTCTTTTCTCTGAAGAGAACATCACATCAAGTAAGTTTTTCCTTAATATATTGACCACTTCTCTATATCAATTCGAATTCAGATGACATAAAAAACTGACTATTATAGTATATATAACTATACTGGTTTTCGATTTAGTATAAATTATCTATTGACAGTAAACTTCTAAACAGAAATATCGAACCTTTGTTCACAATTTTGAAATGCATGCAATGTATATCAAATTAATAAGACTGGGAGAAGGTATGATTGCTGCATCGGCAGAACATATGCTAATTTGCATGCTACAGTTCATACTGGCATAATAGCAATTGATATCAATAGTCAGGATGGGAATTTCATATGTCAGAAGATTTTGATCTTAGATCCAGGGAATACTGGCTGCGTATGTTCTGGGGTCTGTTCTTAGGATTGCTCAGTGCCATGGGAGCTTTTGTTTTCATCGGCCTCATGAACGCGGGACAGAGCCTGATCCTCCCGGATCTTACGGACTGGACACCATTTTCAGGATCATGGCTCATGGTGGTCATCATGACGTCTATAGGTTTTCTGGTAGGTCTGGTTCATCATTACAGTGCAGCGGCAGAACTTGACGTATTTGATGCTGTGGATGAAGGACGGCTTGACCCAAAGCCTGTACCCTCTTCACTGCTGGCATCATTATTATCGCTAATAGGTGGTTTCAGTCTTGGACCAGAAGTGCCCACAGGGATGCTGTCTGCCGGTCTTGGAACCTGGATATCTGACAGACGTAATATGGATTCTGGAACAACCCGGACAAATGTCCTCAGTGCAGTCTCATCCGCCTATAGCGGTCTTTTTTCGTCACCATTCGCGGTACTATTGATGCTCTTTGAATCCAGACATAACCAGAATCTGGCCTATTATGGAACACTGCTGATCGCCGCAATATCCGGAGTTGTCGGATTCAGTCTCTTTTACTGGCTGGGTGGGGATTCATTCTCACTGCTTCTGGATCTTCTGGCACCACCATCCTATGATCTGAGGATCTGGCATCTGGCAGCAGCGGTTCTGTTAGGCATCCTGGCAGTTCCTTTTGGTCTCCTCTTTCCGATAATGAACAAGATCCTGAGTCGGCTTGTGATGCCACTTAACGGGCAGCCCATATTACGCAGTACAGTCGGCGGACTGCTGCTTGGACTACTGTCCGTGGCCCTGCCTACAACTATCGGCCTGGGTACAAATGAAATGGTCACAGTAACTCAACAGGCAGCAGAGATCGGAGTATTTCTCCTTATTATATTTGCCCTGGCAAAACTTCTGGCCCTGAGCGGGGCATTGTCATTCGGTTTTATAGGAGGGCCAATTTTCCCGCTTCTGTTTGTCGGCTCATCTGTTGGATCGGCCATACATCTGATATTTCCACAGCTTCCACTGGGACTGGCCCTGGGCTGTATGATAGTTGCGGTGCCTGCTTCCATCGTACCAATACCAGTATCACTGGCAGTTATAGGAATTGTAATAATAGGGATATCTCTGACAAATGCACTTCCGGTCCTGGTCGCAGCACTTGTGGCCTTCAGTGTCACACACGGACTAGTGATCAAAAAAGAAGAAAAAACGGAATCATCATTTCCCACACAAGAATGATATCAAAGGAAAATGAAAAATACACAATTAAAAAATGTGGCCCGATCAAGGGCCATAATCTATTCTCTTTCAGAGATGGTGTGCGGAAGCACATTTACTTCCGGCAAATGATACAATCGGTCTTGGCAGATCAATATCAAGAGCATGTTTGAGAACCTCTTCTATAGTTTCCACAGGTATGAATTCAAGTTCATTCCTGACTTCCTCTGGTACATCTTCCAGGTCTTTCTTGTTCTCCTCTGGCAGGAGCACCTTTCTGATGCCGGCCCTGTGTGCTGCCAGCACTTTCTCCTTGATGCCTCCAACAGGCAGTACGGCACCACTCAGCGTGACCTCGCCCGTCATAGCAAGTTTTGGATCAACAGGCCTGTCTATGATCAGGGACGCCAGTGCCGTAAAGAGGGTTATGCCCGCAGATGGACCATCCTTTGGAGTAGCACCTGATGGTACGTGTATGTGGATATCGTTGGCGGCGAAATCAAAGCTGCTTGCGATTGTTGCAAGCCTTGACCTGACCAGACTCCGGGAAATCTGCGCCGACTCCTTCATTACATCACCAAGCTGGCCCGTCAGTGTAAGATTGCCCTTTCCTGGCATGAAGGTACCTTCTATAAAGAGGATATCTCCACCCACAGGTGTCCAGGCAAGTCCTGTGACAACGCCCGGTACATTATCCTTTCTGGCCTCATCCTGTCTGATCAGCTCTTTACCAAGAATCTCCTTGAGCATATCCGCCTTTACAATGAAAGGTGTTTGAGCTTTTCCTGATACGATCTTCTCGGACACGAACCTTGCAGTTCTTGCAAGTTGCTTCTTGAGTCCCCTAACACCTGCTTCACGGGTGTACTTTTCAATGATCATGTTAAGGGCATCATCTTCTACCCTGAGCTTATCTTCATCAAGCCCATGATCCTCCAGTATCGCTGGGAGTATGTGGTCCTTTGCGATATCAAGCTTCTCATTTCTGGTGTAGCCTGAGATCTCAATAATCTCCATTCTATCAAGAAGCGGTCCCGGTATGGTTGACAGGGAGTTTGCAGTTGCAATGAACAATACCTCTGACAGATCGTAGGGAACTTCCAGATAGTGGTCCGAGAATGAACTGTTCTGCTCCGGATCAAGGACTTCCAGAAGGGCACTTGCAGGATCGCCGGAATATGAAGCTGAAAGCTTGTCGATTTCATCGAGAATGAAGACCGGATTCTTGGTGCCTGCCTTCCTTATTCCCTGTATGATCCTACCGGGCATGGATCCCACATAGGTTCTTCTGTGACCTCTGATCTCAGCCTCGTCCCTGACACCTCCAAGGCTCGCACGTACATATTCTCTTCCAAGGGCATCGGCAATGCTTTTTCCAAGACTTGTCTTTCCGGTACCCGGTGGTCCTGTGAAAAGGATGATGGATCCCTGCTTCTCACTCTTGAGTTTCATTACGGCAAGATGCTGGATAATCCTTTCCTTGACCTTCTCAAGTCCGTTATGGTTGCTTTCAAGTACATCAAGGGCTTCTTCAATGTCAATGCTCTTTTTCTCTTCTACAACCCACGGAAGGTCGATCAGAAGGTCCAGATAGTTCCGGATAACATGGCTTTCAGGGTTATGATCTCCTCCGGTCTCGAGTTTCTTCAGCTCTCCAAGTGCCTTCTTCCTGACATCCTCAGGCATTGCCGAGTTCTCGATCCTTTCCCTGTAACCTCCCTCACCTGAGATCGGGTCATCTTTCTCGTTAAGTTCTTCCTGGATCAGCTTGAGCTGTTCACGCAGCATTGCTTCTCTGTGTGATTTGTTCACCTTTTCAGCAACCTTTTTTGCAAGCTCGATCTGGATATTGATGTTTTCCTTCTGCTTTGTAAGCACAAAGAGGAATGTAAGGTAACGTTCACGAACAGAGACAGTTTCCATAAGGTCCTGTTTGTCTTTGAGCTCGATGGGGATAAATGGCATTACATAACCTATGATCTGGTCAACTGAATCCATCTTTTCGATCGGCCTTACAAACTGTTCAGAGCTCTGGAAGCGGTCACTGATCTCATGGATGGTCTTTTTAATATCCTTCCTGATACTTTCCTGCAGCTCTTCATCAATATCGCGGATATCAGGAACCGCTTCATATTCTGCGTAGAACACTCCTTCTTTATTCTGCACAGAGACAGCTTTCACCCTCTGTATTGACTTTGCAGATACCATGTATCCTTTATCGGCAGGCTGTACCATCATGACCTTCAAAAGACTACCTGTTGTGTACATCGTTTCCTCTGAAAGTTCAGCAGGCTTTGTACCGCTTTTTACAGTCAGTCCGACCGCATATGCAGGACCGCCATCCTTTACTTCTTCCAGAAGGAGTTCGCCGGTGGCCTTATCGGTGATAAATTTAGTCTGGCTTCCCGGATATGCCACTGTTTCAAAGAGAGGGGTTACGATATTCTCTTTGTTCTCTCTGTTATCGGTGGTTCTTTGTGTATACATTATTTGTCACTCGTAATTATCGTAAATATTTAGTTCAGTTTTACCTAACTATTGACAGAAAAAATTATCTCACTTTTCGCAGGATGCTTACCAGAACATCCATTTCTCTTTCGTCAAGTGAATCTGTCATTCTTTCAATTAACTGCATCAGGGCTTTCTCTTCGGCGCGGGCTATTGTCTGTCCTTTTTCTGTCAGACGTATATAGAACATCCTGCCATCATCGGGAGATCTTTCCCGATACACGCAATCCATTTTTACGAACTTGTTGACCATCTCCGTGATCGTGGGTTTGGAGTTACTGGTGATTCTGGAAAGGCCACTGAATGTCACTTTCCCATGTTCGTCTATGATCTTCAGGTATTCTATCTGTTTCACGGTAATGTCCGACAATTGACATCCGGAGAAGACCTCAGTAGAGCATTCACTTTTAATCCGCAACAGATTATCAAAAATTACGTACAAATGCTCTCTTTTTTCTTTCATGCTTTCTGTCCGGATAGTTAGTTAGGCTTTTCCTAATTATAAAGCTTTCGCAACAAAGTTGAACATATCAATAATATACAGAGAATCTCTGAATACTCCGTCTTTTAATTGAGTGATTCAAACAATCTCAATATCAAAAGAATTCAGAAGAGATATGACCTCAGGAACCGAGAATTTGGTCTTTTTAAGGAAATTCTCATTGGGGTCAATATCATAGTTCCTTGCATTCCTGAAAGATGTAAAGCTAAGATTGGTGTTACTGAAAATGCTGTCCTCGAGATCCGAATTTTCAAAACTGGCATTCTTGAGATTTGTATTCACAAAATCGCAGCCATTTATTCTGCAATTGATAAAATCGGTGTTTTCAAGTTTCATGTCGGAAAATAGTGAGTAGGACAGGAAGGAGTCCTCAAATCCGAGCATGAGTATGAAATCATTGCATTTTGAAAAATCCAGTCCCATGATCTTACAGCCTATAAATCGTACATCCTGGAGTTTTGTGTTATTCAGATTCACGTTGGATAAATTGCAGTTTTTAAAAATACAGTCCACAAACTTTGAATTTTTAAAGGATACGCCTGTAAGGTCGAGTCCTTCAAATGTTTCCTCTTCAAATCCCTCGTCCTCAAATTCCATAAACAAAAAAGTGTCTGAATTTTATTAATAACTTTGCCATTTAAGATATCTTATTAGCTTATTCTTCAATAAATAAGATTCAACATCAAACCTGTCAGAAATGATGCAAGGTTACATACAAATGATAACAAAAGAGCTTTTCTGGAACCAATTCTCAATACAAAATAATAGATCACGGATTCAATCAGAACAACGAGGAACTCTCCGACTGCAGCATACATATAGTAAGGTTTGATGAACAAAGGCAATATAAACCACAGATAGGGTAGTGTCGAAAATGATGCAAAAATGCCTGCAAATAAGAGAAGGCTGTTACTTAGATGGGGAGTATCTCTAATGAAAAAATGTCTGAAAGCAATGAACAAAACTGAGGTTTCGACAATGACTGTAAGAAACAAAGACAGCAAGAAACTATATTCATAATTCATCACCGTCATCCCCGGACTGTACCAAGCAAGTTCTTGAAATAGCATACCACTTCATCAAGGATTGAACTTTGAGCAGTCTCCGTTTCAAATGGAGAGGAGAGATCTAAATCTTCATTGAAGTTATTTGATTTCGACATATCCGAGAAATTCTCTTGTGAATCCGGCAAAGATGAATTAATAGTCAATCTCAAATCATTCACTTCGGATTTTTCGAAAATTTCAGTCCTGTCAGGGAGCCCAACATATTTTGATATCTTTTTTGATTCATAAAGAATTAATTCAGTATCGTTGAAACCTGCTATTGAATAATATATCTCTTCTTCGACCAATGGATTTACTATTATCGCATAATCCCAGTCAGGATTGAACTCCAGTGTATAACCCCGAATATTGGGATCTGTTTCAAAATAGATATTCTCCAGTCCAACTGTATCAAGATAATCCCTATCAACAGCATAAATTGTCAGGTCATTGGCTTTGTAGAATTGTGTCAAACATTCATCAGACGTAATGACATATGGATTCTCACACCGGATCACAGGGCCTGTAATGTAACCTATGAAAACCACATCGGGAAACTCTTCAATATTCGATATTTTCACACACCTGTCGAAGGATTTCATCCCAGGTGGCATTATATCAGCATGTGCAGGAATTATAATGATAATCACTAGCAAGATACACATCAGGATACGATTTATCAGTCTCATGAACAAGCTTCCTTCACATAATACACTTTAAACAAACCACACATAATACAAATATTTTATTAACTCAAAGTAATTATGGCATAGTTAATGTCATACCGTACGGAACAAGCCAGGCAATTTTCCTGCAAGATAAAAACACTTAAATATATAACGAATAACTATCCTTACTGGAAGTGTGGTGGATCTATGAGAAACAAGATAATTGTCGTTTCCTTATTAGTGACAATATTAGTACTGGGCTCATTGATTGTATCAGCAAGACCTGCATATCTTGCGAATTTCAATGATCAATACGGTACCGAAGATACAAAACTTGATACGTGTAATACCTGTCACGTCAATCCTAATGGAGGAGGTACCAGGAATCCTTACGGAATGGCCTATGAGGAAAGTGGCATGGATTTCGCTTCCATTGAAAGCCTGGATTCTGATGAAGACGGATTCAGCAACCTCGAGGAAATCAATTCCCTGACATTCCCGGGAAACGCAGAGGATAATCCCGGAACACAGGACATTGATCCATCCGATGTGACTGTGGTTAACGAAAGCGACCCTGCAGGTGAGCAGGTTGCTGAAAACTCAAGCGAGTCCGCAGATAACAGTTCGGAGCAGGAAACCACTGACGAACCTGTAGAAAGCCCGATATCCGATGAACAGGCTCCGGGATTCGGTGCCATTCTGACAGGACTCGGAGTACTGTCAGCCATTTACTGGTACAGGAAGTAAAATAAAAACTTAATTTACATTTCCTGCCTCTTCATTTTCTTTTTCTTATATCTTCAAGCAATTGCCTGAGCCTGTCATAGGAATATGTATTAATAACATCGTCCTTTGTGAGCCAGCCCCTGCGCGCCTGTCCCACTCCGAATTTCATGAAAGAAAGATTGGATGTCGAGTGGCTGTCTGTATTGATGCTGAACTTTACGCCATACTCCTTTGCTTTTAGTATTAACCTGTCGTTTAAGTCAAGCCTTTCAGGATGGGCGTTTATCTCCAGAATTTTACCGTTATTGACTGCGGTCTCAAATATAGTATCAAAATCAGCCTCATAGGGTTCCCGTTTACCGATCAGCCTGCCGGATGGATGTCCCAGGATATCCATATATCTGTGCTCGAGTGCGGACACGATCCTGTCAGTCATCTCCTCCTTCGGGGACTTGAATCCCGAATGAACAGAACCCACAACAATATCCAGCTCAGCCAGGATATCATCCGGATAGTCCAGGCTTCCGCCTTTTAGAATATCAACCTCGGCACCTTTGAGAATCCGGATGTCATATTCTCCCGTGACCCTGTCTATTTCCTCCCATTGCTGCCTCAGTTCATCGATCTCCATACCACTGGCGATTCTCTGGGATCTTGAATGGGCTGTTATCGCAATATACTCATAATTCATATTTTCAGCAGCTCTTACCATTTCTTCAAGACTGTCGCTCCCTTCACTAAAAGTCGTGTGGATATGCAGATCACCCCTGATATCGCTGAGTTCTACCAGCTCCGGCAGCTCATTCTTTTTTGCAGCAGCGATTTCTCCCCTGTTCTCCCGGAGTTCTGGCGGAATATACTGCAGACCAAGTCTAGAGTATATACTTTTTTCATCCGTACCCGCGACTATTTTGGCGGAATCCTTCCTGAACAGACCGTATTCTGATAACTTGTAGCCCTTTGATATGGCAAGGTCCCTCATTGCAATATTATGATCCTTCGAGCCTGTGAAATACTGCATTGCTGCCCCGTAGCTCTCTGCCGGGACCACCCTCAGGTCAACATGTATACCACCTTTGAGGATCACAGTACTTCTTGTAAGACCTCTGGATTCAACCCTGTCGGCTTCTTCCATGTTCACAAAAGTTTTCATGAAATTTTCGGGATTACTGGAAATTACCAGCATATCGATATCACCAATGGTTTCCTTCATCCTGCGCAGAGAACCTGCATAATCGATCTTTTCAAGCTCGCTGTTCTCCTGCATATAGGACAGAACATCCTCGGCCAGGCCCATGGCTTTTCCAAGAAGCATGCGTTCATGACTTTTCTCAAACAGGATGATGGATTTGAGGATATTCTCCTCTGTCTTTTCCCCGAAACCCTCCAGTTCCCTGATCTCATGTTCTTCAACTGCTTCCCGCAGATCAGAGACTGTTTTGATATTCAACTCCTCAACCAGTTTTTTCACCTTCTTCGGACCAAGTCCTCTAATCTCCACCAGTTCACCGGTACCGCCCGGTGATTCCTCTTTGAGCCTTTCGAACTTTTCAACTCTACCGATTTCGAGATATTCGATAATGTGGTTTGCAATACTGCTTCCTACACCTGGTATCTCCTCTAGACCCTTTTTTCCATTTTTCCGGTAGATATTTCTTATATCCTCACTCAGATCCTCGATCTTTCTTGCAGCTCTTCTGTAGGCACGGGGCTTCCATTCAACCCCGTTGAACTCGAGTATATCCGCTGCTTCGTTCAGAATATCTGCGATCTCACGGTTGATCATTTAAATTCCTCTTCCATATCCTTTATTTCCTCAACGGTCGTGGCTTCTGAGGGTCCTTTATCATACCTGATCCTCAAAAACCTCGGGAACCTGAGTGCAAACCCTTTTTCACTTTCATATTTTCCGGCAGTATGCGCCGGACTTTTTGTTATCTGCGAACCCAGTACCTCTATAACTACAGACGGGTCTACGTACAGATCAGGTTCCATATCCTTACTGATAACTACATTCACAGGAGCTTTGTCGATAGAATGGTTTTCGAGCAAGGAGTTAATCTCATCAAAATCCTCGTCGGTAAATCCTGTCCCAACCTTTGTAAAAGTCTCAAAGCGGTTCTTGTCTTCATTTAATACCGCACACAGGAGCGCACCGAAAGATCCCTGTCTTCGTCCTCTTCCGTAATAACTTCCCACAACCACCAGATCAAAGGTTTCTCTGATACCTTTTGAATATTCTTTTTTCCACTTTACCCAGAGCCAGCCCCTTTTGCCGGGCTTGTATATGGATTTTTCAGAAACGGATTTGATGATTATACCTTCAAGTCCTTTATCAACGGTTCTGTCAAAGAATTCCTGTATCTCACCCAGATTGGAACTTATTATCCTGCGTGAGAGTTTTATCTTTTCTGTTTCCTGCAGGTTTTTCTCAAGTAATCTTCTTCTCTCAGAGTACGGAACATTTAACATGGGTTTGCCGTCAAGATACATCAGGTCAAAACAAAAAACAGCTACCGGTATTTTTTCCATATATTTTTCTACATTGTGTTTCCTTCTTCTTTGCATAAGTTCCTGAAAGGGCTGTATATTCGAGTCCCGGTATGCAACGATCTCCCCGTCGATGACCATCTTCGGGGATTTGACACTTTCACGAACAGCTTCTATTACATCGGGAAACTGTTCTGAGATATTTTCCAGTCTTCTGGAAAACGCCATGATATCTTTTCCGTCAACATGTATCTGTACCCGCTCGCCGTCATACTTCTCCTCGGCTGCCATCTCACCCCGGAACTTCCTGTTCAGTTCTTCAATGCTATCCACTCTTTTTGTAAGCATCATTTTCACAGGCCTCCCGAGTTTTATTGAGAAACTACCAAGGGAATTGATCCCATGTTCTGCAAGTGATCCGGCAAGCTCACCGATATCCGTGCATATGTTGTAGCTATCCTCTATCTTTTTTGCATTCTTCCTGTCGCCTGTAAAGGCCAGTGCCAGAGCTTCAATGAGGAACTGCTCCCCGAATCCGAGTCTTAGCTGCCCAAGGGCTATCCGTACAACATATTTAGCCTCAAGGGATGTGGACTTCTCAAGAAGCTGTGACAGGACAGATACCTTTTCACCCTGACTGCCAGGACCGGAGCTATCCCTTATCCTGACCATCTGCTCAAAAACATCCTGCATGCTCACCGAGCTTCTCTTTCTTTCATCCAGTTCGAAAGCCACATCTCCAAGATCACCAAGCCGGGAAAAAATACCGTATACATCCTCTTCTGGAATATCATATGCAAGGGAGATTGCCCTGATACAGAGCTTTTCCCCGAGTCCGAGATCGATATCCTCGAACTTAGGACCAATATCCCCAAGGGCAAGATAGGCGGCAACCCTGACATCCTCAGGCTCGAGTCCGGTCAAAAAGGATGCCAGAGTTTCAACTATTTGCTTGTGAGAACTTATATTTTCAACCTCAGAATACAGGTCTGCAAGTTTTCCAAAAGACCCCATGATTTCCCAATCCTGATAGTAATATGAAAGTTCAGACTGAAATAATTTTAGATTGGAATTCAAGAAAAGATAAATACACTAAAATGAATCTGAAAATAGGGGAAATTGAGGGGATAAGAAATTACAGGTGGTATGGAATGTCAGCCGGTGATCTGAAAAAAAGTCTTGAAACTTTATTTACAGAACAGAACCTTGCAGTTCTTGCAAGCTGTCATGAAAATGAACCTTATACAAATCTGGTGGCGTTTGCAGCCAGTGATGACCTCAGATATATCTTCTTTGTGACCCCTGTTTCCACAAGAAAATATTCCTATCTCAGTTCCTCCGGGACAGCATCCATGATGATAGATAACAGATCCAATAAGGAAGATGATTTCAAGGATGCAATAGCTGCAAATGCAAACGGTAACGTCATTGAGATTGAGAAAACACATGATGTCGTGTCACTTTACCTTGAAAAACACCCACATCTCAGAGATTTCATAAAATCTCCCTCTTCCGCCCTTATGAGAATGGAAGTCAGAAGCTATATTGTTGCAAGCAGCTTCCAGAATGTAGTGGAGTTGAAAATGACATGAGCAAATGTGTCATACCCATGGAAGAAATACGGGAAAATGACGGGAAACTAATCGGCTCAAAGGCATTTTCATTACACACGATCACCGGAGAAGAATTGAAGGTTCCTCCTTTTATCTGCATCACCACGGAAGCCTATGAAAGATATCTTGAATCCACCTCCCTGAAAGGCAGAATAATAATGGAACTTTCAAGAAAGGATATCAAGGACATGCGCTGGGAGGAGATGTGGGACACATCTCTGAGAATAAGGAATATGTTCCTGAACACACCGGTCCCTGAAGAACTTGACCGGGGTATCCGTGAGCAATTGATCAAATACTTTTCAGATACACCTGTTGTTGTCAGATCCTCGGCACCCGGAGAGGATTCAGAGAAAACATCCTTTGCAGGACTTCACGAATCCTATGTCAATGTTCGGGGAATTGATTCCATTATGGAACACATAAGGCTCGTGTGGGCGTCTCTCTGGTCGGATGCTGCTCTGCTGTACAGGGAAGAGCTGGGACTGGATATCAAACACAGCAGTATGGCAGTGCTTGTCCAGGAACTTGTGGCAGGGGAAGTATCGGGTATTGTTTTTAGCAAGGGTCCTGAGAACAACAACCAGATGGTGATAGAGGCTGTTCATGGTTTGAACAAGGGACTGGTGGATGGTGATGTGGAACCAGACAGATGGCTGGTTGACAGGGAAGAAGCATTCATAATCAAACATTCCGGCCCATCTTCCCGGGATAAGATCGTACGATTAAAAGAGAGCGGTACTGTGCTGGAAAGAATACCTGAGAACTTATCAGATACCATTCCACTGAAAGAAAAGGATGTTATGGAAATACATGATATCGCCCTTAAACTGGAAAATAAATTCGGACTGGCTCAGGATATTGAGTGGACGAAAAGGGATGATGAGATATATGTGCTGCAGTCAAGACCTGTAACAATCTCTCAGAACAGTGAAAAGCTCTGGTATCTCTCACTCAAAAGAAACATTGATAATTTGCATGCCCTTCGAAAAAAAATAGAGGATAAACTGATCCCTGCAATGATAAGTGATGCAAAAGAACTGCAATCCATCAATTCTGCATTGCTTGACGATAATGAGCTTTCCGAAGAGATAATCCGAAGGAAGGGACTGTACAAAAAATGGGACAAACGTTACACCGACGAGTTCATCCCCTTTGCTCATGGTATGAGACTCTTCGGTCAGGTCTACAATGATAGGGTTAAACCGTCAAACCCCTACGAGTTTATGGATTTGCTTTCGGGTTCTGAGATGCTGAGTATAAAAAGGAACGAAGAGATCAACAGACTTGCAGATATACTCAGAAATGATTTTTCTCTGATGAGTAAAGCAAAAGAAGGGGGTGTCGAAGGTAATTTTGCAGAAGATCTTGAAAAGCTTTTCAGGGATTTTGGTCATTCGGGCATCTTCAGAACCAGGGAAAATCTGATCAATCATATAATAAAGTTGGCCTCAAATCCTGAAAAGGAAAAGCAAGATCAAAAAGACAGTATTGAGCTGGAAAAGTCTTTTATTTCCACTTTTGTGGAAGAGGAGAAAAGCTTTGCTGAGGAATTACTTGATATCGCACGTATCAGTTATCGCCTGAGGGATGATGATAATATCCATCTGGGAAGGATAGAGCATCAGTATCTCCTAAGCCTGAACGAGGCAAAAATGAGAATAGCAGCAAGATCCGACAAACTGGACCCTTCAGACGATCTTGAACTGGAAGAACTTGTAAAGGCTCTCAGGGACAGTGCATACATTCCTGAAAAGAAAATGAGGATAAACATAAACACAGAGGATGTAACCCTGCATAAAAAGAAAAATGTCAGGCAGATCCAGGGACAGCCGGCAGGAGAGGGGCTGGTTACCGGAAGAGCTAGGGTTATTAACGGAAATGAAGATCTTTTCGACATTAGATCCGGGGAAATCATGGTCTGCGATTCCATTGATCCGAATATGACCTTTGTTGTGCCGCTGGTCAGCGGTATAGTTGAGCGAAGGGGTGGAATGCTTATACATGGAGCCATTATTGCACGCGAGTACGGGATTCCCTGTGTAACCGGAATACCTGAAGCAACGAGAATCGTCGCAGATGGAGACGAAGTTACGGTTGACGGCTACCTGGGAATTGTGACCATCAGAAAAAACGAAAGAAAGAAGTATCCTTAATTTTTAGCAAATCTAAAAACCGTCGCCAATTAACCATTTTGTAATAATGCCCACAAGAACCGCAATGGTGAAACTTAGAAAGGTGCCTATGAGAATATATTCACTTACCTTTCTGTCAGTTGTGAATCTGAATATGGATTTTGCAGTGACAAGCAAGCCTATTGCCTGATACTGGCTGAGCAGGACAAAGGTCAGGAGAAGGAATCTCTCAAGACGACCGATCCAGAGTCCGGCGTTGGGCAGGCCTTCTCCTTCTGTGCCGTCCTTTTCCCGATGCCAGGGCTCTGTGAACTTACCAATCAGAATACCGCTTGGCCAGATGGCTATTGTGTAGGCAACGAGTAGTATCCATACATTCTCGATGTTAAGTGTTGCAGACCGGAGACCTGTCAGGAGTATTTCAGGACCTGTTATTGCTGACCAGAGTGCGATAATCGTGATCATATGGGCCGTTTGATCCAGAACAAACCATTTCAGATCGTCATTGCGGGTTGATTTAAAACCGTCTATCAGTATATGGGAAATGGTGTAAGCAATAAACAGCCCTGCATAAGCATAATGACCTGAGAACAGATATGCCAGCAGGCCTGCAATCAGGCCGTGAATGTAAAGCCAGTGTGAACGCCACTTGTTTTCAAAACGGTCGTCCACCATGGACCTGGTCTGGAACACGAAGTCAGCGAGCAGATGAGACAGAATGAGTCGTGCCAGCAGAGATATGTCAAAAGTGTTCAGGTCCATTTTTATCACTCTGTACGAATATACCGGGATAAGCAAATAAGCTTTCGTAGTTGTCAAGGAAGATCCTTATAGTATCAAAACCAGCTGCCTTGAGACTCTGTGATACGGAGGACTGGGTCTTTCCCTTCATGGATGCTATCTCTTCCTGTGTAAGACCTGAGAGTTTTCCAAGTAATATCTCTTTCTGTATATCCGTCCACCTGCTGGCTGTTAAATCAAAGAACGCACACTGGGATTCGAACAGCAGATCCAGTGCAGGGTCAGGACTGGTTATAAGCAGATATTGATCCTTTTCTTTCATGCTGTCGAGGGCTTTTCCGGATAAACGAAAAGCCATTCCGTCTGCTTCTCCGATATTTCCGGATTCAGGAAGATAGTCGATCGAGCCAATACCGATCGATATCCTTACTGAAAGGTCCGCTCTTTTCCTATCAAAGATACCCAGCTTCAGATAAAGGATCATAGAAGCCAGCAACGCATGCTGCGGGTTAAGCACGGCCTGAAAACTGTCACCTCTGAATATCTCAAAAGACAGAAGAATATCATCCTTTAAATTCAACTCTTTTTCCAGGAACCTGAAGGAGTCATGCATGTATGAAAGAACCGCTTTCCTGCAAGCATAATCTATCTCGGACGAGCCGACAAGGTCTCCTGTTATAACAGCATACAAAGTTTTTTTATCGAGCAAAAGCTCCACCTGACCGAATGAATATATATATTAGTTTTAAAGCTTATTATTATGATAGATAAGTTTTAATGGTTATAATATTGTATTAGAAG
>Ga0163219_100056_pt1 | contig 28231 bp, 35 predicted proteins | sample MSEWel2016_04_06_FD_113150 | JGI IMG/M metagenome (GOLD analysis project Ga0163219, IMG submission 113150) | Subsurface microbial communities from deep shales in West Virginia, USA - MSEEL Well Study Marcellus 3H_2016_04_06 ...
ATAATATTCTTTGAAGATACTTTGAATTTTACACATAGTTATCACTCCAAGAAGGGAATTGTTCAAGTGATTTAATAGTATTCCCATTCTTGTACTTTTCTATGCGAAGCATTTAATATAACTATTACTCACCGACATTCATATATACTCAATATATTATGTTATTCCCGATATACCATGTCGCAAATACCTCTGATTGATGAGTCTTTGCGAAGGATGTCGGGAATATTTACTTTAGTAACCATCTAATCAAATCACAATTACTTTCCTCCCAGAGTAGGGTAGGGGACTCAACTCAATATAATCCCTCGCCATAGCACAATCTTTGTAACTAAGCTAAAATAAAAAAGTTTGACCATTATTTATTACTGTCTTACTCACTTTCTCGACATAAAATATCAATTACCGACATAATACATTAATGTTAAAAATATCCCAAATGAGTATAAATATTAACTTAGCAAATCGCTAAGTTAATATTTATTTTAATTTTTCCTATCTGTTTAATCTTTTAAATCTTTTATCATCTTTTTTATCTTTAACCACCATAATAGCATGAATCATTCCTGGTATATAAAGTAAAAAACATAGCAAAAAGTTTAAAAGTGCTTGAAAAGGCTTACCGCATAGCAAAACCGCTACAGGTGGAAACAATATAGCCAATAAGTACATATATATTACCTCCCTCTAATTCGATATTACAGAACAATATCAATCCATATATTAACATATCTAGAAAGTAATTTAATATCACACATAGTTAATATTTAAAACTATCTCCCCAAAGCCCTCAGAGCCTGTACAGCCATCAAATCAGCAGCTTTCTCCATCTTACTATGCTGCATGTCCAATTCAACAACGTAAGGTTTATTAGGCAGATGATCATTAAGGCGATATAGATTCCCTCAGTATCAATTATTTAGCTTATGTCCATCTTTCCCAATTCTCCTAATAATATTGATAACATCCTGGATAGCTTCTTTAGGAAGGTCACGAGTCTGTTCAAATAATAGCTGTAAATCTTCTCGTTGACTTAGTTCATCCCAGAATTCTAATAGTTCAGGATCATCAGAGATTGCTGGTTCAATTTTATTATTAGGGTTTTGGCGATTGTCTTCAGTTATTCCTTCTAAGTAACCAGCTGCATCCATTAATTGTTTATATGTTATATTATTTCGAGCTACATTAGCTAAATTTTTTAATATTTCAGGACTAGGAGGTTTTTCTAGACTTTTATTTATAGATTGAGAAATATAAGTTCTACTTACATTAGATTCTCTAGCATATTCTGAGTTAGATCTATCTCCTCTGGCTTTTTCTATGAGTTTTCTAAATTTACTAGTGTTAAACATTTTAACACCTCCTATCTTAGATTATACTATATACGTTATAAATTTCAACAAAGCTATTGTTTAAATTTTTTTCATTTTCTGTTTAAAATATCAACAATAAGGTGGAAGTGGTTTATAATATTAACAGAGTTTAGAAAAAGAGGGCTGTTCTTGGAAGCAAACATGGATGAGATAGATAGATTATTTGAAAATGAATTTGAAGGTAATATAAGTTTATTTACTAAAGAAATAGGAGTTAATAGGAGAATTATCCAAAAGGATAGGAGTAGAAAAAAGATGTAGATTATTCACAAAAAGAAGATATTGAGATTGAGGGACCGGCAATACTATTAATAGTTACTGATTAAGATAATTTAAGAAAGGGTGAGTAAGATGAGTGAAATTAAAGAAAGAATTGAAGAAAGCCAAGAGAGGTTTATCATTACCGATGATGCTAAGGCAGATTGGGCTTTGGAGAAGTTAAGGGAATTGAAGGGTTTAAAGAGAGAAAAAGAAGAATTAGCAGAAAAGAGAAAAATAATGATTGATAGTTGGTTAGAGGAGGAGAGTTCTAAGATTGATAATGATATAGAGTTTTTTGAAGGGTTATTGACTGAATATGCTATGAAGTTAAAGGAAAAGAATAAAGATCTTAAAACTCATTCCCTGCCATTTGGTAAATTAAAATTTAGAAAACAGAATGCTAAATGGAATTATGATGAAGAGAAATTACTAAAATTCCTTAAGGTAGTGGGGATAGATGCTATTAAGGTTAAAGAGCAAATTGATAAGCAAGCATTGAAAAATATGGTTAAAGTAGTTGGTAATAAAGTTATTCACCCTGAAACTGGAGAGATTATTGAGGGTGTTGAGATTGAAGAAAGAGATGAAAAGTTTACTATAGATGTATAAAGCTAATCTACTATCTGTATCCACTAAGGAACAAGTGGCAGAGAAGGACAGGCTCATAACTCCTAACTTGGTGTAGCCTAGAGCATGGAATAGCTCAAGGCAAAAACCAAAAACAAGAGAGGAGGAGCCACCTTAGTATTATTCATCTTAAGTAGCTGGTCTAAGCCTAAGACCAGCTACCAATAAAGATTTGGCTTTATTAAAAAGGATGTGGAAAGAAGGTAAGAACAAAAAGGGGAGAATGTAAATGCCTAATTATAGTGAAGCTCTAGAAGTTGAAGAGATTGCTCAAGAAATTATAAAAGAACATAGAAATGATTTAGCTAACGCTCAGATATACTATATCTTTAGAGATAAAGCAGCTAAAAGTAAATGTCAATAAATCCATTTCCAACCTGTTGTTAATATTAATATGCTTTTAATATATCATTGATATACTCAAATATGTAATAAGCAGAATATCAGTATTGCTCTTGGGTTGGGTATTATATATCCTTTTTATATAACGATATTTAATAGTAAAATAAGGCAAATAAGAAGCAAATCATATTCTAAATATCTTATTATCTTTAATCTTATTTATATCTCTTTTCCCATTCATTTCTCATTATAATTTTTTGATTATCAACTAAATAATCAGTGGCTAGCTTGCCATAGAGGTGGTCAATCTCATGTTGGAATAATTCTGATAAATCATCATTAAATTGTTTAGTTATTTCTTTTCCTTCTTTATTTTGATAGTTAACTTTGATACTTCTGTGCCTTGTAATATTTACAAAAAAAGCAATATTAAAGCTATAACAACTATCCCAGACATTAAAGGTTTCTTCACTCTTCCATATGATTTTAGGATTAACCATAATTATCTCTTTATTATCTGAATTATAGTAGATTACCTTTTTCATATGACCTATTTGTGGGGCTGCTAATGCTCTACCTAGATTCTTTTTCAGTTGAAGGTCTGTTAGTGTATCCTTCAGATCTTGAATGATTTCTAGTAATTTTTTGTTAAAATCAGTCACAGTTGAAGATTTTTCTCGTAACTTTGGATTTCCGATCATTAATACTTCCTTTATAGCCATCATTATTTTCTCCTTTTGATTTAATAAACTTACTGTATTATTTCACTCACTAAGTAGAGTAGGGGATTGGGTTTAATACATTTCTGCTTAGCTCTTACTTATATTTGCTGTTAGGTATTTTTGATTTATTTTAGTGATTCCATTAATTTGTAAAAATATTTTGAGTCTTTAGTTTTATATAATTGATACCATGCTTCTAATGCATCCTTTTTCATTACCTCTATCTTTTTAAATACCTCGTATGAGAATTCCAATGGAGCAAGTCCTGAGGCAGTTATTAAATTATCATCTACCACTGTTGGGGCATTTATATAATGAGAACTTCCAATATAATCAGGACAGAACATTTTTAGAAAGTCCTGATCGTTACTTGTATGTTTTTTATTATCTAATAAGCCAGTTTGAGCTAAGGCTACTGTAGCACCACAAATTGCTGCAACTATAATCTTCTTATTAATTAGATTTGATACAATTTCTAATATCTTTTTATTTTTCTCATCCATCCATGTATCTGCTCCAGGAAGGATGAGTAAATCTCCAGCTTGGAATTTAACATCATTAATATCCTTATCGGGAGTGATAGTTATTCCCCCCATGGTCTTAATTGGCTTCAAAGTATTTCCAATCATTACAAGCTCTAATTTTGTATTTTTAGCAAAATATCTGCGACTATTTAACTCTGCAGTTATGAAAGCAATTTCCCAGTCAGCTAAAGTATCCAGAACATATAGATAGCATTTTTTAGAATTTGATTTGTTTGTCATTATTATCCTCCTAGTTTTTATTTCTATAATCATCTCAAAATTGAATGGCATCTAATTCTAAATAGAGTAGGGGCGGGATATAAGAACCTCTTATAATAAAAGTAATATTAAATAATTCAAATTAAGGCTAACTTAATTAAGTTAGCCTTAATTGTTATCAACTTTTATTTAGATCTTATTTATTACTAGTTAATACCAGTCTCTATTTCTTGGATAGGATTAGCAAAGTGTATTCCTTTAGTACTTAAATTATTTTTAGAATATTCATCAGCCGGAAGATAGCCTTTTTCTAAAAGATCCTTGATATAGAGTTTATTGTAGATAAAAGGGAAAACAAGAGCTGAAACTCCCGCAGTAACACAAGCAGCTAGGAACATGATTATTGCCCATTTGATATCTCCTCTGAATATAGCAGGGAAGAAACCAAAAAAGAATGTGGTCCATGAAAAGCCGATTGGTACTTCCTTGATTAGATTATTATTTTGGTTCTGTAAAGTAACTTTCATTATTAACACCCCTTAAGTATTTGATTTATTATATATGTAAAAATAAGTAGGTATAGACTCCTAATTACTAATATTAAAATATCTGAATTAAGTATAAATAAAAGTTAAAACTTGTCAATATGTATTAACTTACCACAATATAAATTTGGTGACTAAGATATATTATTTATTCTCCTCTAATCTCCTTCTTTTTTTAGTGGAATAATCCAGATTACAATATTGATAATTATAACTCCTATTCCTAAATAATAAGATACTGCATCTAGATCAGGTCCATAGATATTTCCTATAGCAAAAAAGGATATAAATAAAAATAAAGTAAATGTAAAGACTATTGTAAGTAATGTTAAGATTATCTTTCCTAATTTAGTTCTAATCTTAAATAAGCCTATAATAAATGCAACTAAAAGCATACTGAGTAATTCCATCTTTAACTCCTTTTGAAAATTTTTCTTAAGACATTAGATGGTGCTTCTACACTCTCACTTAAATCTTTCCTATGTAATTAAACCCATTTGACTTATTTCCATTCATAGTTGTATATACTACCTTTTCATACTCTAATTTATCAAAATCTTTTATTAGTTCGTCAATTCTTTTTTCAGCAAAATGCCTTAATATTGCTCCTTCATCTAATTCGAATACTCCATAACAATTATACTTATCTTTAAATTTCTTATATCTTTTAATATTTCTATCATCATCATTGAGTAAAAAATCATTAATATTTATTTAAAAGAATTAGTCAATATAATTTTTATAATTCTTAATATCCCATAACCTATTAAAATCAAAGCAACTAACATATTAGCTAATTGGACGATTAATGGTGAAATCAATGTCTTTAATATTGTTATAAGAAAGATAGAGAGGCTAAGAAAAAGAGGTGTAGCAAGACCTGCTGACAATCCAAAGACCATTAACTCTTTTTTGTTTAAGGAATATTCAACTGATCTAGCTGCAAATAAGCTAGTCCAAAAAAGAACTGTTAATGGACTGGATATGGTCAATAAAAAAGCTGAAATAAAACTTTTAAATAGATTTGATGAAGGGTCACTTATAGTTAAATTAATATTAATAGTCTCTGGAATATTTATAGCCATATAAAATCCAAAAGCAATAAGAACAATGGAACTAATAACTCCTAAAGTTTTTTTGACTTTTTTCTTCTCTAATAATTTACCTATTCCAGCAATAGCCAGTGCTATATATAAGTAATCTACAATTGTTACAGCAGCAACTGCAAATAATCCATCGATTAAAGATTTTTGAAGTGCAAGGTTTGCTAGAAAGAAGAAGACAGGTCCGATGGCTATTTGAAGAATTAATCCTGTTGATAGACCTCTTAAGAATACTTTTTTCATTTAATAAAGTCCTCCTTTAAGAATGGGAGCCATACTAATTAATAATTAATAGTATATTTATTGTTCTCACCAAGTAGGGTAAGGGAGGGAACTAAACCTCTAACACAGTCTCTCACCATATCACAATCTTCACAACTAAGCTAAAATAAAAAAGTTTTACAATTATTTATTATTGGTTTACTCATTTTTTTGACATTAAATATTAATTTCCGGCATAATACATTAATGTTAAAAATATCCCAAATAAGTATAAATAATAACTTAGCAAATCGCTAAGCTATAGAATAGAATTACTTTTTGCACAACCTTGCAACTGTATTATATCATACTGATTTAAATATTTGAAAATGTTTTTTATTACTAAGGGTTCTATTTTATAGCTAATAAAAGAATAATCCAAAAATAAAGAACCCCCAAATAGGGGGTTAACTAATAGATGCTGCTTCAATGAGAAGTCCGCTCCATAATTCATCAAAGATAGGTTCTTCACAATAGAAACCACCTTTTCTTAATGTATCTCTTATATGGATTCTAGTTCAAGATTATTATTTACAAGTTCTTTCATATCTATATTCTTGATGTTGTTTAGTCTGTTTTTTGAAACATTCTTTGCTAAGTAATAAGCTGCTTGTTTTGATTCTTTGTTGTCAGTTTTATTTAGCATACATATGCCTCCTTATAATCTTATAGAATTTTGGCTTATATATAAAATGTTCTTTAAATTTAAAACCTTTTATATGTTTTAATATAAACTAAGACTATTAACCTAATATTAACTATATGTTAATTTTTAATTAAATATAATCAGTTTTAGTGATGATTATAGATAGCATAGGTTTGATTAGAAAGATAAGAAAATCTTATGGAAGGATACGAAGTGTGATAACTTACTTGTAAAAAGGATTTACAGTAGAAAATTCTAATATATTAAATTTAAACAGAAAAATAGATATTTATATTTAGAATATTCTATCCTGTTTATTTTTTATAACTCAAGATTTCTGTATGGTTATAGGTATTATTTAGTCTAAGTATATAATCTTATAGTATAATTATTTACTTAGACACCTGATTAAGGTGTCTTTTTATACCTTCTCTTATACAATAACCTTTAACATATATGGCTATTAATTCATATGTTGAAGAGTGATTAAATGTAAAAGGAGGTATAATGGATGGAGAAAGTTGCTAGGAAAGTCGCTGAGATAGATAAGCTAATAGAGAAGTATAAATCAAAAATAAATAGCCCAGATACTTCGAAAGTAGTAAAGATAGCATCTCAGCATATGATTAGAGATTTAGAAATTTATAGAGCTAAGATCTCAAAACAGCTTAATTAATATTATTAATATGAAGTATTGAGTTGCTTAGTAAAAACAATGCAGGTTAAAATATAACTATAATTTGGGATGAAATGACAGTTAAATCAATAATTCAAAATCTGTATTGTAATGGTTATAAGGAAGATTGGATTTATAATTGAATATATAATAAGAGTAGGAACTAACACTCAGCAAGAGCTGGGTGTTTTTTTATGAACAATAAAATAATGGTAGATCTATTCATCAATATTAAGAAAAGCTTTTTTAAGCTGATTTAATTAGTATTTGAAGCAAAGAAATAATAAGGATTCTTGTATGCCAACTTTGTTACAAAAGAGAATGGGCAAAAGACTGGCAGGGGCAGCAAGTAATAAGAGAGAATTTATGAAATAGAGAAAACCTCCTAGGATAATCCTTAGGAGGTTAATAATCAACTTATAATTCAATTTTTATTTCTAAGACATCTAAAAATTTAGCTAACCATTCTGGATGTGCTGGCCAAGCAGGAGCAGTTACAAGATTACCATCTACATGAGCTTTATCAACTGCACAGTCGATCCAAGTTCCATTGGCATTTATCACATCTGGTCTTATAGCTGGATAAGCAGTACATTCTTTTCCTTCTAATACATTAGCTGCAGTTAAGATTTGAATTCCATGACAAATTGCAGCTATTGGTCTTTCTTGTTTAGCAAAATATTGAACCAAAGATATAACCCTTTCATTTAGCCTGATATATTCTGGAGAACGGCCTCCTGGAAGAAGCAAAGCATCATAATTATCAGGATTTACATCTTTAAAACTTGCATTTAACGTAAAGTTATGTCCTTGTTTCTCACTATAAGTTTGTGCTCCTTCAAAATCATGAATAGCTGTTTTTACAATATCATTTTTCTCTTTATCTGGACAAACTGCATCAATAGTACAACCTAGCATCTGTAGTGCTTGAAATGGAACCATTACCTCATAGTCTTCAACATAATCTCCTACTAACATTAGAATTTTCTTACTCACTAATATTTTCCTCCTCTATCTGGTTTATGGTATTTATTTCTTCATTTATATTAATATCCCTTTGTATAATTTGGAAAAATCTCAAGATAAATATATACTATACTTTATCTATAAAGTACTTTGTTTATATTTTGAATTTATTACTGATTAATCTCATCTGCAGGAACTATTAATTTACAAATTATTATGGAATAAATTAACATGTTAGGTTAGTTTGAATATAATAATGTATATTAAACTAAAGAAAGGGGTGATTTGATGGGAATGTATCGCCGTCCAAGACCGCCAAGACCAAGACCTCCACGACCTGGTAGATGTCCTAGAGGATCAAGAGAGTATGTAGTTAGAAGAGGAGATACTTTTTATACGATAGCACGAGACTTTAATACAACAGTAGCGGAATTAAGAAGATTAAATCCAGGTATTAATCCAGATAGGCTTAGAGAGGGGCAGATTATCTGTGTTCCAGGTAGAGGTCCTTGTCCATATTATTAGACTGAGATCAGAGGGAGAAATATAGTAGTGAATAGGAAGTTTAAATTAGAATAAGCAATAAAACCCTTAGGATTTTATTGCTTATTATTTTTAATTTGTAAATAATTTATCTTAGACACTAATAATTATAAAGAATTTCTGTGTTATATTCAGATTTCTCTTTTTTCTTTAATTCTATTAATAGTTCTTTAGTAAATCCTCCTAGTTTATAGTTATCAATTGCATCTAAGTCTACCCAAGCATACTTTTGTGCTTCTTCATTTAATATTACATTATATGAATCGGTTTTACAGATGTAGTCGATAAATATGAAGTGTTTTTGCTTATGAAAAGTATCACTATAGATACTCTCTTTTAAACTGATTAGTTTGATATCATATATTTCTAACCCTGTTTCTTCTAGAATTTCTCTTTTTAGAGCATCTTCTATACTTTCACCTAATTCAATGTGTCCACCAGGAATTACATATTTGTTATCCCACTTATCTGATTTACATAGAAGTATTTTATTATCGGGGTTAAAGATGATAGCTCCAACAGTAGGTTCAGGATATGCCAATTAGATCACTCCTTATATCTTTGTTAGTCATAAAATTTATAACAGCTATGTATTAGCTAAATTTAGTATCCTAAATTTTCATCAACTATAATAATTTTAATTCTGTCCTTTTTTAGCTGTTTTTTGATTATTGTGATGTTATTACATATTCTATCTTTTGAATTACAGTCTACACAATAGCCAACTTTAGTGCAGGGAGTATTTTTATTGAGTCTTTTGGCATCAATAGGGGCTGCTATATTCTTAACCCTATTTTTGGCTTCCTCTAAATCTTTAACTATTTTATTCTTTCCAGCTACAATTATAACTTGTTTTGGTCCAAAGATCATTGCAGCCACTCTATTGCCATACCCATCAATATTATATAATTCGCCTTCTTCTGTAATTGCATTTGTACTGCATAAAAAGGAATCAGCACTGAAAACATCTGAATAAAGCTGATCTTTCTCTGTTCTTGTTAAATTTTCTTGATATTTATCTAAGAAAATATAATCTTTTTGTCTTAACAGATCGATAATACCAGTTTCAAATAAAGTCATCGAATCTCCAACTCCAACAACAGAACCCTTTGGAATAAGTTCGTTTACTTTAGTGAGCAACTCTTTGCGGGTTTTGACATAAAAGCCCTGCATATTATTATCACTTATATTATCTAATAATCTTCTTATTTGTAAATCATGGTACCATTTAATGTTTTCATCCATTGTTTTATCTTCCTCCTGAGTATAAAGTTATTAAGATTATTATAACTTGTATAAGATATTTTAGCTAATCGCATATTAGGAGTGATATACTATGAATATCATATTAGGATAACCAAGTATTAATTTGATAAGTTTTCCGAATCATCTTTTTCTATAAATTCAAGCTGTTTTGATAATGTGTTCTTTACAGGACAATCTAAAGTTTCCGCAAAAGCTCTAATTGGCAAAGCAGCAACACCTTTAGCTTTCAAAGGGACTGCAAAAAATCTAAATATCTTATTATGTAATTTCTCTAATCCTGTTAAATTTTCTACTATCAAAATTTCATTCTTCAAAAATAAGGTGTGAGCAGGGCGGTTCATCTTTTTTGAACTATCGATATTTAATGTGTCAACCCCCACAAGCCGTACTTCTTTAGCGATTAAATATGCTATTAATTCTTCTGACATATAAGGATATGAATGGTATTTGTCTTTACCCCAATATTTATCCCATCCAAAATTAAATAAAACTGCTTTACCTTTTAACTCTAAATTTTTGGGAATAATATCTAGACCTACTGGTTCAAATTCATCTCTTCCCCGAACATCTATAACGATTCCTGAAAGAATTACCTCATCAATTTTAATTTCACTAATATCTCTACCAGCTGGATATCTATGATAAGGTGAATCAAGGTAGGTACCGATTGAAGTTTGAAATGAAATTTCTGTTATCTCAAAAGAAGCTTTTCCCTGATATTTGGGTTTTGATTCTTTATGGGTTAAAAATGGTTTTATATTTGCAGTATATTTAGTATAAGTACCATCTTCATTTTTCATTTTAAAACCTGGCATATCATTTTCGAAATAATGGCTTAAATCAATAAACATTTATATCATCCCTTCTTTAAGATTTTCTTACTTTTCAGCTCTCCATACCATTAAATATTCTTTCTCCTTTAAATCTTCAGATAATAACTCTTGTTCTATAATAAATTCATTATTAGAGTAGAAGTTATAAGCTTTTTTATTCTTCTTAAAAACCTTCAATTCTATATAATCTCTATTCTTTTTGACATGGTCTAATAGCCTTTTTCCATAACCACTGCTTTGAAAGTTGCTAGCAACAAATAGTGCTGCAAGATAATTATCTACCATTGAGATAAATCCTCGTAGTTGATTATCTTCCTCTATAATGTAAGTATCAGATAGTGGAATATATTTTTCTTTCATATCTTGCTGTGATGTTTTCCAATATTCTTTATCAATAAAATCATGGGCCTTCAAGGATACTTCATACCAGAGATGAACTATTTTATCAAGGTCATCTTTATTACTGTTTCTTATCATCAGCAACTCTTCCTTTCTTTAGTAAAGTCAAGATCTTAAGTTATTTATCTATTCATAAATCCCTATGTTGTAGAAATGATAGGGATTTATGATAATATAGCCTCTATTAGTAATAGGATTTTTAGAATTAAGTTAAAATAGCCATTTTTTAGATTCCGCTTTCAAATTTAATAACATAATCTTTTACTTGTGATAAGTAGCCAGCTGTAGTCAACTTAAAAGATTTAGTCTGCTTATCAGCAAAGTTATTAAGCTGGATATAGTTAGTTCCAATAACAGAACCTAAGTTATTATATAATTTAATAATAAAAGTAGTTGATTGATAGTCTTTACCTGTCTGATTGGTCAGCTTGCCAGTAATATTAATTCTACCATTACTTCCTCTTAGCTTAATATCCTTATAGACAAATCCAGGGTTTATAGTTTCCCCATCTGTATCTTCTGATAGATTATTAGATATAGATTCTTTGGATATCCAACCTTCAACCTTGACCTTAATCCATCTGTCAGTTGAACCAATTACCTCAACTTGAGTATCTTTAGGAAGGGTGGTTATAGCTCTTCCATTTGGTTCAATTCTTAATTTCTCTTGATTTACTTTAATGAAGAATATCTGTTTAGCCCAAGCGGTTAGTGCTATCAGTAGAAAAGAAAAAATTATTAAGAAAATTATCTTCTTATTAATATTAATCACTCCTATCTTAGATGTTATTAAATTTAGTTTTAGCTTAAATCTTGTTGCTTAAATAAAAATCAATTATATTAATTTTTCTATAAAAATAATTATAGTCCTGTTTATTGTCATTTATTTCTGTTAAGTGGTTTAGTTGATTCTCTAAACTGAATTTATCTAGTTTAGCTTCCTAAAAGTTGAGAAAGAAGATAAGAAGAAGTAAGTCCCTATATTTGAGATATGATAATGGGCTAGTGAGACTCTAGGTAAAGCAATAATATATTTTTGGTTGTTCTTATTTAATTATTTGTTTAAGCCTTTTAAGCTCTCGTTTTATTTCCCGTTTCACTTGATATTGAGCTTTTTTTATTTCAGTCTCTATTTTACGTTCTATTCTTTTTTCTATTTCTATCCTTTTTTGATTAACTTCCTTTTCAGTTTCAGACTTACCCAATCTTATCTACCTCCTAAATTATTGAACTTTACCTAGAGAATAGACTTATAATTCTAGGATAAAATTGTTATTCCTTCAAATAGAATCAAGAAAAAATCAAAATATTCTAAAACTTAAAAAGGTTAATTTCTTTTAAAACCTAACTATAAGTATCGAATTTTAGAGTTGAATAGTTATAGTAAAGGATTTAGCTATATAGCAAGGAGAATTACTCTTATTATAGAAGGTATAATATAAAGTATTTAAGTAAATTAGATTCTTAGATATCTACTTGATGGATATAATATAGTTGAGGAGGCGATAAGATGAAAATAGTAGTAATTGGTGGAGTTGCTGCAGGGACTAGTGCGGCAGCTAGAGCCAAACGGATTAATCCTGAAGCTGAGATTGTAATCTTTGAAAGAGATAGTGATATCTCTTATTCTGGTTGTGGACTCCCTTATTATATATCTAATATAGTTGAAGCAAGAGATGGTGTTATTATTTATACGCCAGAGAGGTTTGAAGCTAAAAAAGGGGCAGAGGTCAAAGCTCAACATTCTGTTGAAGATATACTAGTAGATAGAAAAGAGATAGTAGTGAGGGATATTTTAAGGAATGAAGTTAAGAGGGTAAGCTATGATAAACTATTAATTGCTACTGGAGCAAGCCCTATTGTTCCTGAGATTAAAGGGATAGACTTAGATAATATCTTTCCCTTAAGAAATGTCCATAATGCTGATAGAATCATTGATTATATCCAATTAAATCAGCCTAAAAAAGCAGTGGTTATTGGTGGTGGATATATTGGTTTAGAATTGACTGAAAGCTTATTAGAGTATGGTATAGAGGTCAGTGTAGTAGAGAAAGCCCACCAACTTTTAACCAATCTCGATGCTGATATGGCAGAGATAGTCGCTGAGCATCTAGAAGCTAAAGGGGTAGAGCTAATTTTAGGCGATGGAGTTGTAGAGTTTCAAGGTGATAAGAGTGTAAAACGAGTTATTACAGAATCAGGTCAAGAGTTGGACTGTGATTTTGTGATCTTAGCCATTGGTGTCAGACCAAATACAGATCTAGCAAAGAGGGCAGGGATTGAGTGTGGAAATACAGGAGCAATCAAGGTTAACTCCAAGATGGAGACCAATATTGCTGATATCTATGCAGCAGGAGATTGTGTTGAGAGTATCAATTTGATTACTGGTCAGCCAATTTGGGTGCCGCTAGGTTCTACTGCTAACAAGCATGGTAGGGTAGCAGGTAGTAATTTATGTGGAGTAGAGGATCAATTTAAAGGTATTTTAGGTACAGCAATTACTAAAGTCTGTGACTTAGCTGTTGGATGTACAGGGTTAACTGTTAGAGAGGCAGAAGAGAAGGGGTATAAAGTGGTCAGTTCTGTAATTAAAGCAGGTAATCATGCTGGCTATTATCCTGGTTATACTAAGATTAATATCAAGCTGGTTGTAGAACAAGATAGTGGTAGAATCTTAGGTGGGCAGATAGTTGGTAAAGATGGGGTAGATAAGAGAGTAGATGTCTTAGCTACAGCTATTCACAATGAAATGAAGGCAGCTGAGTTGATTGATCTTGATTTATCCTATGCACCGCCTTTTTCTGTACCTAAAGATGGATTAATGATAGCAGGTTTAGTAACTGATAAGAAGAGAAATTAAGAAGAAGTGGAGATGATTCTCCACTTCTTTTCTTCTTTATAGTCCTAACTCTTTTCTTTTCTTCTCAATATGATCTACATAGATTTGGACTGTCTTTTCAGCATCCATCTCTACTACTACCTTACCTAATCCAAGAGTTTCTGTAGTCTCAGTAAGAGTCTTAACTACTACATCACTACCTGTAATAGAAGGTACTGGAGCAACATGTACCAACCAACCAAGTGCAATAGCAGTACAAGCATCAGCAACGGCCTTCTGTTCAAGATACTCTGGTGCACCAATAACTAATGGTAGTTTATTAGTATCTACCTCTAAGGTATCAGCAATCTCCTTGGCAGTTTGAGTCATCTTACCGATATCGACACAAGCACCATAACTCAATACAGGTGGAATACCCAACTGTTCACAGACAGCTTTTAATCCATCACCACATTCCTTAGCAGCTTTAGGATCAGTTAATCCTGTATATTCCATCACAGCAGAAGTACATCCACCAGACAGAACTAGGATATTATTCTCAATCAATCCTTTAGTAATCTTAAAGATATTACTTCCACCTTGACCATAGCGAGCAGTAGTACATCCTACAATAGTAGCGATACCTCTGATATTACCATTGGCAATCTGGTCAATTAGTGGTTTAAAGTCCCCACCAAGGGCTTCTTTGACCGATTCTGTACTGAATCCAACCATACAGTCAGAAGTATGTGGTGGGATATAAGTTTCTTTATTAGATTGTTTACGTTCTTTAAAGGATTCAATTGCTTTTTCTAAGGCTTTTTCTGCTTGTTCTTTCATCTTTTCTGGAACAAAGTCTAAAGTTTCAGTTCCTTGTAACTTAATTACAGGGTGGGTACTTAATAATTTAGTACCGAATTTTTTAGCAAAGAGTGGCATAGTAGGCACAGTACAGTTATAGTCGAACATGAACATATCTACTACACCAGTTGCCAATAGATATTCTTGGCTCAACCATTCCCCTTCTTGTCCTCCGTATCCTGCTTGGTTATGGGTACCTTCATAGTTCATCAGTTGTTGTCCTTCACAGACATGACCAAGAATTTGAATACCTTCTGCACCAGCATCTTTGGCCTTTTGTTGCCACTGCTCACTAGAAGCAAGATCAATTGCAACATGAGAAAGTAAGGGCATATGACCATTTGTTACAATGTTAATCATATTCTCATCTAAAAGCCCCATATTCTGTTTCTTCTTAGTTATCTCTTGAGTACCCATCAGGATTTCTTGGAGAATATCCAATAGGAATAACCCTTGATATTCATTGGCAACTCCTAAACGAACAGATCTCAATAAGAACTCAATTGGGTCAGAGTTGAAGTTGGTCATACACTGAGTCTGAGAATAAGCAACCTCACTATATCCACCACCTGGGAATAGTCCAAGCTCTCTCCATAGCTTTTTACGTTTAGCAGGAGCAAAGGCTTCTACAGCTTTAGATTCAATATGATAAGGGCTGTGGATATCATCTATAACCCAATTAGCAAAGGCAACGGCTAGCTCTTCAATAGATTTATTTGAGTCCAGTCCTGCCATTTCAGCATACTTCTTCAATTTTTCTGGATCACGAATCTTTAATCCACTCTCAGGATGCTCACCAGCAGCTTTTAGAGTTCTAGCAGCTTGCTGGGCATGGAAGATGTTGGCTGAGGTACCGATAGTAACATGGCGATACATGAAGTTTCTAGCAACCATAGTATGAGCATCAACACCACAGGTTCCACGAGGGGCTTTAGGATGGATACGGCAAGGACCGTTAGCACATAATTGGCAAGAAAGTCCCTCTACACAAAATTTACATTGAATCGGTTGTTGTTCACTAAAACGGTCAAAGACATTTGTCATCTCTGCTTTATTGACCACTTGATACATCTCTCTCATCGCAGGGTCAATAATAACATTCATTGGATACCCATCTTTACCTTGGTCATCCTTTGCAATATGTTCTCTCTGCCATTTATGTACCTCTTCCATCGAAGGTGACTTTTCAAAATCATTATAATCTACTTTTACATTATTGTGAATATCTCCATGGGTTTCAGGGTCATTATAGTCTTTATTTGATAATTGGGAACCGATAGTCTTATCGGCTTGGGATTTACCTTGCATTCTCTTAGCACTTCGTTCATAAGAATTCTTTACATCTTGATCTGACATTAAAAAACCTCCCCTTTTTTGAAAATTTGATTGAAATCACATACTGATAGTATTAATTAAAGTTATAATGAATATACAAAGAAAGAATTATTTTTGAAAAATCAAATTTTAGATAGATGATTATTTAAAGGAGGGATATTGATGAGCAGAAATAAAGTGGAGTTAAAAGAGTTATTGCTAAGATTGAATTCAGGAGAGAATATTGCAGAAGTAAAAGAAGAAGCTAGGGTATTACTAGAAAGAATTAGCCCTAAAGAGTTATCTGAAGCAGAGCAGGAGCTAATTAATGAGGGCTTGCCAGAGACAGAATTACGCCACTTATGTGAAGCACATATTGAAGCAATGGCAGAAGAGCTAACAGCATTAAAAGCCGAAGTAGAAGTTGGTCATCCTTTACAGATTTTAATTGCTGAGCATGATGAGATATTAAAGGTCTTAACTAGGTTAGAAGAAGTAAATCGAGCAATTCAGAAGCTAGATAGTTATGATACTAATAACTTTATTTTTGATGAATTAAAGGAGATAGCCTACCTATTATTAGAGACAGAGAATCACCATAAGCGGGAGGAAGAAGCCTTATTTCCAGAGGTAGACCAGACAGGGGTTACAGGACCAACAAGAATTATGAAGATGGAGCATGAAGACCTTTGGCCTAGAAAAGAGAGGATTGACTATTTAGCTCAACATGTGGAAGGGATAGATTTTGATGATTTTAGAGAAGAGTTAAATCAGCAGGCAGAGTATTTGATTTTAACACTAAGAGACCATATCTTTAAAGAGAATTACATTCTATATCCAACAGCTAAAGAGGTAATTCCAGAGGATAGATGGGAAGAGATTAAAAGAAATAGTGATGAAATTGGTTATTGTTCCTTTACACCAATAAGAGTGGATAGGAAAAATTAGATCGGGAATTTTTCCATCACGAAGAGTTGGCAGAACTCGTAGGGAGAAATCTTTGAGCTAAAGTTAAGGATTGAAGAATGTAGCTATAAATAAGATGTATAGTCAAAGAATTAAGATAGGAAAAATTAGATCGGGAATTTTTCCCCTGCGAGTTTCAAAAAACTCTCCGTGATCATAAAGTTTCTCAAAAATATGAAACTTTATATCTCCGCACGAAGAGTTCGCAGAACTGGCAGGAAGAGTAAAGAGATTTGATAATGATTATTATTTTACTTGTCACTCGTTACTGGTCACCTGTCACTGTATTTAAAAAGGGAGGAGATACATATGACAAAAGCGATTATTGTTTATGGTTCAACTACGGGAAATACTGAGGAGTTGTCAGAGATAGTAGAAGGTGTACTTACAGACAAATATGAGGTTAAACGAATTAATGTAATTAAGGCAGAGGTGGAGATGCTTAAAGAATTTGATTTAATTTTGTTGGGTTCATCAACTTGGGGTTCAGGAGAGTTGCAAGAAGATTTTTATGAATTCTATGATAATTTAGATGAGGTTGACTTATCAGCTAAACAGGGAGCAGTCTTTGGAACTGGAGATGAATCTTTTCCAGAATTTTGTGGAGCTGTAGATATATTAGAGGATAAATTAAAAGATTTAGGAGTAAATGTTTTAGCAGAAGGTTTTAAATGGGATGGAGATATAAATACTGAAGCTGAGAAGCAGGTGGAAAATTGGGTAGAAAATTTGTAATAATATAACTAATAAAGAGATAGCTAGATTGCAATCTAGCTATCTCTTTATTAGTTATATACCAGTTTATTCAAAAAATCAGAGAAAAATACTATAGATAACCAAGAGGAGTTAATTTTTCTTTGTCGAAATATAATACATAATAGTACAAAAAGGTATGGAATATATTTTTGATAGGAATTAGAGTAGCTAACTCGATAATAAATATAAATTTCTCTAAAAGAAAGTAGGTGCTATTTTGAAGTTATTTAAAGATATGAAAAGTATTAAACTTAAATTACTTATTTTTATATTACTAATAGTCTTATTGAGTATAATTGGAATTTCTTTATCTAGTTATTCCTTTATGAAGGAGAAATTATATGAAGAGAAGAGGTCTAAATTAAAGGAGCTTGTAGAATCTAATTTAGGAATACTAGAGTACTATCATAAGTTAGAGAAACAAGGGAGTTTAAGCCAGAAGGAAGCTCAAGCAAAATCTAAAGAGTTAATCAAATCAAAGCTTTGAAAGTATTAGAGAATATAGTATAGAAACTTCTACTAAAATTGAGCAAACAACATTATCTGCGCAAAGCTTGGCAGAAAGCAGTGAGCAATTAATGAGTTCTTCTCAAGATATAGTAAATATGTCTAGTGAAGTAGCTAATTCTGCTCAGGAATTGACTAAAATGGCTCAGGACTTACAAGAATTAATTCAGATCTTTAAGATTTAAAATTACTAAGTCCAGTCAGTATCTAATTTTTATAAGAAGTTATTTTAGTAATTGAGATAATTATTAAATAAAAAATGTGAGCTAAATAACAGAGATTTTGCAGGAATTTGGATATAATTAGGTCAATATTATAGATAACTCTTAATTGAATTAAGATAAAACTTAAATTAAAAAGGTGGGATGGTATGTATTTTAATAAGTTAAAGATCAAAGACAAAATCTTATTAAGTATAATTTTAGGATTAATTGTTACATTATTGAGTATTGGAATAGTAGTGAACTTGCAGTTTAATAATTTTCTAGAAGAAAAAAATGTTGATTTAGCAGGGCTTAAGATGGAGGTCTTAACTGCTATAGTAATTACATTTATCGTTATATCTGTATTACTTACTGTTATTATGCTAAGACTTTCTAATTATATAAGCAAAGGCTTGGCTAAAGTTACCTTTGGGTTAAAGCAGTTAGCTACAGGGGATTTAACTATTAGATTAGATGTTGAGAAGCAGGATGAGTTTGGAGTGCTTTATCAGGCTTTCAATAAGAGTGTTAAAGAGCAGAGTGTTTTGGTGAATAAGATATTAGAGGATGCAGAGAGCTTATTATTATATAGTGAGATCTTATCAGCTAGTACTGAGGAAGGTAATGCAGCTATAGAGACAACCAACCAACTAATTGAGAGTATGTCTGCTAGTATCCAGGAGGTATCTGCTAGTGGGGAAGAGGTAACCAGCTTTGCTGAAGAATCTACAGCTCAGACCCAATCTGGTAAAGAGAACATGGTAAAGACAGTTAGTATGATGGAAGAGATTAATCAAAAGGTTAAAGCAACTGTTGACCTAATCAAGGAGTTAAATAGCAATAGTGAAGAGATAGGTGGTATTATAGAGTTGATTACTAATGTTGCCGACCAAACAAATCTGTTGGCCTTAAATGCAGCAATAGAGGCTGCTAGAGCAGGGGAGCATGGTCAAGGCTTTACAGTGGTAGCAGAAGAGATTAGAGAGTTAGCTGAAGAGACTACTAAGGCTACTGTTAATGTTAAGAGGCTGATTGATAATACCAGAATGAACTCCAAGCAGGTAATTGAGGCTATTAAAGAGGTAGAAGAGAAGACCCAAGAAGGTCAATCTATTACAGAGAATACTAACCAGATATTTACTCAGATAGAAGAGGCCAGTGAAGAGACCACAATTCAGATTGAACAGATTGCTTATGGAGCTCAAGATCTCGCTAATGATAGTGAAGCTTTGGTTGTAGCAGCCAAGGATATAGACAATATGTCTCAAGAGATTAATAATTCATCTAATGAGCTTCAGAATAAGGCAAATGATTTGAAATCTTTAGTCTCTAGCTTTGTTTTAGAAGATAAGGTGGCTGTGACCAAGTGGAGTGATAAATATAAGGTTGGAGTAGAGAAGATTGATGAGCAGCATAAGGGTATCTTTGAAAGGGCAAATTATCTGTTAGATGCTTACAAGAATCAAAGCAGTGAAAAGGATATTGAAGAAGTAATGGATTTCTTGGCAGACTATATTGATAAGCACTTTAGAGAAGAGGAAGAGATACAACGAAAGTATGAGTATCCTGATTATGAGAATCATAAGGGTATACATCATAAATTTGAAAATAAGGTCAAAGAGGTTATCGCAGATTATAAACATTCTAATGTAAAGGTAACTTCATTAATGAAGCTAAATAAGATGGTAACAGGCTGGTTGATTGAACATATTAAGAGAGAAGATCAGAAGTTGGCTAAACATATTAAGGATAGTCAGAAGTCATAATTAATAGATATTTATTTAATTGAAACCTACCTTAAATAAGGTAGGTTTTTTTATCTTGATTTAATTTAAATATAAGACTATATGGGTATATTGCTATACTTTTATAAGCATAAGTCTAAGTAAATCATTAAAATAGTATTTTTATAATTTAATTAATTTTGAGCTTAATCTTAGACTTGAAATGTTGCATTAACTTGTTAAAATTTAATTTCAATTTTACACATTGCTGTGAAAAGCTGTGGAAAAATCATTTTAAAGATTTATTTGTATATTACAGGAAATTTAGGTTAAACTATGCTTAAGAAAATAAGCAGAGCAGAGGTGTTTTTAATGTCAACTTTTCAAATCAAAGAAGGTATTTATTGGGTTGGAGCAAGGGACTGGAATCTTAGGTGGTTTCATGGTCCAGCCTACAGTACCCATCAAGGTACTACCTATAATAGTTATATTATTAAGGATGAGAAGAATCTATTAGTTGATGGAGTATATAAACCCTTTATCGATAGATTTTTTGAACACATTGAAGAGGTTATTGATTTTAAAGAGATTGATTATTATGTTGTTAACCATGTTGAGCCAGATCACTCTTCATCCTTTCCTAGAACGATGGAGAGATTAAGAGATGATATCACTGTAATCTGCTCACCTAAAGGTAAAGAGGGGATTGTTGAGCATTATGGAGATGGATACAATTTCAAAATAGTCAATACAGGAGATACAGTTAATATTGGAAGAAGGAATTTAGCTTTTGTTAATGCACAAATGTTACATTGGCCTGATAGCATGTTTACATATATTCCAGAGGAAAAGCTATTATTATCTAATGATGCCTTTGGAATGCATCTTTGTACCTCTCAATTATATGATGACCAAGTAGATGATTGCTTGATTATGAATGAATCTAAGAAGTATTTTGCCAATATATTAACTCCTTTTAGTAGTATTTTACTTAAAAAGTTAAAAGAAGTACAGGAAATGAATCTTGAAATAGATATGATTGCACCTGCTCATGGGATTATTTGGCGCAAAGAACCAAATAAAATAATTGAAAAGTATCTAGAATGGGCTGAAGGAAAGACAAAGGAAAAAGCAATTATTGTCTATGAAACCATGTGGGATAGTACAGAGTTAATGGCGAAAAAGATTGCTGATGGCTTAATAGACCAAGGTATAGAAGTTCATTTTTATCGCAAATCTAAGTCTGATAAGAATGATATTATTAAGGAATTTCTTGATGCTAAGGCAATTATTATTGGTTCTTCCACTATTAATAATGTGATAATTCCTGAATTAGTACCTTTATTGGAAGAATTAGAAGGGCTGAGATTTAAAAATAAGCTTGGGGCAGTCTTTGGATCATATGGTTGGCGCGGAGGTGCAACCAAAAGAATTGTTGAAAGATTAGAAAGAGCCAAGATTGAGTTGATAGGTGAGCCCTTAGAGGTTGTATATATTCCTGATAAAAATCAATTAAGAAGTTGTTATGAATTTGGAGTAGAGATTGCTAAAAAAATAAAAGAGTCTGTTAGTTAAGAGAGAATATATTGATTTTAAAAAGGCAGGGATATCCCTGCCTTTTTCTTACTTGAAAGAAGGTATTACATTGTAAAGAAACTATTTTTTAGTTAGTCTGCCTATTACAAAAGCTCCAGTAGCTAAAGCCACTATCTTAGAATAGAATAATTCAGGGTCTTTAGCTAATAGCATTTGGTCAAACCTTTTCTTCATTTTGAAGATAGATTTGAGATTCATAATATCCCCCTTTCGAGTTATTATTATGGTTACCATTATCTAAAGAGAATATTCTAATAATAGATTATTACAGGCATAGTTGTTTAGCTATTTTTGAAACTCTATCCTATAATTTTTGACTTGAGTTGGGTCACAATCGATAGAAGTAGCAAAGGAACGAGTTTCATTTGCTGATAATTTCTTAATTCTACTATAGCCAGTTCCAATTAGCTCATTATTTGAGTCATATAAAGTAATTTTAAATTTAGCTTCCTTTAAATAAATACCAGAATAATTGGTTATTTCTCCTTGAACTCTAGTATAGCCAAAGGATCTAGTTAGCTTGATCTTATCATAGATAAAGCTACTATTAGTTACTTCAGTTTTCTTTGCTTTAGTTTCTTCATTTTTAATTTTGTTAGCTGTGCTATTATCTTCTTTATTAGCAGGTTTATCTTTTTTTATTATAGGTTCTTCTTTTGAAGCGGTAAGATCTACAATTGAATCCGTTAAAACCCAACCTTCTATCTGTACTTTGCTCCATTTACCACTAGATTCGATTACTTTAACCTCAGTCCCTTCTGATAGTGTAGTGATGCTCTTACCCTGAGGTCGAGCCATAAGCTTGGTGTTATCTGATTTAATTACAAAAAATCCCTGGGCAAAAACAGTCAAACTAGCCACTAATAGGGCTAAAGATAAATAAATAATAACTCTTCTTTTCATCATATATCCTCCTTGAAAAATTAGTTAGAATCATTTACTTCCCATAATATCATTTCAGTTTTGTTTTTAAATCTCCTGTTTTATAATGCTAAATATTTTATTCGGATCTATTGCTTTATTTAAGATTAAACTAGATATTATGGTATATTGTGATACTTGTAAAAAAGTAGATAAAATCTCAGATGCTATCCCTTGTGGCACACCTAAACAAGACCTCTTGTAGCAAAATCCACTCACTACGCAGTTATCATCTGTTTAAAAATAGATTTTATAGTATCTAATCCTTCTTAAATTGAATAGTATAGATTATAATCGGAATCACTTTAGGAAGGAGTGAATAGAATGCCTACTGCTCCCTTAGGAACCTTTAGCTATATTGTTAAGGGTGGTGATACCCTCTTTGCAATTGCTCGTAGGTATAATACAACTGTTTCTAATATAGTGGCCTTTAATCCTATCTCTAAGCAAGATACTATCTATCCAGGAGAAGTTCTTATCATCCCGCAATCTCCTCCAGAGGCTATAATTTATACAATAAGACCTGGTGATAGCCTCCATTCAATAGCTAGAAAGTATGGGACACAAGTAGATACTATTGTAGAGTTTAATTATTTAGAGAATCCTAATCTAATTTATACTGGACAACAATTAGTAGTTCCAACTTCTTTACGTTAAATAATAATCTTTTTTATCCAAAATACTTAGAGATAACTTAAAAATCCATTTCAGTAAATTTACTGAAATGGATTTTTAAATAGCATTTAAGAAGATGATTTGATAAATAGTTTCTTAGCTAAGTCCTTACCGACATCACTTAGATAAAGCTTATCTATAAGCTCTGTTAAAGGCTTATTGCTATTTTTTAAATCATACTCATCAGGTAAATTGACCAACCAATCAGCATCATAAAGTAGTTGGAAGTTATTGGTCTTAATAGCTCTAGGAGAGTGATGATGACCGATGATCTGACAGACTTCATCTATTATCTCTTGATCAATATTGAAGTCCATAAGTATCTCTTTAGCAATAGGTGGACCTTCTAGTTCTTGATACTTACCAGCAACACTATTGTACTTCTTTTCAGCTTGGTGAATACCGATGTCATGTAAGATAGCAGAGTAGATAATTACCTCTGAATTAATGTCAGCTCCTTGGTATAAGTCAATCAACCTTTCAGCATAATCAGTTACTTGCAAAGCATGGTCTATTCTGCGCTGATCATTGCCAAAATAATCTTTCATCCTGTTAATTAATTCTTTTTTGAACATTAATCTAGCCTCCTTGATTTAAGACTTACTTTAAACAGGTTATTTATATTAATTATAACTGAGATTATTGGTAATATCTATGATATACTTCACATATAAATAAATATTATAGTCATCCAACTTTAGAATGAAATTTAAATATGTAGTTATAGATAGAAGAAGTGAGAGTTTATTCTAAATATCAAGATAAAGCTCTCTTAATATCTAATATTGAATAAATTTCAAAATAACTATAGAGGAGTGGACAGAAGTGATAATCTATCATGAAGCTAGAATAGGAGATAGCCTATTTACTTATAAGAAAGAAGAATTAAAGAAAATAGTTCCTTTAAAGTTGAAGAAAAGCTATGATTTTTTAGATGATCTCCAGTTAGCAAAGACCACTATTCCTACTATCAAATATGAGATTAGAGTTTTGTCTCTCTAAAGTATTTATTGTTTAAGACAAGGTATAAAAATTAATCAATTTTATATTTATCTACTAAATTATCTAAAATAATGACAAGCATCTTGACAGCACGTCTTTTTTTTTATAGAATAAAACCAAGTAAACAACTCAGAATTATATAAATTTATAAGTCTATAAGATAAAGGAGATGGCTAAGATGCTAGGAAGGGGTAAGTTAAAAGCAGAAATCAAAAGATTAGAATCAGAAAAAATAATTTTAAGGTCTGAGTTAGATGCTAAAGATAAGGAGCTTGAGCTTCTAAAAGATAAGTTAGTTCAACAGGAGAACATTCAAAATAAGGTTGATGATTATAAGGATAATCTGAAAAATCAAGTAGAAAAGATGGAAGAAGAGGATAGATGGATAATTGGCAAGGTCAATCAGATCAATAATAAAGCAGCTCTAGTTTTAGAGGAGAATAGGGTTGAAGAAGAGATTATAAAGAGTATGAAAGATGATTTAAAGGGTTCGATGCTGAGGTTAGATGATTTCCATAAGGTGTTTAATCAACTACATGGTGAGATTAACAATATTTCTAAATTCGTAGAGCAGATTAAAAAGATTGCTGACCAGACCAATATGTTAGCCTTAAATGCTACTATCGAAGCTGCGCGAGCAGAGCAATCAGGAGCAGGTTTTTCAGTTGTAGCTAAAGAGGTTAAGAACTTATCCTTAAGAACAGGTGATTTGTTGAAAGAGATTATTGATAGCACTAGAGAGATATATAAACAATTAGCTGAAGCTAAAGGTGGAATCAAGGAACTTGATTTACATATGAATAAGAACCATAGGGTAGCTTGGCAGCTAGAAAGTCATTTTACTAATGTAGTTGAATTGATAGATGGTATTTTTATGATGGTGGGTAGGATTAATGAGGCTGGAGAAGAGCATTTGGATTTAGGAAATAATATTATAGGACTGTTAAATTGATCCTAATCACAGTAAATACTTTCTTTATCTGTTATTATTAAATTAAAGTTGAGGGATAGTAAGTAGGTAGGTAGTTGCTTAGGTCAAAGCCAACTACCTATCAAAGATCAAAAAAAGTCTGATAAGATTTCTATATTATTAAATTAATTTTGCTATTAATTTAGTACATAATTGATAAAAAAGTAGTCTAATACTTAAAATAGTTATTAACAGCTAAAAGCTAGAAAATTAAATTATAGAGGGGTGTTAAGATGAAATTTTATGAAGAGTTCAGTCGATACTATGATTATATCTTCCCTTTAAAGGAGGGGAAGCTGAAATTTATAATGGATCATCTCCCAGATAACGGAAAAATTTTAGACTTGGCTACTGGAACAGGAAATTATGCTATAGCCTTGGCTAAGGAAGGATATCAGCTTTCAGCTCTTGATTTGAGTGGAGAGATGGTCAATTTAGCTAAGGAGAAGGCTTATGAGCAAAAGGTCAAGATAGATTTTAGAGTAGATGATATGCTCAATATAGATAGCTTATATTCCCAGGAAAGTTTTGATCTGATCAGTTGTATAGGCAATTCCTTAGTACATCTAGATAATCAAGAGGAGATAAGAGAGCTGATAAATAAAAGTTATGGTTTATTGAAGCAAGATGGTAAATTGATCTTACAGATTGTTAATTATGATAGAGTCCTAGCTAAAGAGATTAAGAGTCTTCCGACTATAACAGCCACTGATTCTATTGTAGAATTGATTAGAAATTATGAGTTTAAGGAGGGGAAGGTGGACTTTCAAACTCGCCTGACTACTCCTAGAGGGGAGTTTGAAAATTCAGTTTTACTTTATCCTTTAAAGTCAGATTTATTAAAGGAGCTATTGTTAGAGGCAGGGTTTAGTAGAGTTAAATTTTATGGTGATTTTAATTATAGTCAATATCAGAGCCTAGACTCCTTTCCTTTGGTGATAGTAGCAGATAAATAAAAGCTAAAGGAGAAATTTCTCCTTTAGCTTTGAATAAATCTTCAATTATAATTGAGTCCAAAATTAAAGTTAAGTTCTATTAGTACTTGAGTTTAAACTTAGACTCAATTTTAGATAGGATAATGAAGAGTACTATAAGCCAAATCGATTCTTAAACTCTCATTACCAGTAATATTATGTTCTAGTTTGAATCTGTTTAGCATCTCTTTCCATTCTTCATCTGAGACGTTCTGATATTCCCCTTTCAGTCTTTTTAACCTCAGTTCCTTCAAGTTTGGATATTTTCTTTCTAAATTCTTACTCATCAGATAACCTCCTTCATCTAATTTGAACTTTAGATTGTCATTAATCTCTATTAATGAAGCAGCTTGTGATATAATCCATAGTTTAGTTAAATCAAGCTCTGGATTGATAATTACCTCTTCCTCTATAATATGAATCTCTTTAGAATTTTGTGTCAATCTATTACTAAATACTCTCCAACAAAAAGGGGTCAAACTTAGATTATTATCTCTTATATTAAATATATTCAATAAATTCAATAAATTTCCTTTTTCCTCGATGTCAAAATTCAATTCTTCTACGATAAAGTTTATAGGAATCTCTTTATTTAAGGGATAATGAATTAAGACTGCGACTATTTCTCTTATCCTTCTGACATTATGAGGGAAGAAGAGTTCTAGAAAATCTAGAATCTTTTCTGAATAATCTGTATTTAACCATCTATTAAAGTTATTTCTTAACTTAAGGTTATTTAGAGAGATTAACCTGCGTTTATGGCTATAATCTAATATATAATCTAAGAGTTCTTCGGTGTTAAAATCAGTTAAGTTGATTTCATTGAGATAAGAAAATAGTTTATTCTGTATATCCTTATTGCTAATATTACTATTCTCAGATAACTTGTGAGCATAACCTAAGAGCAAGACTGTATAGATAAAGAAATTGATATCAGGCTTTTTGTCCACTGAGATACTTTGATTTAATAATTCAGGCACCTTCATTTTGATATCCCTTTTAACTAGTTTATTATCATCTTTACTTATAAGGTCTTTATTAGTATCTTCTCGATTAAGAAGTTTGGAGCTAGTATCAGCTTCTCTAATCTGTTCTTTGACATTTACAGAAGATTTCTTTACTTTAAGGTTCTCCTCTATAATTTCCTTTAGATCCTGTGGCAAGTAATAAAAACCCTTTCCTTCATAAATTAATCCCAATTGATTCAATTGCTGATATACATTAAATTTAACCCCTTTTTTATTAAGGGAGTCTGTAGAGCTTAGAGTCTTTAAGACCTTAGTTGCTTGTGGTGATAGTTCTGTACTTATTAGTTTTTGAAAGTAGCTATGATCAGATAATTTATTCTTTAACTGATTGCTTAACCAGTTTTTTGAGAATGTTGGTGCGTAATAGATATTATGATTATTGGCAATTTCATCTAGTAATTTGGGAGAACTCTTCTTTAGATACTCTATTAATTTCATATAATTGCCTCCTTTACTATTCACAAGTAGGTGAAGTTATGATATATATTTATGCATAGCTATTTTGATATATTCTATTTTAATTATAGTAAGCAACAGCTAGAATCTCTATTAACATTTAAAATATGCTTAACAAAGACCCCACTAATTTTTAGTGGGGTCTTTGTTAAGA
>Ga0163219_100057_pt1 | contig 27732 bp, 27 predicted proteins | sample MSEWel2016_04_06_FD_113150 | JGI IMG/M metagenome (GOLD analysis project Ga0163219, IMG submission 113150) | Subsurface microbial communities from deep shales in West Virginia, USA - MSEEL Well Study Marcellus 3H_2016_04_06 ...
ATAATATACATTGTCCTGAGAGTGTTAGAATGAAGGCAAATAACAGACCACGCTCATTAAGGAGCGACAATGCGCAAATAGGTATTGGTACCCTTATCATCTTCATTGCAATGGTTTTGGTAGCTGCTGTTGCTGCTGCGGTATTGATTCAGACAAGCGGCGTACTCCAGCAGAATGCTCAGGCTACCGGTAAGCAGGCAACGCAGGAAACTTCATCAAATCTTCAGGTAAAAGAGATAGAAGGCATTCGTGCAAGAACCTCTCCTACTAACATGTCCTCAACGGTTGATCTTCTCAGGATAAATGTCGGACTCAACGCCGCCAGTGAACCTGTTGATATCGGACAGGTGATAATTACCATAACTGACGGGACCACCACCAATGAGCTGGTCTATGCGAATGAGGAAAAAGCTTCTGTGGGAGGAAGCATGCCCGAATACAATACAAGCCAGGACCTGACAGGGCGCCTCCGAGCTCTTACTCTTCGCGAGGGAACACAGCCAAATGCAGGAAATTTCTTTGTCGCCGAAAGAGTAAGAGATGAAGACGGCTCATTTACCCAGAGAACACCGACAATGAACAGTGGTGATCTTATAGACATTTATATCGCTACTACAAGCACAGCAGCTACTGCACACGACTATCTCTACCTTGTGGACTCCACAGGAGGTGAAGGTGGGGCAGCACCTCTTAAATACTCAGGACTCAATCTCTATCCCAGGACAGAAGTGAAGATAGTCCTGACTCCCGAAGCCGGAGCAACGGCTACTGTTGATATGATATTGCCTTCGACATACGGATCCGTCGAAAATATTAGACTCTTCCCATGAGATGATCGAAAGAAAATCTTTACTTTTTGTTTAAAGAAGCATAATGTGGCTACTGGATTACATACGGCCACATTTCCCTTATTTTATACAGCAGCGACCATCTTAAATTAATTTATATGTGAGCTGATGATATGAACGAAGATGCTGTCCGAGATTCGATCCAGAAGGTATTAGAAAATATGTCCAAATAAGTAAATTAGCGGGAATACAAAAAAGTATTGTTATCGTACCACCTTACAGGCTGCTGATCCTGCAGCGGTGTTCTACTTCATATTTAGCTTATGCTTATAAGCTGATTATTCGCTTTGATGAACTGATGCCTGAGTTTCATCAACCTGTTTTCCAGCCCTATTAACTGATCTCCTGCTCCTATTTGCTGATTACCTATTCCCGTAATCTGACTTCCTGTTCCTATTGTCAGTGTATTGGGATATCCACACCTGGGGCACGGCGAAAGCATACTGAAAGTGCCCTCATTCCCCATACCCATAAAAGAAATACGGTCCTGCCGGATTTCCTTATTTATGAGACAGCGACATTGCGAATTCATGCAATGGAAATTCACATACATTTCAATTCCTCATGAGATGGTATATTTCAGCCCTTTTATAAATTTATTGGATATTTAACAAGAAATGAAAATGTTGTATTGACAAATTTAAGATCTGTGTAATTAGAGCAGGCCACCATATGGAAAATATTATGTATGAGAGCGTTTTTCTAACCTAATGTGGCAGCAGATGATGGTATTCGAGTAAGCCTGAGCAGGGACCTGACGCTTTTTGATATAACGATGATAGGCATTGCCGGGATGATCGGTGCGGGTATTTTCGCGCTCACCGGCATTGCCACAGGAATTGCGGGACCTGCAGTCCTGCTTGCATTTCTCCTGAATGGTATAATCGCAACTTTTACCGGACTTGCATATGCTGAGCTTGGTTCTGCCATACCGGAGGCAGGAGGCAGCTATCTGTGGGTCAAGGAAGGTATCGGGAACCATTTCGGATTCCTTGCCGGCTGGGTAGACTGGGCGGCTCACACCATAGCATGTTCCCTGTATGCGGTCACATTCGGTGCATTCTTTTCAGAGTTTGTAATTCATTTTCTTGGATATGACGGAATCTCACAAGCCACTTTGATTACCACCTCGGCATTTACTATTGTCACCCTTATGGCTTACCTTAACTATCTCGGTGCAAAGGAGAGCGGAAGAATTGGCGGTCTGGTGACCCTGTTCAAAGTTGCCATCCTTGTAGTGTTTGCTGGTTTTGGTATTTACAGGACATTCCTCAGTCCGGACTGGTCTGCAGCTTTCCTTGCTGACCCGGCATTTCTTCCTAATGGTATTGGCGGCCTTCTTGTTGCAATGGGACTTACTTTCATAGCATTCGAAGGATACGAGATAATTGCCCAGAGCGGCGAGGAGGTCAAAAACCCGGAAAAGAACATACCCAGGGCTGTATTGCTTTCACTGTGGATTGCTGTTATCGTCTACATTATGGTGGCCTTTGCCCTGATAGGTGCCATTCAGGTAGACGGGCCAAGCTGGATATATCTCGGAGAGCTTGGTGAATTCAGTATGATACGGGTTGCTGACCAGATAATGGCATTCGGTTCAATCCTTATTATTGCAGGTGGTTTTGTTTCCACCATAAGCGCCATGAATGCTACGGTCTATTCATCTTCCAGGGTTGCGTTTGCCCTTGGCAGGATGGGTTATCTGCCAAAAACCAGTGCGTATTCATAATTGTCCCTGGCTTTTTCAGCTGAGCCGCTCTCATCATACAGTGCTGCGACCCTCTCCAGTATATCCGCTTTATCCTCCAGTATACTCTCATCTGTAAGGCCCGTGTCAGCAAGCCTGTCGTATACTTCCAGCAGCAGGCCATAATCCCGGATCTGCTTGCTGATGTCAGCTTCCACTTGAATAGAATTCCTGAATTTCTCCAGAGAAGTACTGATCATGGAAATAGATGAGGGATTCTCCTGAGTTGAAAGCGTAGAGATTAATATTTCTATTCCTTCTCTGGCACGTCCGGTGTCGATAAGTAACTCTGCTATCTTTTCTCTAAGTCCGGTGAAACTGCGATTGTATTGTGTGTTACCGGGATCGCTCTCAACTAACTCCTCTCTGATCTCAAGCAGTTTTTTATACTCTGCAAGCAGGCTATACTTGCTTTTGGTATCCTCTGCCAGCTTCTCCATTTCAGTGAGTGTTGCGTCTATTTTTTCTCCGGTTATCCGGTCTTCCGTTTTCATCCTGAAAAGTCTCAGGTATAGTTCAAGTGAGCCCTCGTAATCCTTCTGTCCGGACTTAAGGTCTGCAAGGGATAAGAGAACAGATGACAGCTTATCCGGATACTCTTCGTTGTCGGGTTCCAGTGACAGCAGTTCATCATAAAGTGCCACAGCTTCACCAAGAATAAACTGCGAATTTTCGTAGTTCTCCTTCTCTGTCATTATACCGGCTATTTTTTCCAGAACACCTGCAATAGATGCTTTTACTGTCGTATTATCAGGAGAGGATTCTGCAAGCAGCTCAAGTCTGTTCAGAGCCGTACCATAGATCTGGAGCTGTTCTTCCATGTCGTCCATATGGTCTGCAAAGAGTTCAAGATCATTGATGAGAATACTCACCGAACTTGCGTAAGTATCGTCCGTCTCAAGATGTGTTTCTTCGCTTGTAATATCTATTGCACTCCTGAGCTCGGAAACAGCTTCTTCATTTCGGTTCAATTCTGCAAGGATATTTCCCTTGATGTTCCGGGAAAAGGCAACATTCAGCCTGTAAGAAGTGTTTGAAGGATCAGTTTCAAGCAATTTCTCTGATAGGCGCTCAATCAGTCCGTAAGAGGAAAGTTTTGCTTCGGATGCTTCTTCTGTTTCCACAAGACTGTTAAGCTCGCCGAGTATAGCAACCGTCCTTCGGCGAATTTCGGAATCCGCAGGATTAGCCTCAAGCAGTTTTTCCAGGATGTCAAGGGCTTTTATAAGATTGTTCTTTGCACTTTCATGATACTGCTGTTCGGCAAAGTGGGATGCAAGTTTGTTCAGGATGGTCACTTTCTTCAGAGCACATTCACTGTCTATTTCATCGCAAATATCCAGTATCTCAAGTGCTTCTTTGTATACATCCTTTGACTCATCTTTTTTATCAAGAAGTGCAAGTCTGTCCCCGTATGTGCCGAGTGCCAGTGCTAATCTTTCTTTGTAGGATTTCTCTGAGGGGTCTGCCCGGACTATATTCCTGTATGTGTCGACAAGTTGCCTGTATCTGTCCTCTGAATCTTCAAGCTGTCCGGCATCAGTTTCAAGATCCAGGAGGTTCCCAAGGATAGTTGCCATCTTGAACTGGAAAGTAATGTTCTGCCTTTTGTTTTCGGGTATTTCTTCCATTATATCAAGGGCTTTCTGAAAATTCTCCTGCGCAGATTTGTAGTCCTTGTTCTCGGCAAGAAGTGCGCCAAGATTGTTCAGTGTGGAAGCTGCGTTTGATCTATGTGTTACATTACCGCTTTCTCTTTCGATAAGTTTCTCATAGGCTCTGACAGAATGTTCATATTTTTGTCTTGCTTCTGACGAGTTTCCTTTCTTTTCAAGGAGAGGGGCCATACTACTGAAAATACCTGCGCTTTCTTCGGTAGTCTCGTAACCTTTCCCGGATAGCTCTGTGATGATCTCTGCTGCTTCAGTGTACTTTTCAAAGGCTTTCTCCTCTTTTCCTTCTGATAACAGAAGGTCTGCATAGCTGTGCAGCACAGTTTCAAGTATATCTGAAGTGTCTGTATCCCGTGCCTCTTCTTCTGCCTGCTCCAGGGCCAGGATCGCGTCTGCGTATAACCCCTTCTCAATAAAGGACACCCCTCTGTTCAGGTGTCTGACTGCCATATCTCGTGATCGCTTGGACATAAGGTATTTCTCTGAATATGATTATTAAAGGTATAAATGCCAGACAGTATTCTGGATACTATTATATCTTCTGGCCAACCCGGTATATAGTACTGTAACAGGGTTATACATGTAACATTAGCTTGATAACTGCTTTGTTCTGTATCCTGCCTTCAGGAAAGACAATAACGAATTTATCTGTTTTATGAGAGGAGTTTATTTACATATTCGCCTAAAGGATGGTTTAATATATTTTGTTTCCAATAATAATTTCAAACAAGAAAATTTAATATTCAATAATTAACTGAAATCCATAATAATATCTGATGCCTGCTAAAACTCCTGACAATTACTGGAACTTGAATCGATATAAGAAACTATTATTCGTTACATGTATATACTTTAGTATCTATCCCCGAGTAACCACGTCCATCACCAAAAAATGATGATGCATATGAAAACAAAAAGGTATCTTATCGGTCTAATATTATTGATTATTGCAACATCTCTTTTTTGCCTTCCTGCAGTCGGTTTAGGACAGGATGCTGAATATTTTAACTCAGAGGGTGTTGCTCTCACGAAGAACGGAAGCTATTCTGAAGCTCTGACATACTACGATCAGGCTCTGGGGATAGACCCTGATTACGATGAAGCGCTGGATAACAAGGTCTCCACGCTCTTTCTCATGGGAAATTATGAGAATGCTGCGGAGCTTAACGATGCTCTGTTAAAGATGTATCCTTCTTCTCCGACAGCACTTTTCAAAAAGGGCCTTATATTGTCCGCAATGGGGGATCATGAAAATGCTCTCACTTACTATGACAGGTCTCTGGAGTCCCTTGAGAATGGCAAGAATCCGGACTATGAGACTGGATTTGATATCGGTAGTCTCATGCTGATGAAAAAATCCGATGCCAAAGAGGTGGGAACCGTTGCATTTGACGCAAGAGAAGCCAGTATCTGGTATCATAAGGGTCAGTCCTTTAAGGAGCTTGGCATGCACAACGAGTCTCTTTCGGCCTACGATAAAGTTATCGGAATGAGCTCTCAGCATGTGGATAAACTGCATGAGCGTGCTTTTCGGATGTATGAGGCAGGAGGATATGAGAAGGCACTTGTGATTTACGATATTATTATCGGAATGGAACCCGACAATGCCATGCTGTGGTATGAAAAGGGCCTTGTGCATGATGCAACAGGCGACTTTGAAAATGCCAGTTACTGCTATGGCAGGGTAACTCAGCTTGAGCCTGGGAACAAGGATGCTTTCATGAATATGGCAAAGGTCCAGGAAAAGCTGAATAATTCAGAGTCAGCTATACAGTATTATGACCAGTTGCTTTCCATCGATCCGTATGATACCGAAGCATGGTACGGAATGGGCAGGAATTTTGAGAAACAGGGCAATTTCCAGTATGCTCTGAAGGCATACAACCAGGTTCTGGCATATGATTCCCAGAACAAGGAAGTATGGTCCAGAAAGGGTACCCTGCTTGATGAACTCGGAAGATATGACGAAGCCATTCAGGCCTATGACAGGGCTCTGCAGCTTGAAGAGAATACAAAGGATATGGCTTCAGACACTATGTCTGTCAGGACCGTCTTTGCTTCCAGTATAGGTTCTATGCCCGCGTATGCTGAAAATCCCCAGTTCAGCCAGGAATCATCCCTTCTCTGGTACAATAAAGGTCTTGCATACGAACGCCTGGCCAGGTACGAAGAAGCGGCTGATGCATATGACAGGGTGCTGAACAATGAGCCGGGCTTTGCTATTGTCTGGTATAAGAAAGCCGTTGCACTTGAGAAACTGGAGCAGTATGATAAGTCTGCAGATGCATACGAAGAGGCTCTGAAAGTGGACTCATCCAGTGCACGTGCATGGTTTGACCTAGGTCTGACCTATGAACGTCTGGGTGATAACAATGATGCACTTAAATCCTATTCAAAGGCTCTGAAGGTAGATTCCAATTTCACGGCCGCCTGGTATGCCAGGGCGGTAGCCCTTGACAATGCAGGCAAGTACAGAGATTCCATTGAAAGTTACGACAAGGTTATCGAGCTACAGCCGGACTCTGCGGAAGCCTGGTTCAGAAAGGGTGTTGCTTACGATGAGCTTGGTAAATATGAAGACGCCGTTGTATGCTACGAAAGGGTCCTTGAAATACAACCTGGACACTCGGCAGCCAAGTTCCAGCTAAACGCTGATATGGAAATACTGAATTCCGGTGCTTCGGGAAGCAATCTCGGTAAGGGGGCGGGTATTGTTGGTAAACTTGACAGTAATGTCCTCTTCCCCAATGCAATGTTCCTCTGGAACGATGAGATTCCTCTGGCTACCGGCAGTGCTCAGTCAGGTGTGGACAACAGGAACTTACTTGGCGGGGTCATAACCTTTGATGCCGTATGGGTTGCCAGGGGTGACCTTCTGAATGATATGTCCAGGTCAGAGGATGCAGTAACATCCTATGACAAAGCCATCCTGCTCAATGGCAATTCAAGTGCAGCATGGGCCGGAAAAGCCACTTCACTTGATAAGCAGGACAGATACTCGGAAGCCATACAGGCATATGAAAGAGCACTCTCATTCGATCCTGATAACGTAGAAATATGGTACAATAAGGGTATGTCACACTATAATCACGGTGATGACCTGCCTGCGATCACAGCCTTTGAAAAAGTGCTTGAGGAAGATCCGGCGAACAGGGAAGTCCTGTACACCAAGGCCTACGCCAGTGAAAGACACGGCATGTACGGCGAGTCACTGGAAACATATGACGCTATATTGAAGAAAGATCCGCAGAACACGGATATTTGGTACAGGAAAGGATTTGCCGCCTATCAGGTAGGCAAGTACGAGGAGTCACTCAAGGCATTTGACCATGTACTCAAATATGAGCCGGCAAATACCACAGTCCTTATGTTCCAGGGTCAGTCATCCGAGCAACTGGGTAACTACGGTGACGCTATAAGCTACTATAATAGCGTGATCAAGGAGAAGCCTGATGATATTGAAGCAATGTTCAAGCTGGGAACAGCATACGAGAAGAATGGTGACTATGAACAGGCGATTGAGGCCTATGATCTGATCACCTCAACAGAGCCGGATAATGTTGCTGCATGGAACCTTAAAGGATTTGCCTATTACCTCAAGGGTGATCTGGGAACCGCATCCGGTATGTTCGATAAATCCATAGCTCTCGATCCGAACAGTGCGTCGGCATACTACCATAAGGGCATAGTTACGTATATGCTGAGCAGTGGGGCTGTTGACTACTTTGACACGGCTCTTGAGTTAAAACCTGACTCAATCACTGCCTGGTATAACAAGGGTTTCATCCTGAATGTCAGGGGAGATGTGGAAGGTGCCATAGATTGTTATAACAAGGCACTTGAGATAGATCCGGACAACCCGTCTGTGCTTTACAACAAGGAGTTCGCGCTCTACCGTCTGGGTAGTTATGAGGAAGCAGAACGTGTGCATAGCAAACTGCAGTCTGTGGATCCTGGCTTTGCTGGATCTCTGGATGACAGGGGTACTGCATTCTTCCTTCCTGACACCTACAGTGAAACACTCGATTATGAGCTTCCTGATAGGTGGTATGAGAACGAATCAGAAGAAGCAGCACCAGTGAACAACGCGACAGTTTCCGAATGAACAAATTTGAGGCTATGGGCTCGCAATCTTTATTGTGCATAGCCTTCTTTTTTCTTTTATGCTAAGCTCACTGATATTTGATATGGATGGCGTACTGCTGGATTCCATGCCATACCATGCAGATGCCTGGATCCGGGTTTTTGATGAATGGGATGTCAGGATCACAAGAGATGACGTCTATGAAATAGAAGGTGCCAATCATCTTCAGGGCCTGCAATGGCTTTTCAACAGGGCAGGCAAAAACATCAGTGCTGAGGACTACGATGTTATACTGGACAGAAAAGTGGAGATATTCTCCGGACTCGGGAGGGTGGAACCCTTTGATGGCATCGGTGATTGCCTCAGTAAACTGAAGAGTTCCTTCCGGCTTGCCCTTGTGACAGGTTCCGAGAGGATCACCGTGGAAAGGCTGATAAGTGAGTTCTTTCCTGACATGTTCGATGTCATTGTTTGTGGTGATGATGTGCAACAGGGAAAGCCCTTTCCAGATCCTTACCTGAAGGCTGTGGAAATGCTTGGTGTGGAAAAAGGTGAATGTCTTGTGGTAGAGAACGCACCCATGGGTGTGGAGGCCGCAAAAAGTGCGGGTCTGTATTGTGTAGGTGTACCCACGTACGTATCTCCTGAAAAGTTATCCCGGGCAGACATAGTTCTGCGTGATCACCTGTCCCTTCCTGAATATCTTATGGAGATGCTTACTAACTGATTTTCGTAAGATATTAAAGTCCGACACTCCAATACTTATGTATGAATGATAATACCGATTCTCAGGAAGACCTTCAGGCTCAGCTCAAAGAGCTGAAAGAAGAGTTCAGTCAGACTCCAAGTATGGATAACCTCTATCAGATCGCGATCACATATCATGCACTGGGTCAAACAGAACGCGGTATTGGCTTTGCGGAAGCTTTTCTGATGCAGATCGAGAATGAAAAGGAACGCATCATCCAGACCACCATGATACTGAGTATGCTTGAGCGGGACGAGGAAGCTACACAGGCTCTCAGGGAGGCTGAGGATAAATTCAACGATGATCCCCAGATTAAGCGCTATGAAGGTATGCTGCTCAACAAACAGAAAAGATTTGAAGAAGCTGTTGGTGTTTTCGATGGTCTGCTGCAGGACAGTTCTGACGACCTGGAATCCATATCAGGAAAGGTAATAGCACTTCTTGGTCTTGACAGGAATGACCAGGCGGTCAAAACCTATCAGGCATCCATTAAAGTTACTCCAAAGGAAGCGCCCCAATGGCACTTCAAGGGTATGCTTGACGGCCTGATGCAGGAATACGTCTCCAAATCCGAAGGTCCCGCAGGGGAGCAGAAAAAGAAGATGCTTGAGAGTTTCAAATCCATGGATTCACTGATTGATAACTTCGGACCGGAGGTCGGGAACTTTTACCGTATGGGACAGCTTGCAGGAAGGGAAGCTTACGGATTAATGCTGGAGGGGGAAGAACAATCTGAAGAGTAATGTTTCTTTAAGGGCATAACGTCCTTATTTTTTCTACCAGAATATATTGTTTTTTTCTATTCTCTCCTTTATGTTTCCTACATGTAGTGTTATTTCTATGTATTTATCACAATAAGGCAATTATTGCCTCGATCGGGGAAAGTTTTATAATGTTTTTTCTTCCAACCTCTGTAAGATGGAGAAATACGTTGTCAGATGTTCAGAATGCGGGGAGATCCATGACCCCCATTCGCTGAACTGCAAGAACGGTGATGATGCACTTTTACGCACCGAATATTCAAGTAAGCAACTGCATCCTGCTGACCTGCCGGGTATCTGGCGCTATCAGGACTGGCTACCTGTCAATGGTATCATTGAGGAAGGTTCAGGGAGAACCATTACCTACAAGAGCCAGGGTTTTGCGGAAGAGTACGGACTGGAGGATCTCTGGATCGCCTTCAACGGATACTGGCCTGAAATGGATGCAAGGATGATGACCTGCACTTTCAAGGACCTTGAATCCTTCCCGACCATGCAGCTTATCAGGGAATTGAATGAGGAACGGATCATGGTTGTGGCCTCTGCCGGCAATACAGCACGTGCATTTTCTCATGCATGTACCATAACAGGACAGCCACTGCTTCTGGTAGTGCCGGAAAACAGTGCTCACAGATTATGGACCACACATGAGCAGAATCCATCTGTCTGTCTTGTGACCGTGGAAGGTGATTATTTTGATGCCATCTCCCTTGCGGGAAAAATAGCTTCAAGAGATGGTTTTGTAAATGAGGGCGGGGCGAAGAACGTTGCCAGGCGTGATGGAATGGCTACAGTGATGCTTGATGCGGCTTTCGCCATGGGAACACTTCCCGATCATTACTTCCAGGCTGTAGGAAGCGGTACAGGCGGCATATCTGCCTGGGAAGCATCCATGAGGCTTGCGGAAGACGGCAGGTTCGGTTCAAAGCTTCCGGTACTTCATCTGGGTCAGAACATTCCCTGTGCTCCGCTTTATTCTCTCTGGAGTGATACTGATATGGTTTCGGACTTATGCCCCGGGGGTATGTACGATGATGTACTTTTCAACAGGAAACCTCCCTATTCTGTAAAGGGAGGCGTAAAAGATGCTCTCGATGCTACCGGTGGTATGATCTATGCGGTAAGTAACGATGAGGCATCGGATTCACAGTCATTGTTCGAAAGAACAGAAGGAATTGACATAAACCCTGCCGCAGCAGTGGCAGTTGCCGCACTTGTGCAGGCAGTGGAAGGGGGAAATGTCTGTCCCGAAGACAGAATTGTCCTGAATATTACCGGTGGAGGACAGAAGAGGTTGATACAGGATTATCCTGTAAGACAGATCGAGCCATCAGCCGGGGTTTCGGCAAAGGACCCGAATGCAGAAGATGAGATTTTGAATATAGTGGAAGGATTTTTTGGTGTGAGGATATGAACGAAGAACTAACTCTTACGATTCTTGGCGGTGTGGACAAAGACGGTGTTCCGGAGCCTGTCAGTTCCCTGGATATATGTAAAGGTGAAATTATCGGTATTGTCGGTCCTACGGGTTCTGGCAAAAGTACGCTGATAGATGATATAGAACAGCTTGCACAGGGGGATACTCCCACAGGCAGGTCGGTACTCATTAACGGAGAGAGGCCAGATGCTGTAATCCGTGTTGATCCCCGTAAGAAGCTTGTTGCGCAATTATCCCAGAAAATGCACTTCCTGGCTGATATGACCGTCCGTGACTTTCTCCAGATGCACGCACGCAGCAGGGGAAAAGGACCGGAACTTGTGGACAGGGTCATAGAACTTGCAAACACTCTTACAGGCGAGCCAATATCAGCCGACCACTATCTCACTGTTCTGAGCGGTGGACAGTCCAGGTCTCTCATGACAGCGGATATTGCAGTTATAAGTGATTCCCCAGTTGTACTTATAGACGAGATCGAGAATGCAGGGATCAAGAAACAGGAAGCATTGCAGTTGCTCTCTGGCGAGGGAAAGATCGTCGTGGTAGTGACCCACGATCCCGTACTTGCCCTGATGGCATCACGCAGGATAGTTATCCGAAACGGAGGCATGGTTGATATAATCACCACGAGCAGCAGTGAACAGGATGTATGTGGAAGGATTGCCGAGGTGGATAACTGGCTTATGTCCCTCAGGGAGACGATCCGCAAGGGGGAGGTCGTGGAGGAGCTTGCATGAAACTCGTTGTGCTCGCAGGTACTCCGGGTTCGGGTAAAACCTCCGTCTTGGTCCACACTATCAAATCACTTGTCAGGAATGGGAAGAAACCGGCTGTTGTAAAGGTTGACTGCCTCTGGACAGATGATGACCAGCGCTTTGCCAAACTGGATATCCCTGTGCATGTGGGTCTTGCAAAGGACATGTGTCCGGACCATTTCACCATCTACAATACCGAGGAGATGCTTGGATGGGCCGAAGATAAGGGTGCGGATATAGTGCTCAATGAAACAGCAGGTCTGTGCCTGCGCTGTGCACCCTATCCCGACGAGTGCCTTGCCATATGTGTAATCGATGTCACCACGGGGCCGAACACTCCCCTGAAGGTGGGTCCTCTGCTTACCACCGCGGACATAGTTGTCACCACAAAAGGAGACCTCGTATCCCAGGCAGAGCGTGAGGTCTTCAGGGAAAGAGTCTTGGATGTCAATCCCGGATGTTCCATTGTGGAAGCCAACGGCCTGACAGGAAAGGGAGCATTCGAACTTGCCGAGATGATCTCAGAGGGACCTGAAGTTCATGACAAGATGATACTTCGCTATAATCCGCCCCTTGCCATCTGTTCTTTGTGTACGGGAGAGACAAGGGTTGCACGCAAGCATCACATGGGTGTGCTGCGGCAGATAGACGGTTTCATGGAGTACAAAGGTGAATAAGATGGATGAGATCCTGTCCCTCCTACCCGGTTATAATTGTGGAAGCTGTGGTTTTAAGCAGTGCAGGGACTTTGCTGGCCATCTGAAAAGCAAGGAAGATCTTCAACGATGCCCGTTCCTTGAAAGAGAGATGTTCAGGGATAACTTCGAGAAATTATCCGAAATTGTAAGTGGTACCACTTCTGCAGAGGATGAGAAGATTATTGGTGTAATCGATGGTCTGGAGGCGGATTTCATGCTTGCTCCCCTGAAGGATGAATGTTCCTGCAGGGAGTTCATACATCCCTTTGACGGTTCCGTGGAGATTAATGTCGGTGATTTCCTGCGCTACAGGCCGCTTGGCTGTCCCGTAACACACTTTGCGAAGGTTATAGACATTGATCCTGGTATCTATACGATTCATATGGTGGGTCCACTGCACAGGTTAGGACAGGATGACTTTGAGTTCAAGGATGCGGGTCTGTGTATGATACTTGCCTTTGAAGGCAAAGTTTCCAGCGGTAAGCTCCCGAAGGTTGGTCAGACTGTGAAGTTCGTGCCTGAATACTGTATGATGCAAAAGGTCCATTCGGGTATGGTTGTCGGTGTTGAAGGGAAAGATGTAAGAATAGAAGCCATAGACCTCAAGGTATGGTGATCTGAAAATGTCCGCACAAAGTGTAATGACACCTTCCGAGGCAGTATACCAGGGTATAAAAGATGCATGTATTGACTTTATTGTCAGCGTACCATGCGCCAACCTCAAGGAACTCATTCCGATGGTGGATTCGGATCCCGATATAATCCACGTACCCGTCACACGCGAAGAAGAAGGTGTAGGTATATGTGCAGGTGCGTATATGGGGGGTAAGAGACCTGCAATGCTCATGCAGAACTCAGGTCTTGGGAATTCGATCAATGCCCTGGCATCACTTGATATTCTATATGGGATTCCACTCCTTATGATCATGAGCCATCGGGGTGTGGAAGGTGAGCCCATCGTGGCCCAGCTGCCCATGGGACAGCTCACAGCTCCGCTCTTGGAAACACTTGATATTCCTTATTTTCTTCCGGAATCTAAGCAGGATGCAACAGATATGATTGTTACAGCTATGGATGATGCTTTTAACAGGAAGTCACCGGTAGCGGTGCTACTTCCGATTCCATTCTGGAGGCAGGCATGAAACGAATGGACGCAATTTCAGAGATAGCCGAAAAGGCTGCAGACAGCAATGCACTCCTGGTGGGCAATATTGGTATACCATGCAAGGAACTGCACCAGACATGTGATATCCCTAACAATTTCTATATGCTGGGTTCCATGGGACTTGCATCATCAATCGGTCTGGGGCTTGCACTGTCTCTTCCCGAAAAAAAGGTCATAGCCATTGACGGGGACGGTTCTGTCCTGATGAATATGGGCAGCCTCGCAACTATCGCCTGGCAGGCACCTGATAATTATCTTCTGGTAATCATAGATAACGGAGCATACGGCTCCACAGGGAATCAGCCGACTGCAACCTCACAGGGAACCGATCTGGCCCGGGTGGCAGAGGGAGCGGGTAACCTGAAAGTTTACGATACCGATTCAAAAAAAGGGTTAAAGAAGATACTGCAGGAAACAGATAATGGAATAATAATTGTCAGGACACTTCCCGGAAATGCCGAGGTTCCCAACATTAAGATGTCTCCTGAAGAAATAATTAAGAGATTCATGGCCGAAGCGTCTCGACCATCCAGCTCAGTTTGAAAGTACCGTCAAGTATCATTTTCTTCAGCTTGTCCTCAAGTTCCAGTGCTCTTTTGCGGTCTGACTGGCGCAGGACTATGGGTACTTCATTTAGTTTATTGTCGGTTTCAAATCTGACTTTCCCAAGTTCTGCCCTGAAAACGTCCTCCTTACAGATGATGCTGCACAATCCGCAGTTAAAACACAGATGCCTGTCGAGCACAGGTCTCTCGTTCTTGAAATAGATGGCATCCATGGGACAGTTTTCGGCAGCTCCGCATTCTTTACACCTTATACATGAAGCTGGCTTGAACTCAACCGAAAGGTCAACACCCTGCCATCCATCTGCATATGTGGTGTCACTTATGGTCACCCGCCTGTCCACATCCATCACTGGCATAGCTACCTTATGATCGGTCATGGTGATGGCATCAAGTACACTGTCGTTTACAACCGGTATGGGTATGGCCCATGAAGCTATGCACTCGGGCCCGGCTGATGTGGCAAATCCTCCCATGAGCTGCGGGTCCATTGTGTGCATGTCGGCAAAACCTGTCATGTTTGGTTTTTCAGGGCTGCTGCGGGTACCTTCTCCTATCACAAAGCCTTCTGCACCGTTCATGAGCATCCTTGTGCCCACACCGATGGTGGTAAAACCAGGATCGTTCTTCAGGGGATTAATCTGCCCGCATCCGGAGAACGTTGCTGTCTGCATGTCAGGCTCAAATTCAGTAGCGTGGAAAATCGTACTTACCGGATCAGAGGAACAATTTACGAATGCGGCGTAATTCTTGAATGTATGCCTTGTGGCATAGAGCTTCGCGTGGGGCATCTCATCAAGTGTAACTGCTGTCTGGAAGGTGTCTTCCTCGTCCGTGATGACCGATACCTCGATGGTCTTTCTGTCCACCATGTCCCTGAAGAGGTGTCCTCCGCCGTAATCATGTTCCTTGTATGAATGTGCGGTACCGAAAACCATCAGATCAAGCATGCCCAGACTTTCGTTCGGGCAGGGTCCAACATGTGCCGGTACACCATTTAAGAACACCTTGGATGCTCTTTTAAAACTAAAAGGTGACTCTACGGGAAAAGAAAGCAATGCATAGGTTCCGCTCATAATGGCTCGGGTTGCGGTGGTGACGACATCAACATCCTTTGTGGTAACCTTTTCTCCCTTCTCAACAAGATCACAGACCTCCTGCGAGGTCATAACGACAGCCGTTTTTTCATCTATCTTCTTGCGGATATCTTCGATTGAGCGTTCCATAAAAATCCCCTCTGGTTAATACTATATCTTCGAATAAGTATAAGTAAAAATGCTTTACAAGCCATAGATAAAACTGATCTTTACAGATCAGTCTAGGTTGAGGATACTTGCCAGCTCAAGACCTTCGCTTCCGATCTCGGAAAGTCTGTCAAAGGCTTCTTCCCTTGTAATATATTTCTCGGTACGGGTGCCGTCGGAAGCTTCTATTTTGATGGTGATCTCGTTCTTGACATAGCCACGGTCAAGTGATTCTTTCACGACCTCTCCGTACTGCTCGGCAATGAGTTTCAGGCAGTCGAAAATTTCGTTGTTGCGAACTGCATCCTTTCCGTCAAGCAGTATCTGTGTGAGTTCCTGGGACTTGACGGAATATCTTATGTATTTTGTGAGCTCGTCCATCAGGGCACTGATGCTCTCAAGTTTAACGGATTTCAAAAGAGTATCGTCTGCTGTAATATCAAGATTATCGAAGTATATCTGGCAATTGTCTTCGTCACAGCTTATCCTGAATTTCTGGTCCTTTTTCTTGCTCTCAAAAGCTGCATCAACATGGCTTCCACCGTCATAGTTTACAGATGTGATGATAAACTCGGACACTTCGATCATCTTGACCTTATTTTCCTTGTGAAGTATGCCCGCCTTTGTCCATGTTGGGAGGAAGAGGTCTCCGTATATGTCCTTAACTGTGAGTACGTCGTGCATATATACCAGTTCGGAAGTGTACTCCATACCAAGGAAGAATGACTTCATGGTTCCCCTGAGAACACCTTCCTTCATGGAAACATAATACTTGTTGGTTACAGCATAGCTGCCTGATTTGAAAAGAGGATTGAGTGTAACAAGAATCTCATTCTCTATCTTGTAAAGATCGCTCTCTGATTCCCTTTTTGTCTGTTCGAGTTTCAGGTTTAAATCCTTCAGACCCTTTGTGGAACTTGCCACACAGGCATCGATCACTGAATTGCGACATTCGAGTATTTCCTTATCCTGGGCGCCTTTGGAGAGTTCGTCCACATAAGTCTGTATATCCTTGCTGAACTTATCCAGTTCCAGTATACGGGATTCAAGTGAGGATACCTCCTCGGACTCTTCCTCGTTTAACTCGATAGCAGTGTTTTCAAGAGGTATTACCTTCTTTGCTATGTCTATGAACTCATTAAGGTCCTGAATAAAATCCCTTTGTAATGGTAAGTCAGTAGAGTCCTGAAATGTGTATCTCATCCAAATCCCCTTTAAAATATATATGTTTAATATATTCTCTTATTTCTTTTATATAAATTTCGATGTAGCTGAATTATATCACTGATCTTACAGTCTCAAGTATTTCATTCATGTACTTTGTAGCGCCGTTCTTAAGATCCATGGGATGAAGTTCTCCTGATACGAAAACCGTTTCAAGTTCATCATATCCCCTGCAGCTCAGGTTCCCTCCGAACTTCTCCGGTCTTTCAAAGATCACTTCCCCGTAGCGTGGGCATATGTGGTATTTGAACAATTCCAGTACCGGATTGTTCTCGGCTTCCCCTGCAGGACAGAAAGCTTTCTTCATCTTCTTTTTAATGTCCTGCTCGGAATCATCCACTGAAATATAGTTCTCGTTGGATGATGACATCTTGTTCCCGTCAAGTCCCAGGAGTATTGGTGTGTGGATGCATAACGGTGCCTTGAATCCAAGTGAAGGCAATCCTTCTCTTGCGAGCATGTGTATCTTCCTCTGGTCGATACCACCAACGGCGATGTCAACACCGAGCAGTGCGATATCCACTGCCTGCATGATAGGGTAGACCATCTGTGATACCTTCGGGTCTTCCATCTGGCGTCCTACCTCATCCATACTCCTTCTTGCCCTGTTAAGGGACGTAAGCTGTGTGAGTTTGAGTACGTTGAGCATGTATTCGGAACTGAGCTGATAATCGGACCCGTAGACAAAGTTCGTCTTCTCGGCATCCAGGCCAAGGGCGATAAAACACCTCTTGTTATAATCGGCGGTCTCGCGGACCTCTTCGAGCGTTCCCTTCTGGTTGAGGTATGCATGGACATCCGCCAGCAGAACAGTGATCTCGAACCCTGCGTTCTGCAGATCGAGGAGTTTGTTCACTGTCAGTACATGTCCCATGTGTATCTTCCCGCTAGGCTCATATCCGACATAGGCTTTAGGATGCTCTTTTGTTTCAAGAATTGCTTTAAGCTCTTCCTCAGTTACTATTTCCTGCACGTTCCTTTTTATAAGCTCAAGTCTGTCCATGAGTTCACCATTTGTAAATCGTGCTCTGTATAAACACATATCCCTTTAAATGCTTTTTCTTATATTGTTTCGGCATTTTCAGGGCTGATCAGATTTTTGATAAATAGTGCTCCTTCCGAGGAGCTGAACTGTGGGATCTCCCAGTTCTGCACAACCTTTTTTCTGGTTGCCATTGTACTTTTTTTCAGATGAGGATCATACCCCTCTACCTCGTATTCTTCCTTCATGATCATCATGCCCCTTTTCTGCCATGAAGGGAGCTTTGCGACATTTGTCCCCCTGCTGAAAAGCAGCTCATGCATATCACTGGATCCCTTGTTCCTGAGATATGTTGCTGCATCCGCCTCTCCCATTCCTTCAGATAACAATGCATAGTATGCATGGGAATTTACACAATTCCTCCATGCCTCGGCCTGTCGCCAAGTCAGGTATTCATTGATCAGTTTTCCATGGACGGGTATTATTCTCGAGTCAAAAGAAAGCGGTTCTGCAGGTTCAAGTACCATTGTCAGTGCACTGCTGATAAAAGAAGGCACTATGGAATCTATCTTCTCTATCCTTCCTTCAAAGGCAAGCTCAGGGAAGAACAGACTTATCTCATCGGAAAAAATGTATGCGAACAATGGACTCAGGCCACTGCTCTTAAAGAAAAGTTGTACAGCATCCGCCATGGCAGATGCGAATCTGGTATCATAGGGTTTTTCAAATTCCAGACGTGAAAGCGCATTCTTGAAATTACGGCCGTCAACGCGGATGATAACAGGCGGTACACAACGCAGATCCGAATAGATCTCTCGCCTCTTCATATACCGATCAGTCTTCAGGCTCTTTCTTGGGCTGCTTCTTGAATTTGTTCACAATATTTCTTATCAGAACAATGTCACCAGTGGTGATCACCCATCTGTAAGGAATGATAACGCCCTTTGAGGTCACATCAAAGATGTCCCTGTTGATGGAAGATACGGCTATACCCTTAACTGCCCTTTCGTCGACGTCCAGGACCAGATCGGCAACCTTGCCTATGTATGTGCCGGTTTCAGTGTAAATGTTTAAACCGAAAAGTGAAGTTATGTCTACTCGCATGATATCCCCTCTTACTTATATTTTACTTATATATCAATATTTGTATGTAAGTACAGTGTTTGATTTTTCCTTTTAAGTAATAAAGTTCATCCCATTTATGGTTATATTCTTGATATTCCCATGCGTACTGACTCAGCAGAACTGTGTAGTGCTTTTGTCTGCTCTTCTGTGAGCTTGAGTTCTATGATCTCTTCAGCCCCGCTTCTTCCAAGTTTTACAGGAACTCCCAGGCACACATTGTCCAGACCGTATTCCCCGTTCAGATAGACAGATGCCGGAACTATTTTTTTGTTGTCTTTAAGTATGGCCTCGGTCATACTTGCTATCGCAGCGGAAGGAGCGCAAAATGCACTTCCTGTCTTGAGGTATCCGACGATCTCAGCACCCGCATTGACAGTTCTCTGAACTATCCTGTCAATGGTATCTTTTTCCATTATCTCGGATAACGGAATACCTGATACTGTAGTATATTCCGGTAGTGGTATCATGTAATCTCCATGTCCCCCAAGCACCATTGCATCGACGTCTCTGACAGAACAGTTGATCTCTTTTGCAATAAAGGATGCAAACCTGCTGGAATCCAGAAGTCCGCTCATACCAAAAACCCTCTTTCTGTCAAGGTTTGTATAGCTGATGGCAGCATATGTTACCAAGTCCAGTGGATTTGTAACTGTCATTATGATGGCTTTGGGTGAGTGCTGCATTATATTGGCACAGACATCCTGTGTGATCTTTATATTAGTGGCAAGCAGATCATTTCTATCCATGCCCGGTTTTCTGGCGATACCCGCCGTGACCACCACAATATCCGAATCGCTTATGTCAGCATAATCATTGGAGCCCGTAACGTCCACATCATAACCCATGATTGGTGCTGCCTGGGCGATATCCAGAGCCTTCCCCTGAGGCAATCCTTCAACAATGTCAAGCATGACTACATCGGCAATGTCAAGTTCCGCAAGACGCTGTACGGTCGTGGCTCCGACATTACCTGCCCCGATAACTGAAACCTTCATTCTTTTTACTCCTGTATTTTTTCATGATTAACCCCTCTCCACTCAGGGTGCGATATATAAACAATTACTTTAATCCCACTTGTATATTTCCTGCCAGACACTAGAGTTTATCATATATTAAATCTAAGATTAAAACTTACATACAAGTGAAACAAATGCTTACCAGCACATATATCCATATACCGAGAATCGGGAATACGATCGAGAAAAAGATCTGGAAGAGCGGTATCCGTACATGGGATGAATTTGTTGAGAGAAAGGAGGATGTTCCTATATCCCGGTCAAGGATGGAGCTGATACTTCCGGGTATCGAGGAGTCCAGAGAAAGGCTGGAATGCCGGGACTTTGAATTCTTTGCAAATTCCCTGCCAAGTGCAGAACACTGGCGTGCTTTCCGTGAGTTCTCCGGAAAGGCAGCCTATGTGGATATCGAGACCACTGGCCTTTCACCGGGCAGCTCCCATATTACTGTTATCGGCATATACGACGGAAAAGAGGCAAAGACCTTCATACACGGAGTGGATCTGGATGAGGTTGTAGAAGAGTTTGATAAATACGAATACCTTGTTACATTCAACGGTGCAAGGTTCGATCTGCCTTTTATCAAACGTGAATTCCCGGAAGTTGATTTTAACAAGTTACATGCTGACCTGATGTATCCTCTCAGGCGAATTTCCCTTACAGGCGGCCTTAAGAAGATAGAAGTGGAACTGGGTATCTCCAGAGGAGAAGATGTTGCCGAAATCTCGGGCTTTGATGCTGTGCGCCTTTGGCACCAGTACAAAAAAGGTGATCAGGAAGCTCTTGAATTGTTGCTTGAATACAACAGGGAAGATACGATGAATCTCAAAACCATAATGGAAATGACCCTTCCCAGATTTATAGATAAGAAATTCTCCGAATGCATCTGATATGGTACCGGACCTGAGCAAGATCCCGGATTCTCCCGGCGTATACCTGATGAAAGATTCTTCCGGGGTGATAATATACGTCGGAAAGGCAAAATCCCTGATAAAAAGGGTACGTTCCTATTTTCAGTCGTCTGCAAACCAGACTCCAAAGACCCGTGTACTTGTCAGGCAGATCGATGATATCGAGTTTATAGTAACCGATACCGAGATCGATGCGCTTGTACTTGAGGCCAACCTGATAAAGAAATACAAACCCAGATACAACGTTCGCCTGAAGGATGACAAACGCTATCCCTATGTGAAGGTCACGACCAATGAAAGGTTTCCCCGGATATTTCTGACACGCAGGAGACGCATGGATAATGCCCTCTACTTCGGCCCGTACACAAACAGCAGGGCAATTCGCAGCACGCTTGAGGTGATATCAAAGCTGTTCCTGCTGCGTCGCTGTAGAAAACCGGTAGTTCCGGGGAAGAGCCGACCATGCCTCAATTATCATATAAAACGCTGCATGGCTCCATGTAAGGCTTCCATTGACGAGGAAGAATACAATAGGAGGGTCATGAAGGCGGTCCGTTTTCTAAAAGGCGATACTGCAGGACTCCTCAATGAACTTGAAGAGAGGATGCAATCCCTGGCAGAGGATCAGGAATATGAGGCTGCAGCAGAGGTGCGGGATCAGATAGAGGGTCTCAGGTGCCTTACAGAGCAGCAGATAGCGACCTCGGGAATAGAGGACAGGGATGTGATCGCTGCAGTTGCCGATGGTTCTACAGTATACCTTCAAATATTCTACATCCGTCATGGAAGCATGGTCGGTAAAGCCGATTTCAGGCTTGAGGATTCGGGCAATGCTGAAATACCGGCTGCATTGGCTGCATTTATAAAGCAGTATTATCAGGATTCTCCTATCCCGCCGGAGATACTCGTGCAGGAAGAGGTCCCTGAAAAAGAACTGATTTCCGGATGGCTTGGTCAGAGATCAGGCAGGGAAGTAAAGTTACAGGTTCCTTACAGGACAGAGAAGAAGAAGATCATGGAGATGTGTCTGCGCAATGCTGAGATGTCAATGAGGATATCCCGGCTGGAAAAGGGTCCTTCCGAAGCATCTCTTACTGCACTCAACGAGTTAAAGGACGTGCTTTCCCTTGAAAAACTGCCACAGCACATAGAAGGATTTGACATCTCCAATATATCGGGTACCAATGCAGTTGGCTCGATGGTTGTGTTCAAGGACGGACTACCTGCCAGGGATGGGTACAGACAGCACAATATTCGCACCGTAAAAGGTATCGACGATTTTGCCATGATGGCTGAGGTGGTAAAGCGCAGGTACTCGCGTCTGATAAAGGAGGATAGCCCGATGCCTGACCTTATACTGATAGACGGAGGGCCCGGTCAGGTAGGAGCAGCGAAGTCATCCCTGGATTCTCTGGGTCTCGATATTCCGCTGATCGGTCTTGCAAAGCGCTTTGAACATATAATCACACCACATAAGGGACCTGATGAGGTTATCATCCTCCCGAAGAGCTCTCCTGCCCTGAAACTGCTAATGAGGGTAAGGGACGAAGCCCACCGTTTTGCAGTAACATCCCATCGTCGCAGGAGGTCTGCAACACTCACGCATTCCCAGCTTGATGCAATACCGGGAATAGGTCCCGGTAAAAAGAAACTTCTCATCGAGCATTTCGGCTCGGTTGAGAATATGAGGTCTGCTACTCCTGAACAGTTAATGGAGGTTAAGGGTGTGAGTAAAAAGATAGCAGAGCGCATACATGAGCACCTGGAAGGTGGCTCATCGGTGGATGTCGACAGCGGCTAAGTTCAAATATATTGGGTTCATATATTTTGTTTAATAAATTTGGAAGTTGATATATTCTGCTTATTAGAGGGTGAGGTTAAATGGGTAACGAGCTGGATTTCCATGGCAATATCAGGACTCCTGATATAAGGATGCTATACGATATGAAAGAAGTTCTCTATGACAGGGAATGGCTGGACAGAGCCAGTAATGTCGAACTTTATTATATGTACAGGGACCTGTACAAAGACGAATCGGATCTTGAGAAGATGAAAGAGCATAATCTCAGGTACGATATAACTGTCATACCTCCCAGGATGCTTGGCAGGGAATATGTAAAGACGGCAGGTCACTATCATCCCTATGTGCCGGGAACGGAATTGTCCTACACTGAGGTTTACCAGGTACTTGAAGGAAAGGCCACCTATCTTCTCCAGAAACAGGAAGGTGACCTGATCACTGACGTGATGGTCTACAATGCAGAGGCAGGAGATTGCATTATCATTCCTCCCAACTACGGGCATATAACTATCAATGCTACAGGTGATACCCTGAAGATGGCAAACTGGGTCGCAAGGGATTTCTCGTCGGTGTATGGTCCCATCAAAGAACTTTCCGGTGCTGCATACTATCTTCTGGTGGACGGCTTCATCACGAATCCGGATTATGGCGAGGTCCCACCCATAAGATCCAAGGACACAATGGATTATCCGGAGTTCGGGCTTTCAAGCGGAGAGGACATGTACGACCTTGTAGATGATATGGATAAACTTGCATTTCTCACAAAGCCTCAGGATTATATTTCCACTTTCGAAAGGATAATCGGGAAGTAAGGTTTTTATTATGTTAACCTATAAATGGGTGCAAGTTGCTTAAACGGTAGAGGTGTATTGTTGCTACAAAACAGCCGTATTCAGTTTACGTCTTCCAAGATCGAGGATCTGATGTTCAGGACGACATTCAATCCAAAGACCATGGAAGGCGATGTAATAGTCAACCTTTCCCTGATCAACAAAGAGGATTTTGAGGACGTATTAAAGATATTCAGCCTTGCCATCAACAGTGGTCTTGCCGTAAGTCCGATGCTGAAGGTATTGCATGAAGGCGATTCTATCGGGGACAGGGTCATCGGCAAGGATGAGGTCGGCTTTGCAACTGTATGCAGTATCACCATCGACGGAATTCTTTTAAAAGCCGGTGTGATGGTCAAGCCAAGGTTCGGCGGTCTTGTGGAGATCCGGGATGGTGCACCTATTCGCTTTACCAATGTCCTTACATACCAGAGTACAACCATTGACCCTCTGGAAGTATTAATGTCACAGGAACTTACATCGGTTATGGAGATGCTCAGGACCGGTACCGGAAAGATCCTCGCGAACCTGAGGGAAGCTCCCATGGTTGCAAGGGATGTGATCGACAACACCCTGTCAGACATGGTCGATGCCGGTATAACCGGAATTCTGGAAGTTGGAGAACCCAACACAAGAATACTGGATGTGCCTGTGGAGAGGGACCACTTGGGAATTGTTGTGATCGGCGGTACGAATCCCATGGCTATAGTTCAGGAGCATGGCATTCCCATCAGGACAAATGCGATGTCAACACTGCTCAACATCAATGAACTGAAGCACATCAACGAACTGTGAATAAACAATTTCTTTTAAGCCTTGACGGCTATCTGTGACGCTATCACAGAATTCAGCTTTTCTATGAATTCCTCTTTTTTACCAAAGGGCACAGTGGCACCTGCGGCAATATCATGTCCGCCGCCCGCTCCTCCAATCTCCTGGCAGACCTGTCCGATTGCATCCGAAAGGTTCAGACCCCTGTTTACAAGTTCCTGGGTCCCTCTTGCCGAAACCTTATGACCGTCCTCCTTGTTCGCAAATGCTACGATCGGAAGATGGCGGTTATTGGAAGCATGGCTCATTCCCGCAACAATACCAACGATTGTCTCCGGGATACTGCTGCCGGCATCGAAGAACTGCAGGTGGGAAAGTTGGGTGACTCCATTGTCCTTTACGAAATTCAGCCCGTCAACAAGGTTCTTCCTGTGCTCGTTAAGTAATCTGCTTGCAGAATCATAGGCCTCTTCCCTGTCTCCCATGCAGACTGCCATGCCGACATCTGCCTGCATGTACCTGCCAGTGGCATTCAGAAGGGTGGAATATTCACTGGCATCTCTCATTTCGGTACCCTCACTTTCCTGTAATAACAGGTAGCATTCTCCTACAAGGCGGTTGACATTGTATGAGGACAGCCCGTTCTGGACGGAATACTGCAGCAGTGAGGAAGTGACCCTGACCTTTTCTCCCTCATCCAGGTCTATCCACCGGCGCCACTTCTCATCATTTGCCGAGCGCAGCCCGATCCTGTGCAGGAAATCTATACAGGCGTCCTCGCTGCCCGAAAGTCCTGGGAGGTACGGGTCTGATGAGAACTGCAGCATCTTAAATACGGGTCTTGTCTGTTTTCCGTAGAGGGAAATATCTTTTTTAGCTTCTATGATGGTGGGATTTGCTTCAAGGATCTCCCTGTTCAGGCTGACAAGTTTCCCGTACTTGCGGTATTGCATATCACCCACACAGCCGACAATTGCCAGGTCTGCCAGGTCACTGTTGTTGCCAAGCTGGCCGGCAAGTATGAATGTGGTTCCGGAACCGCTTATCTCAAAGGAACCGTTTGCTCCGAAGAGATGGGGGTTCAGGTGCAGGTCGGTATCTCCCTGTGGTCTGTGATGATCGGAGATGATCGCATGCAGTCCGTAGTTACTTATATGTTCTATCTGGCCACTGCCAAGATCGGTAAATATTGTAAGTTCCGGATTCTTGTCCGCTAGCTCGCTGACGATATTTTCATCAAGCTGCTTTACAAAGAGCATCTCATACTCTATACCGGCCCTATCAAGAGCTTTTGCTATGATGGCTCCTGATGTTATTCCGTCGGCATCGATGTGGGATACCAGTTGTATCTCCCTGTGCTTTTTGATTTCTTCCGCACATTTCTTAGCACGCTGTGCCATCTGTATCATGGTTTCGGACATCTTTTCCTCACGAGATTATCCTTGACCCTTTCTTCCATCCCTCGGGGTCAATGATGTATTTGTTTGCTTTTCTTTCCATCCTGCAGAAGTCCTGTATCTCATCCACAGTGAATTTTGTCCTGCCATCTTCGTGGAACCTGTCCCGGAGTACATCCCATGGTATTATGTATGCTTCTCTGGCTTTACCGACTCCCATTCTAAGCTCGATGGCAAGGAAACCCGTCCTCCCTGATTTTATCAGGTAGTTGGATATGCGGTCTATCTGGTGTATCCCTTTCTTGTCGGTTGTGAAATGCTGGGTGAAATAGAGTGCTTTTGCTCCTTTGTCCACTGAGATGCTCTTGCATTCGATCCCCATATAGTAATCAGGATCCAGTGAATCCACAAGCACATCCAGGAACTGTGGTGTGAATCTGTGCTGTTTCAGGCGATGTGCTATGCCTTTTATGTCCTTTTCTTCAAAATATGTGTTAAAAGACTGAACAAGTGTCCTTTCGAACTCTGTCATGAAATACCCGTGTTTTTTGAAATAAGATTCACTTTATATTATTAAAAATGCTTTGTTATCTGCGTTAAATTGATGTACTTGTCATTCAATTACTCACTGATGAACAAAAAAGAACTTGAAATTATAGCCTCCATTGGCTCAGTAATCCTGTTGACAGTACTTTTCGTACTGGTGCATCAGACCATGCAGGGCATGCAGCAGTTACAGGAATACGGCTTTGTGGGCGCACTTGTTGTCTTTATTATAGTTACTTCGGCAATAGGCCTGAAGATAAACCAGATGGACTGATAGGGTGTTCTTGTGTGGTAGTGGTAACCGAATATATAGAATTTGATACGAAAGGGAATGCGGACATAATCGATATCACTCCTGATGTGTCGGATATCGTCACATCATCGGGGATCATGAACGGTATAGTCATGGTGTTCGCGCCGGGTTCTACTGCTGCCATAACCACTATTGAATATGAATCCGGTCTCATATCTGACCTTCAGGAGACGCTGGAAAGACTGGTGCCCCGGGGTATCACATACAGGCACAATGAAAAATGGCATGACGGAAACGGACATTCTCATGTCAGGGCATCACTTATCGGCCAGAGTGAATCCTTTCCCCTGCTCAACGGAAGCCTGCAGCTCGGGACCTGGCAACAGATTATATTTATAGACCTGGATAATCGTCCGCGTTCAAGAAAAGTACTCGTCCAGATATACGGTGAAAAGCAATAAAAAAGAATTTATGGGCCAGAGGCCCTTTTTAGTTTTAGTTGTTCTGCCTGACAAGGAACTTAATGAAATCCGGACTGAGTCTGGTCTCTCTTACCATTTTGTCCTCGATCTCATCTTCTGAGAATCCTTCTTCCCTGTACTGGTCAATACGGTCGTAAACAGTCTGTGATACTTCGGAGTATTCGTTAATGTCTTTCCTGTGGCCCCATACATCGCCTTCAAGGAGATCGATTCCCTGCATTTCAAGGTACATCTTTGCGGAATTGGAAATTGTCCTCTTGTATGAGCTTGGTATGTGGAGCGCCTTGACACTTGGGCATTTCATTACCAGTGAAAAAATATCGGTGTTTGAGGGTCTGAATGCAAGATGCACGATCTCCTCATTTGGTCCAAGTGTATTGATTTCCTCTTTTGAACTTACAACTCTTATTTTCATCTTAAATCTCCATTTATTGTTTTTAAAATCTATGAATATATAATCATAAACACATCATTTTATACTGTGATAATTTACTGTATATACAAAGTTTTATTTAAAGGTATCCCGAAATATAAGATTATATCCATGATATGATATTAGTTTAATAGTATAATTGCCTATTTTTTTGTAGATGCTTGTGTCAGAATAAGTATCATGAGGCTTTTTACTAAAATATCATCTTTTTCCGTCTTTTGATAAATTATCTTATAT
>Ga0163219_100058_pt1 | contig 27659 bp, 25 predicted proteins | sample MSEWel2016_04_06_FD_113150 | JGI IMG/M metagenome (GOLD analysis project Ga0163219, IMG submission 113150) | Subsurface microbial communities from deep shales in West Virginia, USA - MSEEL Well Study Marcellus 3H_2016_04_06 ...
GTTATTAACTAAGTAGGTAATAAGTTGATTATTTAATTTGATAGATAAACTGCTAAGGTATTCTTGAAACAGTTTTACTTACCCGTGTTCTCTCCCTAATACTTTATTTAGTCTAACTAATCTTAAATATAGGATAGTTGTCCTTACCTATCCTAACTAAAAAATATCCCAACTTAACAAAAGCTAGGATACCAATTTTAATTAGGCAATCTTCTTCAAGTTAATATTACTAAATAAATCTTGATTCTGTAATTTCTCTACTCCACATTTTAAATTTCCCAAATAATGTTGCCTAGCAGACCATATTAACTTCTTATCAATAGAATCTATCTTCTTCTGTTTAGCATAATGTACTAGACTCTTAACTGTATAGTTTCTATAATAGTTAATCATGTTATATAAGTGATTAGATTTTAACTCATATATTTTCATCCTATAAGATTTGCCAAACTTAGATTCTGCTTTAAATTCTTTAGTGTATACAGGAGTTTTATCAGCTATAAATTCCTCTAGAATTTCAATTTCATCCTCTCTTGTAACCTCTTGAGGTCTTTTTAATCCTTGAGAAGTTCTATAAAGTTGCTTCCCTTTAATTTTAGAATTTTGGCTAGATTCTTTCATTGACTTGACTAAATAATTCCCTATTTTCTTCTTATCATCCACTTGTTGAATATCAACCTTTCCATTACCCCATTTTAATTGTAAGTCTCCTTGGTCAATAAAAGGAAGATTACATAAAACATGAAAATGAACCTTACCATTATCTTGGAATTCAACTACTACAATATACTTGAAACTAAAATCATCTCCAAATCCTCTTCTTAATCTATCTCTAAAATTATCAAATAATCTATTCGTATCATCTATACTATATGGATTAGCTTCACATATCAAAGAATTTAATTCTTTATCTACTGCTCTTCTAATTTGTCTTTTGGTAGCTCCTTCTGACTTGTTATGGACATAATCAAATTTCTGTAATTGTTTTCCTAAAGTATTACGGACTTTGGTCTTTAGATATCCTTCAATATTTTGGATTCTTTTAATACCACATAAACTCTCTAACTCTTGCTTACTGAAAACATCTTTATCTAAAAAGCCGTCTTCTTTCTTTGACATTAATCCTTCAATTAATGATTTGTAATCAATACATCCCATGGTAAGAGTCATAAACTTATTTAGTTCATTAATATTACAATCAATAATTCCTCGAATTTGTCTACTTCTTCTCCGACTACTTCTCATATCATTTTGTTTCTGACATTCTTCTGAAGATAAATCACTCCAAGAACTATTAGTATTAGTTACATTAACTTCATTATTAATATTATTATCATTTAAATTACTCAATTCTAAACTAGACTTATCCTTAGTACTTTCTAAAACTTCTCTCTTAAACCCTCTATGTATGAAGTTTTCATACTCTTTTACTACTAATTTAGCACCCCTAACTTCATAGTACTTATTAGATTTATAGTAAGGAGATTCTATTTCTGTTAGTAAATCTTGTGCCGTAATGTTACTATCAGAATCTAATAGTCTCTCTTCTAACATGCTTACTTCCATAAATAACTCCTCCTACTGTATACAGAACCAGATATAAGCCTATTACGTCCTAATTAATAAAAGAAATAGATATCCAGGTTCTCTTTACTTTAATTAGGTAAATGGTAGAGATGAAGATTGCCCCCTAGCCAATCAGCACCTCAACTATTTACCTTAAATTAATTCTAATATAAACCGTAAACTTTTGCTACTTGCTAGGTAAAAAACTTACATTATATTTAATTTTAATTGATAGAATCTATTTCTGTTAGGTAATGGTAACCAAACCAAATAGCTAAGTTATTCTTGGAAAGCTCTTTATACAATCAATCTATAGTTGCAATACTTTTATTTAAGTAAAATTCCCTAATAGCAGGTCAAAATTTGATATAATCCATGACCCAAACTATTTATATGATAATATCTTTCTTAATTTGTTTACTGCCCCACCCCCTTTAGTGAAAATAACAGAGCCAAAGCTCTGATTATATAGATTAGTAGATATATTGTTCAATCAATTTTACTCAATAAGTATTAGGAGGTGATAGTAAGTACCTTATGCTTCAATAATTGAATAATTAAGTCTTTGAGTCAGGGTTTAATCCTTGGCTCTTTTCTATTTTTTGACTACTAAAAACTATAAAGGAGAGGATATCAATGAATATTTATCATGTTAAATTGGTTAAGGAAGAGTTGAATGGTGATTACTATAGGAAGGTATCATCACCTTCAGATGCTGGTAAAATTCTAAAGGAGTATATAGGATATGCAGATAGAGAACACTTTGTAGTACTGTGTCTTAACACCAAAAATAAGATTACAGGGATTCATACTGTCTCTATTGGTAGCTTAAACAGTTCCCTAGTACATCCTAGAGAAGTCTTTAAAGTTGCTTTGCTGTCTAATTCTGCAAGTATCATAGTAGGTCATAACCATCCGAGTGGAGATACAACACCTAGTCAAGAAGATAGAGAGGTTACTCAAAGGTTAAAGAAAGCAGGAAAGCTACTTGGTATTGAAATACTAGACCACTTAATTATAGGTGATGGTACTTATAGCTTTGCTACTAATGGAGAATTATAGTCTTCTATTCATGATGACTTATGTAAGTTGTTTAGGATTAAAAATTAATAAATAAAGCTCACATGATTAATAGGTGGGCTTTTAATATTTAAAAGGAGTGATAATAATGAAGTGTAAATGTGGAGGAAGTTTAGAAGTTGTATCTATTCTAGAAGGTAATGATGGAGTATTAGAGGTCTATAGATGTATGAGTTGTAGTAGGACTGGAAGAATTGAATTTAGTTTAGTTACTAATATGTCAATTAAAACAGGTGATATATTTGAAAGGAGAGATAGATATGCAGACTAATACTAAAAGGTATATAACTAGAGGAGTTAATGAGGAAGTTAGTTTAAATATACAGATTTTATTATGGAATCTAATTGAAAGTACTAGCTATGAAGTAGAATTAGATTATCTGCAAGTGTTCGAGTTAAAAGTTATTAATAGTAATGGAATAACAGCTCAAAAGATTATTCATAAACAAGAAGTACCTTACTATCAGAAAGAATATACACTAAATATTGATAATCCTGTTAATGCTAAATTATATGTTATTGATAGTATTGACTATGTAACTATGATGTTAGCTGAAGAATATTAAATTGAATCTGATAAGGAAGGTGGATTTATATATCTACCTTCTTTTAATAATAGATTCCATTTAAAGAAGGAAACGGTATAAATTAAATAGAAAATAAATTAAGAGGTGATTATATGTTAGGAAAATTAATAGGTTCGATTATTGTATTAGAAATTATTAGTGTAATAATTCCTCCATTAGCTCCTATTCTTAATGGTATAGTTCTTTTAAATATTATCTGGTTTATATTTATGTTTATTGGCTCATTATTCAAGAGATAATTAATTAAATTGGACAAGCAGTAGAGTTAGAAGAGGCTAGCAATATAGCAAAGTGAATCCTAAAAGAAGTAAAATTGTCTAACTAAATATAGGTAGTTATGATAAAACTTTTACTGCTATTGCACCATTGGGTAAGTTTAAGTTAAATAAATTATATCATTTAAGAATGGTACTAGACACTAATAAACCTCTGCCTTATCTCTTTAGGTAGAGGTTTCTAATTAACAACATTCGGCATAGAATAAAGCCCATATTCTCTTAATAGTTTTCAATGGCTTTATTGCTTTAGGATAATGACTTTATTATCAACAATTGTTATTATATTTAACATCTATCCTATCTAAAGGTGATTTCTTTGTTAGGATACTTATTTAAGAATTACTAGTTATTTTTAAAGACTTGACTTTATTGTCTTTACTATCAGTACCTTTTGATTTTACTAATTAACTCCTAAAATTAGTAACTATTAATTTTACCAAAAGTTATTAGTAAGATTAATAGCTTCTTTCTTTTAGGATATATTACTTACTACGTCCCCTATCAGAAAAATACAACCCCCTAAAAGCAAAAAAATTAAATTTATTTTCTTAGTAACTGATTTATACTAAGAAACTAGTTTCAACTGTGTAGTAATGTACTTCTTGATACTTGTTAACCCCTTATTTTGTAACTTACTAATATTTTGTTGACTTTGCCCCCATTTAGTTGCCAACTCTGTTTGAGTTTTATCTTTAATTATTGTCCATTCAATAACTTTCCTTCGTTTAGGAGTTAAACTCGCCTTAGCTTCTTCTACAATAAGTTTGGCTATTATTTTATCCTCTTGTCTATTACTATAACTCCCCCTTACAATGGAACCTTCATCTGAAATCAAGTCAATAATCTCATCTCCAGTATCATTATAGATATCATAAAGATAACAATTATTAGGATACTTTCTTTCTCCATTCTCTTTATAAGATTGTAATTCTTTTCTAAGGAAGTCTCCAGGCACTCCACTAACTGATAACTTAATATAACCTAGAATAGAGACTAAGCCTTCACCCTTATCTACATCAAAACCTTTAAGATTATCTATTAATTTAACATAAGCATTATTTATTAACTCTAATTTGAACTCCCTAGAACACCCATGTTTAGTCATACTATGTTCTATCATCCTATCAATTAGATTAGGTATGCTAACATCACCATCATCATAAAATAATATCTTCCCTATATATTCTTCTGAATGTGTTTTATGATAAAGTCTAACTAACTCAACTAAATTCATTCTATCATCCCCCTTAAATTTATTTAAAACTATTATAGTATTAGCCTTATACTTTTTCAATTATGATGAATAAAGGAGAGAGGTTTCCCTCTCTCCAAAATAACTATTACATATCCAATTGTCCTAGTAATAAATCCTGAGCTTTAGCTTGGTCTTGAGAAACTTCCTTAGTTATCCCTTTATTTTCTTCTTTAGTCTTAATTAAACCATCACCTAATTGATTCATTACATACCCTAATATTTCTTCTTTAACTTCTTCTTTAACTTCTTCCTTAACTTCTTGTTTTAAATTGTCTTTCTCTTTAATTAATCCATTATCATACTCATATAAATCTATAATTAAATCTCTAATAAAATCAGCTTTACTCCCTTTATAATGACTATGTTTTTTCTTTAACCACTTTAGTATGTCCTTCTTCATATTCTTTTCAGAGAATAGTACATCTACTCTAAGCTCAAATTCTTTTTTAGCCATAATATCCTTCCTTACTATTCTTTAGTTTAAGCTTCTTCTTTACTTTTAAGTGCTTGTCCTCTAAGTACATATCCAAGGACATTGGCTTCTTGAGGGTTATCAACTAGCTCTACTTCAATCTTTCCGAAGTCTTCTTTTAAGTAAGGCTCTAATATCTTGCCTGAACCACCTACAACTAGTATCTTATCAATTACACTGATAAAGTCTCTCCACTCAGAACGAGTCTCATTAACAATCTCTCTTGATACATCATGGCAAGCAGAATTAACAATCTCTTTAATTACTTTCTCTTCTTGATTATATCTAATAGTATCTTCACCATTAATAACTGCTTCTCTAATCTTGTTCTCATCTATGTTTAATTGATTACTTACAGTTCTAAAAACATTTGACATTCCCACATTAGCACTGAAAGGAGATTCTTTAATAATTTCACCTTGGTTATAAGCTAGACCATCAGTAGTTCTACCACCTATATCTAAGATAGCTACTTTATTATTCATTACATTTTCGCTTCCTGCTATATTTAAATAATATAGTAAAGCCCCAGCAGCCTGTGGAATAACTACTACATTCTTAAATTCATATGTAACAGTTACTTTCTCTCCTTTATGATTGTTTAATCTAGCTTCAAATTTACCTTCAAAACGCTTTCTCATATCTTCTTTATGGTTTCTATGGTGTTGAATAGGAAGTCCTGTAACTAAAGTATCTACAGTAATACTAGTAGCATTAGGATGTAAAGTAGTTAGACCTGCTAATAACTTTGCTAACTCTTCAGGAGCATTATACTTGTCCACTTCATAATTAGCTCCACCAGTTTCTAGTTGAGTAACTACATAATCCCCTACCATAAAATCATAGTAATTATCATCTTTATCTTTTACTTCTAACAACATTCTTTCTTTAGAGAACTCTCTACCTATCCCTAATTCCTTCTCACTAATTAATCCTTTGCTTCTCTCCTTAGCCAAACTAGGAAATACCAAAGGACTTTGATTATTATTTTGCATCATATTCGTGATTAACTTACATGTATCGTACCCTGAATCCCATCCTGCATAACTTATATTAATATTGATTCCCATATCCGCACTCCTTACAATCATATTTTTCTATCCTAATTAAATTATACAAGCTTTCTAGATTATAGTCAACACTTCCTCGGGATAAAATCCGAGAATTTACGATAATAAGCTAATATATAGTCAATTTTAAGCTTCTTTTCATACTAAATCAGCCAATAATAACCAAACATAAGTGTTTGTTCGGTTTTTATTCCGATTTAATCCGATAAAATAAGTCTTATTAACTAAAATCTATCCTAAATAATAAAAACCTTTAGTCAGCCAAGTAACTAAAGGTTAGATAGAAAATATTAAGTTTGACAGCTAATTAGATAAGTCACATCAGAAGTAAAAGTACTATAGTTGACTAATTCAAAATTTTGCTATATAATTAAAGGCAAGTTTACATAGCTAAAAATTAAATACAATACAAAAAATAAAAACACCGTGCTGGAAACACGGAGTTTTTAGAGTAAGGTTCCCACAATAAAACGATTTGGACCCGTTTTTAGGAACTTAATAACAATATCAAATTTGTACTTCTATAATATCAAAGAAGTACACTAGTTGTCAAGAGGATAATCACTAACAACTTATGACAATTTGATATTGTGAAGTGGGAACCTGCTCAGTAAATTAAACTGAGGAGGATTTTTTATTATGAGAACAGATAATCAAATACAACAACTGAATTTAGCACTATCAAAATTAGCAATCCAAGGGGTTAGTAAAAATGACCCACTTTATAAGGAGATTAGAGCTAAGTTAGATGAACTACAAGAAGCTAAAAATAAGAATAAGATTAACAATACTAATATTCAAACTACTAAAGAATTAATTAAGCAAGAGGATAAAGCTCTTAGAATACCTGAGATAGATGCAAGTAAAATCATTACTAAAGATGAGGACATCTATTACTTTAAAAATGGGATTATGATTCCAGAGAAGATAGTGAAGAGACTAATTGATGAATCTCAAGGTAAGTCACCTTACTTTGTACTGGCTTCCCTTTGTAAATTTGCTAATAATAAGGGTGTAGTAAGTAATAGAAGGGTAGAAGATTTAGCTAATTTATGTGGCTACGAAGATAGTAGCACCTATAGGTTTGGGTTAAATTGGTTAGAGGATAATGAATTTGTAGTTGTTGATAGAAGCACAAGACCTAATACATACCTTATTAATGACTATAAATTTGGACGAGCTATAATTGTTCCTGAAGAGGATATCAGAGAACAGGTTAAGACCGTCATTCCTAAAGAGTTAAGAGTTAAATGGACATATTACTTAAGAAACCAACATAGTCCAGCTAACAAGAAAGGTAAATTTGACTTATCCTTAAACTACCTTAAAAAGATGACTAATGCAGTCTCATTTAAAGAAGTTTTGTGTTTGGTTGATAGTTTGAAGGATAACTTCTTTAGTACATGTGAATTAATTAAAAGTACTACTAAGAAGGCTAAAAATAAGCTTAAAGTAGAATTTAATAACTTAGGTTTAGGAATTATTAAAGATTTGCAAGAAGAAATCAACAGAGTTAATCATAGTGAGTACTTTGAACGTGTGTATAAGTCCTTTACTAATCTAGATATACCTTTAACTCTACCTAACTTTAGACGTGCCTATCAGTCGATTAAAGAGGTCGGAGAGTTCTACCTAGATAGAGTATTGGCTAAAGCTAGAACAGGGCAGTATAAGTCGGACAAGCAGTCCGTAGGATACTTTATCTACCTTATTGAAAGAGAATATAGCTTTCTAAATAGTTAAGTATAATTAATTAGCAATAATACTTATTAAATTGTTAGTTATAAGTCCCAGGGGTTACTATGCCCTTTTTTAATCATTGAACAGTGAATTAATTTTTATTTTAACACCTTTTGCCTTTATTTTCATTTTATTCAATAAAATTCAATTAAACTGGCTTAATTAAAACTAGGAAAGTTCACTAGTTTCTTTTTATTTCTAGTTAATAGTTAACTTTTTAAATTAGAATAGTTAAGTTTTAAAGTTATATATCGGTTATAATAGTTAAGTTTTTAAAATTAATAATACCATTGAACTATTGAAGTTATAAGGCTTTGTCAAGGTTTCTTATAAGCTATAAATAGGTTTTATTATAAAGGGGAGAGATAAATACTAGACGAAAGATTTTATCACTTGAGAAACACAAATTAAACAGACCTATTGTCCGAAGGATACTATAGTGTTCATAATATAAAAATTAAACCAAGGACAAGTGTCCTACTGCTATTAGGAAAGATTAAGCTTATTATTACCATAAAATAGTTATTGATAACTGTATAATCAGATTAATTTAGCAGATAAGATAATTTCAATATAGTCATACAAGACTTGTTCATTTATGACTATATACATCAGATATATTTATGTTATAATTATATCTAGCTATATTTATAAAGGAGTGGAGTAAATGTCAGAGCAATTAACTTTAAATAATTTAAAATCTCATTTATGGGAATCAGCTAATATTCTAAGAGGTAATATTGACTCCTCAGATTATAAGAATTACATATTTGGGATGTTATTCTTAAAACGATTAAGTGATGTCTTTGAAGAAGAGAAAGCTAGAGTTTTAGAAGAAGATGGAGCAGACTTTGTAGATAATCCTATCTTTTATGACTTCTATGTTCCCAAACGAGCTAGATGGTCAGAGCTTAGTAAGATTAAGCAAGATATAGGAGCTGCTTTAAATAAAGCTTTTGAAGTATTAGAAGAAGATAATGAGATGTTAGAAGGTGTATTGGTTAGTATAGATTTTAATGATAAAGAACGCTTACCAGACCATGTTTTAGATGAATTAATACAACACTTTTCTAAATATAACTTAGGAAATCAAGAGTTAGAAGACCCTGATATCTTAGGACGAGCTTATGAATACTTAATTAAACAGTTTGCTGATGATGCAGGTAAGAAAGGTGGAGAGTTCTATACTCCACAGAATGTAGTTAAATTATTAGTAGATATCTTAAACCCTCAACCTGACATGAGAGTCTATGACCCTTGTTGTGGTTCAGGAGGTATGTTAACTTATTCAGCAGACCACTTAAGAGCTAATGGTTTTGATACTGCTCAGATTACTCTCTACGGACAGGAGAAGAATCTAAATACTTGGGCTATCTGTAAGATGAATATGCTCTTACACGGTCATTATGACGCTCAGATTGAGAAGGGAGATACTATGTTAAGCCCTCAATTTACTGATAGTGGACGTTTAGAGCAATTTGATATAGTATTAGCCAATCCTATGTGGAATCAGAAGAAATGGGGTAAGAAGCAGTTAGATAAAGAAGACCCATATCAGCGTTTTGATTTTGGTTTACCACCTGCTAACTCCGCAGACTGGGCTTGGATTCAGCACATGTTAGCCAGTGCCAATGATATTGATGGTAAGGTCGGAGTAGTCTTAGATAATGGAGTACTCTTTAGAAGTCGCTCTGAAGGAAAGATTAGAAAGAAAATCCTACAGGAAGATTTAATCGAAGCTGTAATTGCTTTACCTGCTAATCTTTTTGCTAATACTTCCTCACCAGGTTGTATCTTAATCTTAAATAAAAATAAGTCAGCAGAGCGTAAGAATAAAGTCCTGTTTATCTATGGAGAAGAAGATTATCAAGAAGGTAGTAATCAGAACTTCTTAAGAAGAGAGGACATTGAGAAGATATTAGCTGCTTATCATAGCTTTGAGGATATCGAAAAGTACTGTCGAGTAGTTGATTTAGAAGAGATTAAACGAAATGACTTTAACCTTAATGTACCACGCTATGTAGACACTACAGAACCAGAAGAACCAGTTGATATAAAACAAGTTTTAAGTGAGCTTAATCAGTTAGAAGCAGAATATAATGAGGTTGAGGAAGAGCTGAATGGATATCTTGAGGAGTTGGGATATTGTGAGTAATGAAGTTAGAGAGGGGTATAAAAAAAGCAGGCTGGGCATTATTCCAGATGATTGGAAAGTTGCACAATTAAAAAAGGTAGCCTATATAAATATGGGCTCTTCACCTTCTTCAAGTACATATAATGAAGATGAAATTGGTCTTCCCTTCTTTCAAGGAAATGCTGATTTTGGTTATATGTATCCTAAAGCAACTCAATGGTGTAGTGAACCTCAAAAAGTAGCCGAAAAAAATGATGTCTTAATAAGTGTTCGAGCTCCAGTAGGTGAATTAAATATTGCTCCCTATGAATGTTGTATTGGTAGGGGATTAGCAGCATTAACAGGTAGAAAAGCAGATACAAAGTACTTATTCTATTATCTCAAACAACATAATAAATTATTAGAAAGTTTTTCTCAAGGAAGTACTTTTTCTGCTATTACTAAAAAAGTATTAAGTAACTTTTCTATATTAGTACCTTCACTTGCCGAACAGCAGAAGATAGCAACTATCTTATCATCAGTTGATACAGCTATTGAGAAGACAGTGGCTATTATTGATAAGACTAAAGAGTTGAAGCAAGGCTTAATGCAGGAGTTATTGACTAAGGGAATTGGTCATAATGAATTTAAAAAAATTAGACTGGGAGTAAAAGAATATTATATTCCCAAAGAATGGACTACAATAAGTATTAAAGATAGTACCTATTTAAAAGGAAGAATTGGATGGCATGGATTAACTACAGATGAATATAATAAAGAAGGTCAACATTATTTAGTTACGGGTACTGATTTTAATAATGGGAAAATAAACTGGGAGAATTGTTATTATGTAGATAAAGAAAGATATGACAAAGACCCAAATATTCAGTTGAAAAAAGATGATGTTTTACTAACTAAAGATGGAACAATAGGCAAAGTTGCTTATGTTTATGACTTGCCTAAAAAATCAACATTAAATAGTGGGATTTTTGTTTTGAGACCTTTAGAAAATGCTTATGAACCCAAATATTTATATTGGATATTAAACTCATACTTTTTTGAAGTATTTGTAGAAATGTTAAGTGCAGGTTCAACAATTTCTCATTTATATCAAAAAGATTTAAATGAATTTGAATTCCCACTTCCACCATTAGCAGAGCAACAGAAAATAGCTTCAATTCTATCCTCTGTAGATAATAAAATTGAAAAGAAGATAGAGCAGAAACAGAAACTTGAAGAGTTGAAGAAAGGATTAATGCAGCAGTTATTAACAGGACAGAAAAGAGTTAAGGTTGGTAATTAATGACAAGTAAGAATTAGATAATCATTAATCATTACTTGTCATCTATTATTAGTATTAGATTTATTTTCTTAGCTACTCCAACTTTTTTTATAATTTAATATTGTGTATAATAGTATTATAAGTAGTTAAGAATGTTTTTATAATTATATAATCACAAATGCTGAAGCGGCAACTTCAACACTTGTGATTAAGGGTGGTGCTATTTCTTATTTTTTAACCAGAGGTGTATAGCTATGGATAAAGTTAGTGACATAGTAATTCCTATAGCTATGCTTATAGTTAAGATTAGATGCAAATTGATTATAATAGTCAACTTAGTTACCTCCCTTCTTTAGAACACCGAGGCTAATACCCTTGGTGTTTTTATATTATTGGTATTATATTTTATGAATAGATATTTTTCAAAAAATTAATAAATTTTTATAATATTTAAATCATCCACCTCCTCTTGAATGATGATTTGTAAAAAGAAACAGAGAAATTCCTTTGATGCTAGTATAATTATTCTGAAATTCTCTGCAACTTTTTTCTAACTATATTTACAGTTTAACCGATTATTCAAAACCGCTCAAATTTTCACAGTAACTTTTTTATTGGTTATCTATATATATTTGTTCTTTAAAATTAGGCTCTTTTTTGTCAGTTATATATTGCCACGATAGAAGTAAGGAGCTTCCTAGGTTCTCGGTTCTTGACCGTTAAGGCTAGGAAGCTCCTTATTTAAATGCTGAAATATAAATTTTAGGCTATATTTTATTAAAATTGAACTATTATACCTACTTTAGCAAGGAAGAAATAATTTTACCTAGAATTTACTAAATAAGATAAATTACAATCTATACCAGATATACACGATAAAAAGATTAGAAAGAATGCAGTACTTAGAATCTTAAAGTAATTGAGATGTTGTAGTGAAGGAGGAATAAGATGAGTAGGAATTGGGACGAATATCATTTAGTTGAGCAGAAGATTTTAGAACTCTTTGCTAAGCTTGATTATAAAGTCTATGATGTTAATCAAGGTGATAGCTTACCACCTAGAGAATCCAAGCATGAGGTAATCTTATTAGATAGACTAAGAGTAGCCTTGAAGCGAATTAATCCTTGGCTTGATGATAATAACTTAAATAAAGCAGTTAATCAGATTAGACCGAATCGTATTCAAGCTACTAGTTTAATAGATGCTAATGAACAGATTTATCAACGATTGACTCAGTATGTCTCTTTAAAGCAAGACTTAGGCAAAGGCAAGAAGAATCAAACTATTAAATATATTGATTTTGAAAACCCTGAGAATAATGAGTTTATCGCTCTTAATCAATATACAGTTAAAGGTAAAGAGAATATTAGACCAGATATTGTAGTTTTTATCAATGGCTTACCTATAGCAGTGATTGAATGTAAGAATGAAAGTACTTGTAAGGAACCAGAGGAAGAAGCTATTAATCAACTAAGGAGATATCAGAATATTAGAAGCGAAGAGGAAGATGAAGGAGCAGAGCAACTCTTCTATACTAATCAGTTATTAGTAGCAGCTTGGGGTCCTGAAGCTACTTTTTCCACTATAGGAGCACCTGCTAGGCAATATAGAGCTTGGAAGGATACCTACCCTTATACTAAAGCTGATATTAAGGAGTTAATAGGTAAAGAGCCTAACTTGCAGGATATATTGATTTTCTCTATGTTTAAAAAGGATAACCTCTTAGATTTGATTATGAACTTTACTGTTTTTGAACAAGAGAGTCAGCAGTTAGTTAAGAAGATAGCTCGTTATCAACAGTTTAGAGCAGTTAATAAAGTCTTAAATAAGATATTATTAGAAGAGAAGGATGAGAGAAGTGGAACGGTTTGGCATACCCAAGGTTCAGGTAAATCTCTCTCTATGTTATTTCTAGCTCTAAAGCTAAGAAAGATGGAAAGGCTTAATAACCCAACATTACTGTTAGTAACTGATAGAGTAGACTTAGATAAACAGATTGGTGCTACCTTTGAGAAATGTGGTTTTCCTAACCCTTTATCAGCAAATGGAGTAAAGGATTTAAGAGATAAAATCAAACGTGGTAATGGTAAGACGATTATGACTACCATTCAAAAGTTCCAATTAACTCAAAAGGAAGAAGATGAAAATAAAAAACGTAAGAATAAAGAAGAAAAGATAAAATACCCTATCCTTAATGAAGATAGTAATATCTTTATTATGGTAGATGAAGCCCATAGAACACAATATAAAGACCTAGCAACTAATATGCGTAGAGCTATGCCTAATGCTTGTTATATAGGTTTTACAGGTACACCTATCGAGAAGAATAAGCGTAGCACTAAACGAACCTTCGGTGATTACATAGATACCTATACGATTGAAGAAGCAGTAGCTGATGGAGCTACTCTACCTATCTTTTATGAAGATAGATTACCACAGCTTATAATTGAAGGCGAAGATAACTTAGATAAGCTATTTGAACGAATCTTTAAAGATTATAGTAAGGAAGAGAAGGCAGAAATTAAGAAAAAGTATGCTACTAAACAGGCTATAGCAGAAGCAGAACGTAGAATAGAGATGATATGCTTTGATATTATTGAGCATTATGAGAGCAAGATAGCACCTTTAAAGGCTCAAATAGTAACCACTAGTAGAGAAGCAGCAGCTATCTATAAAGAGAAGTTTGATAAATTAAATGGACCTGAATCTATAGTTATCTATAGTGGTGGTAATAAGAATGACCCACCAAAGGTTAAAAAGTACCATACTCCAAAAGAAGAACAGAAGAAATTAATAGACCAATTCAAAGACCCTAAGAGTCCTATTAAGTTTTTAATTGTTTGTGATAAGCTTTTAACTGGTTTTGATGCTCCAGTAGAACAGGTAATGTATCTTGATAAACCTCTCAAAGAGCATAACCTGTTACAGGCTATAGCAAGGGTTAATCGTAGGTTTGATGAGAAGAACTTTGGATTAGTTGTTGATTATTATGGAGTATTCTCTAACTTAAAAGAAGCACTGGCTATCTTCAATAATGAAGATGTAAAGAATGCTGTAACTCCTGTTAGGGATGAGAAACCTAATTTAGAACGAAACCATCGCCGAGTAATGAACTTATTTAGTAATGTTAATATCAATGATTTAGAAGAATGTATATTGGCTTTTAAAAAGGAAGATGATAGATTAGAGTTTAAAGAAGCCTTTAAGGCTTTCTCTAAAAGTATGGATATTATTATGCCTGACCCTATAGCAGAGCCATATCGACATGATTTAAAGACTTTAGGTAAAATCTATAAAGCAGTTAGAAATCGTTATCGTGATAAGAGCATTAATATTAAAGGGGTAGGAGAGAAGGTCAAAGAACTAATCAATGAACATATTAGAGTAACAGATATTAAGCTCCTACATGAGCCTGTCTCCATTTTAGATGAAGAGGAATTTGGAGTAGTTATCTCTGAAAAGGATGATGACAAGGCTAAGGCTAGTGAGATGGAACACGCTATTAAGCATACTATTAATATCAAGATGGAAGAGAATCCAGTCTTCTATCAATCCTTAAAGGATAGACTTAAAGAGATAATTGAAGCTCAAATTCAGGGTAGACTAAACTTTAGTGAACAGGTTGAAAAGATGGAAGATATCATTCAAGAGATTAGAGAGATTAAAACTAAGGCTGAGAAACTAGGATTAAGTGAACGAGAATTTGCCCTGTATGAGATATTAGCAGATGCAGAAGAGAAGAATGAGCTAAAAGAACAAGCGTCTAAATATAATCTAGAAAATAATGATGTAGATTCTGTAGAGGTAGAGGATAATTTAATTATAAAATTAACTAAAGAATTAATGGAAGAATTAGAAGAGATGGCTGTTAGAGACTGGAAGAAGAAGACGAATAAAGTATTAAAGCCAATGCAAAGAATGATTATGAGAAAATTATATAATCATCCACAATTTAAGTCACATTTAAATACACTAACAACTCAAATCATGAAACTAGCAAAGAATATATTATAATTGGAGTGGTAAGCATGGAAGTTATCCAATATGGCAATAGTTCAATTAATTATGAAATCATTAGAAGCAATAGAAAAACTGTAGGATTAGAGGTCAGCTTAGCAGAAGGTGTTAAAGTAAGGGCACCTAAAAGGCTAAAGCAAGAAAGAATAGCAGAGTTAGTAAAGCAAAAAGCTCCATGGATTTTAAAACAGAAGAACAAATTTGCTGATGTAAAACCAGCTCCAACACCTAAAGAGTTTATGAATGGTGAGAAACTACCCTATCTAGGTAGAAGATACAGAATTAAAGTAGAGAAGGCTACACAAGAAGGTGTATCGGTAAAGCTCTATCAGGGCAAGTTTTATATTGAAGTAGGTCCAGATATCGTTGGAACTAATAGAAGAGAAGCTATTAGAGCTGAATTATTAAAGTGGTATCGCCATCATGCTGAAGATAAGATAAAAGAGAGAATCAAGAAGTATCAACATAAAATTGGACAAGAACCTAATTCTATTAAGGTTAAAAAACAGAAAAAGCGTTGGGGTAGTTGTAGTAACTTAGGTAATTTAAACTTTAATTGGCGATTAATTATGGCTCCCATGAGTGTAATTGACTATATAGTAGTTCATGAGCTTGTTCACCTTAAGCATCCTAATCATTCTAAAGACTTTTGGCAGATGGTAGAAGCAATTGTACCTAATTATAGAGAGAAGGAAGAATGGTTGAGAGTTAATGGTAAGAGGTTGGTAGTTTAATTATCATGATTTTATAACTGTATTTAAAGAAAGTAAATTTGCGAGTATTTAGAATAATTCAGTCATAATAGTTGTACCTAAATAAAAGTTATAATCAGCATTTATAAAAAAATGCAGGATATATGGAAACTGATGGAGAAATGTAGTTATAAAATGATGTTTATGTATCATTTTGGAATATAGAAATGGCACATAATATTATCATTAAATCTACAAAAGCAGTTGCTATAAGAGAGGAGATAAACTATTATGAAGAAAGACAAGCCTAAGACCATTATTGTTAATGGTAGACAGAAAGATTATTCTGATAAAGAAATTGATTTTAATCAAGTAATAATGTTAGCATTTGGAACAGTTGATAATAATCCAAATGCAGTATATACGATTACATATTCAAAAAATGGTAAAAAAGAAAGTGGGGTAATGGTTGAAGGAGATAAAATAAAAGTTCATAAAGGGGCAATATTTAATGTCACAAGAACTGATAAATCTTAATTCTGACTTAAAGAAATTAAGAGATGAAGGATATAAAATAGAAGTTAAAAGTGGAGTCGCTTTAATAGATAAAATACCTTATGTTAATTCAAAAAAGCAAATAAATTATGGAACTTTAGTATCTACATTAATACTTTCAGGTAACAAAACTATTAAACCTGATAACCATGTGATTTATTTTATTGGTGACTATCCATGTAATAAAGATGGCACACAGATAAATGGTATAAAACATCAATCTATTACTAAAACACTAGCAGATGGAGTTGTAGTAAATCATTCATTTTCAAATAAACCACGTAATGGTTATGCTAATTACTATGATAAGTTCATAAGGTATATTGAAATAATATCTGCACCAGCAAAATCATTAGATGATTCTGTTACAGCAAAAACATTTGAAATTGTCAATACAGAAGAAAGTTCGGTCTTTAAATATTATGATACAAATTCTAGTAGAGCTGAAATTTATGAAATAACAAAGAAGCTAGAAAAGCATAAAATTGGCATAATAGGACTTGGAGGAACTGGGTCATACGTTCTAGATTTAGTTTCCAAAACACCTGTTCAAGAAATTCAACTTTTTGACGGAGATGTCTTTTATCAACATAATGCCTTTCGTTCACCTGGGGCACCTTCTATTGAAAAACTGGAAAAGAGAGAAAAGAAGACAGATTATTATAAATCTATTTATTCAAATATTCATAAGAATATTATTTCATATAATGAAAATATTCAAACTTCAACATTAAATAGATTAGATAATCTTGACTTTATATTTATTTGTATTGATAAAGGTACTATTAAAAGAGATATTGTTGATTATTTAATAGAAAAAAAGAAGCCTTTCATAGACCTTGGTATTGGTATACAAAAAGTAGATGATTCATTAATTGGTATTGTCCGAACTACATTAGCAACATCAGAAAAAAATACTCACATTAGTAATCGAATTTCATTTGCTGATGGTGAGAAAGATGAGTATTCGACTAATATTCAAATTGCAGAACTCAATGCTTTAAATGCAACTTTAGGGGTTATAAAATGGAAAAAGCATATAGGGTTTTATCAAGACTTAAATAAAGAATATTTTACAACCTATACAATTAATACGGGAGAATTGAATAATGAAGATGAATTATAAATTTGTTGATTTTATTCCAGACAATTTAGAGCAAGGATATATATATATATCTTTAGAATATAATACTGCGATTCATAAATGTGCTTGTGGATGTGGAGAGGAAGTAGTTACTCCGTTATCTCCAACAGATTGGAAATTGATTTATAACGGTGAATCAGTTTCACTAAGTCCATCAATTGGAAATTGGTCTTTTAAATGTCAGTCACATTATTGGTTGAAAAATAATGATGTTGTTTGGGCTGGCAAAATGTCTACCAAGCAAATAGTTGAAGGTAGAAAAGAAGACATTGAAAGAAAGAAAAGATGGCATAGCCAAAATAAATCTCAAAATAAAATATTAAAATGGTTTAAAAGAATATTTAAAATAAGATAATAAATTTATTATCCTATTACTAATCAAATATATACTAATCATTCTTTTAATACAAGGCTTCTAGTTACTTTTAAAGTAGCTAGAAGCTTAGTTGTATATTTTATAAAATCAAAATATTACTATATCAAATTAATCATTAAGTTTATTGAGATATAGATTGAAAGTAGTCTTTTATGGATAGTTTAGTTTATTTTGATGATGTTAATAGCATTAATAACAAAGTTTGTTCCTTTTTTAGTAGTACCATTATTTGTTATATTTATTGTCGTTGGATTTGCTTTTTTTACTCGTAGTGCTTTAAATAATTTAAAATATTGTTTATTATATCTTTTAACTATCCCTATTTTTGTAGGGGTGTTAATTTCTAGCCTTTTAGCTCAGCATGGATATATTTCTATTGGCACAATTTTCGAAGTGGCTTCTTATGGTATAGGATATATATTGGTATGGGTTTTAATTGTCAAGTATGGACAACTAGAAACTGTAAAATTAGCCACTTTAATTTTAGCCCAATTGTCTACAGCTTTATATTTGCTGTTTGATTATTTCCTTAATTTTATTTCTATTATAAAATTAAATCAATTTCTAATATCAAATAAAATTATACCAATTTTTATAAATCGAACTCCAAAAGAATCACTAATAATTATGGTTCAAACAATGATTTATCCAGTAATAATTTCTGCGTTAGTTACATACTTAATTGCAGGGTTGAGAGAATATAAAAAACTAGATATAAATTAAACTTACTCAATACAATAAATTAGAAGGAGAATTTATATGGGATATGAAAGGACACATGTATGTTCAAAATGTAAAAGAGAATGGGAAATCTATAAAGTAAATACTATAATGCGGGATAAAGACTCAATTAGATGTGAATGTGGTGAATTAATTGAATGATGGAATGGGGCAGTAATGTATACAGCCAAACTTTTAAATAATAATATCAACAAATAAAACTTTGAAATAAAAAGAGAGTGGCATAATTTGCTACTCTCTTTTAGTAAGATTAGTTAAACTTCTTAATATACTTAGTAGATACCCATCCTGTAATTTTTAGTTGTTTATCTTCACTTACCCATTCAACTAAAGCCCAGTTTTCCTTTTTTCTTAGCATTCTTACTTTTGAGCCTAAATACAAATGTCCAATTATTTCGGATTGCTCGTTTGTATCGTTTCTTACATTTAAACAATCAGCATCTATATATCTATAATTATTTATATCATCTTCTGGATTCATTTTATTTAATTCCTCTATATACTCACTTTTTATATCCTTAATAATTATATTTTTATTACTATCTAACGATTCTGTATAAGAGTAATCAGTATTAGATATTGGATTACTATTTAAACTCCAAATAAATGCTAATATAGTTAAAATATCAGCTATAAGAGCTAAGAATTCTTTTGCAGTCTTTTCTTCACCTATCTCCTTTTCATCTATTTTATCTCCAATAATATTTAATTTTGGTATGAGGTTTTCTTTTGCATATGATTCAATAGCTTCTTTTATTTCTTCAGTAGTTAACTCATTAGAATTTTCAACAGTTCTAACAGTTAATGAAGCTTCTAAATCCGAAATCCCTTCTTTCTTTAAAGATTCACTAGATAATAGATTCTCAAAATTAATTGAAGCTAAAGATTTACTAAAGTTAAATTTCAAATTGCTAAACTTATTTATAGAATCAATCATAGTAGAATAATTAAGATTTGCTTCCTGAGGATTAAACTTATTGATTGAATTTAATGAATGTTGAAGTGTTGATATACCAGAATTTAATTTTAAAGTGTGTTTAACCATGTTTCCCAAATTATAAGCAGCTGCATTCATTAAGTCTGAATTGGAATTGAAGTTATTAAGTTGATAACCTAATTTACTAATTTCTTGAAATGCATTATTTAATTCAAATCCTACAGTAGATAATTTACTACCTATATTAATAGATTTATACATATCAGATATTGATTTATTAATTTTAAATAAACCTTCATCAATAATTGACATCCTATCAACAAAACTATCTACAATGCCACTTTGCCATATATTATTAGAGTATAAATCTTTGAATTGTTGAGTCATACTATTAATTTGGATTATAGATTTAACCATTGGAGAAGTATTTAATCCTAAATTAAAGTTATCTTTAAAAAGAATATTATTGTTTTCAATAGCTTTAGCCATAGGAGATATAGTTAAACCTAAATCAGGTGTATTGTTAACTATTTTATTAGCCATATTTATTTGTTGATTTATCTTATTCCATCCTAATTCACTAAATTTCACACTTGCTTCCTGCATTTTTCTTATTGATTCCGCTAAATAATCTTGTGTCATTTAATCCCTCCAATATAGTAGCTATTAATTTAATACTTCAAGATATTTTGTATTTAACCTTTAGTAGTTAAGACTATTTTATAAGCAAAAAAGAGGTAGTATATACTACCCCTTTGTACCAACATTTAATACTTCTCATATAGAGCAGTATTATTGCTTTGAGTCTTTTCAAATTTTACATTATCAATTTTATCTTCATCTACTAACTTTTTAAATTTTCTTCCTAAAGCTAGTTTCTTACCCTTTTTAATTTCTCTCCAGTCTACTCCTAATACTTCCTTAATAGTAAATTTTGTGTTTGGGGGAAATTTTTCTATTCTCTTTTTAAGTATCTCTATATACTCTTCAATAGATTTCTGATTCCCTTCTACCTCTTCATCAAATAAAATACTTCTAATATAGCCTGTTAATGTCATATTCAATTCTTCTGCTTGGTTGTTTAATTCATTCTTTTCATCAGCACTTACTCTTATAACAATAGTTTCATTTTTAGTACTCATGCTATCTCCTCCTTATCAGATTAGTAATACTTCAACTTAACTTATTGTAATACTTTAACTTAATTATAGGATAATCCAAATCTATTGTCAAGTTTTTTTGTTTTTATTCAAGTAAGTAATAATTAATGTCCGTAAAGTTTGAATTACGGACATTAAATTTGGTATAATATAAGTATGAGAAATTATACTTAGGAGAGGATATAATGAATGAAGTTAGAGTATCACAAAATCAAATTATAGGTGTTTCTATAGAGAGTTTAATTAATAGATTTATTCAAGCCCAAGATGTAGCTCAATCTTCTCGTCAAATTTATAGAAGAGAATTGAAGCAATTTATTGATTGGTTAGAAAGTACAGATAGAATAGATAAGCTAAATTCAATTAGTAGAGAAGATATCCTACAATATAAAAGAGACTTAATACAATCCCAAAAGAGTAGTTATACAGTATCAAGCTATATAACAGTTGTAAGGAAATTCTTTAAGTGGTTGGAAAGTGAGAAGATATATCCTAATATAACTCAAAATATAAAAGGAATGAAGAAGCCTAAAGGTCATAAAAAGGATTGTTTAACTACTAATCAAGTAAGAGAAGCTCTGGAATCAATTAATACAGATGATTTAAATGGTAAGAGAGACTATGCTATCTTTAATCTATTAGTTAGAACTGGTTTAAGGACTATAGAAGTAGCAAGAGCAAAGGTTGGAGATATAAGACAAAAATCAGACCAAGCAGTTCTTTATATACAGGGTAAAGGGAGAACTGAGAAGGATGATTTTGTAATATTAACTCCAGAAGCTTTAAAACCTATTAGGGACTACTTAACATTAAGGGCTAATACTATTGATGAGAAAGAATCTCTATTTATCTCCCATTCCAATAGAAATTATGGGAAGAGTTTAACTACTAGAAGTATTAGAAGGATTATTAAAGTCATCTTAAAGAATATTGGTCTTAATACTAAAAGATATTCAGCCCACTCATTAAGGCATACTGCAATTACATTAGCAATTAAAGGAGGAGCTAGTTTACAGCAGACTCAAGCTATGGCGAGACATAGCGACCCTAAAACTACAATGATTTATTATCATAACTTGAATCGAGTAGAAGAAGGTGCTGAGAAAAGAATTAAGATTTAATTCTCTAAGATTAATGATATAATATAGATAATTAATAGCTAATCATTCCCGAGGAGGAAATAGATATGTCTAAGAAGTTACCAATAGGTATTAATGATTTTAAAAAAATAAGAAACAATGATTATTATTATATAGATAAGAGTCTCTTCATTAAAGAGATAATAGATGAAGATGCGGAAGTAATTTTACTACCTAGACCTAGGAGGTTTGGTAAGAGTCTTAATATCTCAATGTTACATTACTTCTTTGAGAAAAGTGACAAAGACAACTCTAAATTATTTCAAGGCTTAGAGATAGAAAGAACAGGTAATAGTTATTTAGAAAAAATGGGCAAGTATCCCGTTATTACTATTGATTTTAAAGGTTCTAAATCAAAGGATTGGAACACTGCTTTAAAAAGAATTAAAAGAGCTATAGCAGATGAATATCAACGCCATAGTTACCTACTGGATAGTGATTTTTTATTAGAACATGAAAGAGAAGAATTTAAAGCTATAATGTCTTTAAAAGCTGAACAAACAGCTTATGAATTTGCTTTACAAAATCTTTCTAAGCACTTAACTAACTACTATCAAGAAAAGGTAATTATTTTAATTGATGAGTATGATGAACCACTTCAAAGTGCTTATTTAAATGGTTATTATGAAGATATAATAGACTTTATCAGGGTGTTATTAATTAGGGGCTTAAAAGGTAATAGTAATTTAGAAAAAGGAATTTTGACTGGAATATTGAGAGTAGCTAAAGAGAGTATCTTTTCAGGTTTGAACAATTTAGTGGTGAGTAGTTTATTAGAAGGAAGATATGATAACTACTTTGGGATATTAGAATCTGAGGTAGAAGAGATATTTAATAATTATGGATTAGAATATGAGCTAAAAGAGGTTAAAGACTGGTATAACGGTTATTACTTTGGAGATAAGGTAGTTTATAATCCATGGTCTATTATTAACTGTATACATCAAGGTGGTGAGTTAAAGCCTTATTGGGTTAATACCAGTAGTAATGAGCTAGTTAAAGATTTAATTATAAAGGGCGGTACTGATGTTAAAACTGATTTAGAACTACTGATTAAAGGAAATACAATTAAGAAAAGGATAGATGAGAACATTGTTTTTGCTGATATTGATAAAATGAGTAACTCTTTATGGAGTTTTTTATTATTAAGTGGATACTTAAGAGCTAAAGACCAGTATAGAGAAGGACCTAGGTTGTATTGTGATTTAGATATACCTAATAGAGAGGTTCAATACATCTATGAAGAGATTATTCTAAACTGGTTAGAAGAGAGAATTACTAGTTATAAATTAGAACTTATGTTAAAGGCTCTAACTACTGGTGATGTAGATACATTTACAATTATATTTAAAGAATTTATTCTAAATAGTATGAGCAGCTTTGATGTTGGTGGAGATGAGCCAGAGAAAGTGTACCATGCTTTTGTACTAGGACTATTATTAAATTTAAGAGATGACCATGAAGTAATCTCAAATCGCGAGAGTGGTTATGGGCGTTATGATGTAATGATTATTCCTAAAGATACTAATAAATTAGGAATAGTGATAGAGTTTAAGAAGGTAAATATAGATGAAGACTTAAAAGGAGCTGTTGAAGGAGCTCTAAAACAAATTGAAGATAAACAATATAAACAAGACCTTGTAAGAAAAGGAATTGAAGATGTCTTAGAAATAGGAATAGCTTTTTCAGGCAAGAAGGTTATGGTTAAAGCACTATAAAATTATAAACGGATTAGACTCTACTATGGTAGGGTCTCTTTTATTTTTTGAAATGTGTAACCTGTGCACATTAGAAGTAGGCAGAATTTTATATTCATAATATTGTATATAGCATTAGTTACTACTATATCATCAGTTTTTAATTAAAATATATAATTAACATAATTGGTTCAACTCTAACATATTATTCAAAAGACAAGTGCGTGGAAATAAATACAATATAAGGGGGATTATAGTGTTTAATAATAATTTATTACCTGGTCCAGAAGTTAGAGGTGAGCCATTTTGGTGTCTTATGGAATGGAAAAATAACAAATTAACAGGAAATTTCTTTGCAGCTAATCCTGGTCTATGTCTATTTCTAAGAGAAAAAGATGCAGATTATAATAGACAGCAAATGCCACAACATATAAGAAAACATTGGGTAGTTAGAGGTATTAATAAAGTGTTTTTAAAACAATTACTTAAACTATATGAACAGCAGTTAAAAGGACTAGTAAAACTTTTAGTTGTTATGCCAATTGCAGGAGGTAAAAAAGTACCTTCTTTAGAGATGACTCCTGATGAAATTAGGTACTATGCAAAACATAAAAAATTTAAAGATAAAGAGCTTCAAAAATCAATCAATAATATATGTGAGATGGCAGATAATCCACCAGATGAATATGAACGACAATTATGTTTAGAACCGTTTTTTACTTATATAGAAGAACAGCTAGATACTTTTCCCAGAAAATATCCTAATCTATCACAAGAATTAAATAATTATCGTAAACAATTATGGTCTGATATAGAAAATGTTAAAGAAGAAGCTAAAGAAATTAAAGATGCTATGAAGCCTAAAGAACAAATTTATAGCCAGGTTTTCCATGCTTATGAAAGTTCTTATAAAATAGAATGGTCTATTCACAAAGCTAAAGAGATAATAAAGAAACATGATATTAAGAGACAAGAATTATCTCTTGAAACTTTGATTCCAGCAGTAGACCAATCTAATATTATTGAAAGTTATCTTCCTCAAGTAGCAAATAGTAAAGAACCTGTTATAATTGCTCACTATCCTTTAACAGACTTAAGTAACTGTATTATTGATGGTAACCATAGAATAATAGCTAAATATCAAGCAGGAGAAACTGCTATATCAGCTTATATACTTGAACCTAAACATCATTTACAAGCTATGCTTTTTAATCTGTATCGTAATTTTTATAAAGTTCATAATAATATAAGTGAATTCTTTAAATATATGTTTTGCCAAAAAGAATTAGATGAATTAAATTTATTATCCTTAAATAAATAATTAAATTAGAACCTTAACTAATAATATAAAATAGCACTATCCTCTACTAATAGAAGTTAGGACTGTTTAAACTTCAATAATTTTAGTTACAACAGAATTCTTTTATTATCTTGAGAGCTACGAATTTCGTAGGTCTCAAAAATCCATAATATCTTTAAACCCAACAATATAGTCATCTGGATTATCAATAGCATCTGGTAAAAGTACTAATTTAACATTAGGTATTTGATTTAAATATTTTCTCTTAACTATTTCAAATGTTTTTAATTCAGTGACAAAGAAGTACTTATAACTAGCTGTGTTATTTTCTAATTTTTTAAAATCTTTAAAGAAAGACTTCCTTTGACTTGAACCTAAATCATTATTTTTATAAGGACTTGTAGTTTTAATCTCACCTATTATCCTTTTACCATCAGTACTCTCTTTATCTATATCTAATCCCGAAGCACCCTGAGCTTTAGCTGCTACATCCAGTTCTAGTAAATTATGATTAATCCTTAAGAATTCCTTGACCATTAAACAAGCTATAAAGCTAATATCATTATGAATATTTCCTGTAATTTTCTTGATTTCAAAAAGATAATCATATAAGTCAATATAGTCTAAATAATTTTTATTAAAATCATTGTTAAGATGATGTTTAATTCTTCTAAGTTTATCATATATGCTATCTAGATAATCTTTTTCATTAGAAGTTATACTTATCTCCTCATAGTTATCCAATTTTATCATGCCCCCTTTAAAATTTAATAATAATCTACGCAAAAAAAGTCCAGCTACAATAGCTGAGCCTTCTACTGTTTTATTTAGGTGCACGAATTTCGTACACCTGAATAAAATCTTATTAAAATAGAATTTAATATTAAATAATTCCTAGTTGAATATTACTTTAAAAAACCTTTTTATTGCCTTATCAAAACCGTCATTTTTAAATTCTTTAGTTGATACTAGGGATAATGATAGAGAATTTGATAAAGTTGATTGTTGAATTATATAATCACATCCCTCATAAAAACTTTCTTCTTTTTTAGGACAAATTTTCCCTGCAAATAAAGCTATTTCGGCAGCTTCATTAAATTTTTCAACTTTTAATAAATAATAGCTGTATAAGTAAGCAGTCAGACTATACAGGTCTAATATAGCAAAATTATATCGGTTATTTGATGGAAAAGAAATGCTATGTCCTTCATAATCTTTTTTATAATATTTATTATAATAGTAATCTTCAAAAGCCATCATATAACTAGTTAAAGGAATTTTAGTACTATTAGATAGAAGATTACTTTGAATATTCATTTGTAAGAATTGTAAACTATATGTATAAGCTGGTATATCTATTATTCCATTGTCCGACATAGGAAATACAACGGAATACGTATAATCACCTTGCTTATTAAGCAAACTATTTAAACCACTTGGCTTATAATTATAAATCTTATTTTTAGTTCCAGAATATTGTGGTTTATGCTTTATATTAGCACATGTTTTTCTGGAATCATTTTTTACCTCCTTGCTTTTAGTTTCTATTTCATTATTCTTATTTCCTATGTTTAAAGGATTATCTTCTAGATACTTTCTAAAATTAATTTTAATATCATCTATGGTACCTAAGTATTTTTCGTTTAAGAAATGAACAATATCATTTGCTGTTATTCTAATTTGTTTCATCCTATCTATATTACTCTCATAAAGATTAGACTCTTGATTTTTATATCCCTTAAAATCATTTATAGCTTTCATTGAAAGCTTAGTACTAAAGTTTTTGTTAAATAACTTATTAATATCTATTAATATATATAATAATTGCGTATAATCAATTCTTTGTCTACTAAGAGGGATATTATTCTCAATATCATATATAGTAAGATGTGATTTTCTTGCAATAACCATTTCTACAACATGCTTTATTAGTCCATATTTCTCTTTATTATTAGTTTTTTTAGACAAGTTCTTAATATTATCTGTATAACTTTTAAAATTATCCTCAATATCGTATTTTGTACCTAAGTAATTTTCATTTAAAAAATTAATAATATCATTGGTTGTTACATATATCTTTTTCATTTCATTATCATTATTGTAAAGTACAGCTTTAACGTCTCTAAAGTTGCTTATTTCTTCCGTGTTTTTGCCACTAAACTCTTCTACGGCTTTAATAGAAAAATCATTATCACACTTATTTCCAAATATATTTTCAATTTGAATAAATATACTTATCAATTTATCAAACTTAATTTTCTGTTTACTTAAAAGTGCATTAGGTCCAATTGTATCTATAGAAAGGTGGGATTCATTCTCAATAACCTTCTTTACTATCTGGCTAATTAGTTCATAGTTCTCTTCATTCATCTTTTTTTGTTTTGATTGATTCTTTTTATTAAATACTTTTTTTAACAGGCTAAACATATTAAATAATCAACTCCTATTATAAATAAAA
>Ga0163219_100059_pt1 | contig 27631 bp, 23 predicted proteins | sample MSEWel2016_04_06_FD_113150 | JGI IMG/M metagenome (GOLD analysis project Ga0163219, IMG submission 113150) | Subsurface microbial communities from deep shales in West Virginia, USA - MSEEL Well Study Marcellus 3H_2016_04_06 ...
GCAGGACCGACAGAAGCTCTGCGGTGTCCAGCTCGCTGCCGCCGCGCGGGGCGCGCGGCTTGCTGGCGGCTTTGGCGGACGACTTCGCCGGCTTCGGCGAGGCGGTGACGGATGCGGCCATGGTTCCCCCGGGAACGAACGTGTGTTGCGGTCGCGGGGACATGCGTTGCGGCCGACCCCGACCACAAGACACACCCCCGCCCTGACGAGCGAACGGGTGAAGGGCAGCTCAGGTTCCACCTTGGCTGCAAAAAATTTTGGGAATCTTTTCGGGCTGGCCGGCGCGCAGCCCGCCACGGCTCGTAAGTCCACAGGGTGGCGCAAAACGCAAGCGAGATCAACTGCTAAGCTAGCGCCGGCGGCGCGTGGGCCGAAGGGGCCCAGAGGCCGCCGACGAGCTGTGGAAAGACGATCTCCGAAGTCGCCACAGGACCTCCGCCGGCGCCGCGGAGGCAGGCTGCGCCGGAACCGGCGGCAGGGGCTGCCGTTTGGGGCAGGGGCGCAACGCCCTCCCCACGAGCCCTGAGCCCCGGACGCATGTCGCACGCCTACGACGCCGCCGCCTTCGAGCCCCCGCCCGAGGCGGAGGCCTTCTACGCCGAGAGCCTGAAGCTCCTGACCGAGTCCGGCATCCCGTTCCTGCTGTCGGGCACCTACGCGGTCACCGCCTATACGGGCATCGTCCGCCCCACCAAGGACCTCGACGTCTTCTGCAAGGCCGGCGACTACCCGAAGATCCTCGCCTTCTTCCAAGAGCGCGGCTACCGCACCGACGTCGAGGACGAGCGCTGGATCGCCAAGGTCTGGCAGGACAACCACTTCTTCGACGTGATCTTCGCCATGTCGAACGGCACCGCGCCGATCACCGACGAGTGGTTCGAGGGCAACGACACGATCGTGGTCTACGGGACCGAGGCGAAGATCACGCCCCCGACCGAGCTGATCCTGTCGAAGATGTTCATCCAGGACCGCTACCGCTACGACGGCGCGGACGTCGCCCACGTCATCCTGCGCGCCTCCGACCGGATCGATTGGCAGCGCCTGCTCCGCTACATGGAGCCCTACTGGGAGGTGCTGCTCACCCACCTCCTGAACTTCCGCTTCATCTACCCCACCGAACGCGACACCATCCCCACGTGGGTAATGGAGGAGCTCACCAGCCGGCTGCACGCCCAGGTGGGCCTGCCGGCGGCGCGGGTGAAGGTCTGCCGCGGGCGGCTGTTCAGCCCCCGCGACTACGTCACCGACATCACCGAATGGGGCTTCGCCGACGTGGTCGGCAAGGGCCTGGAGGAGCGGCATGAGCCTATCGCCTGATCCGGAAACCGCGCCCGGGGGACCGCCCAACGGCCACCTGAGGCTCGCCGCGATCGGCGACCTGCACGTGGGCGAGAACCATCCCCATCCCTACCGCGACCTGTTCAGCCGCATCAGCCAGGAGGCCGACGTGCTGGCCCTGTGCGGCGATCTGACCAATTTCGGGAAGACGCCGGAGGCGGAGATCCTCGCGGAGGACCTGCAGGCCCTGTCGATCCCCATCGTGGGCGTGCTCGGCAACCACGACTTCGAATGCGGCCAGCCGCAGGAGGTCGCGCGCATCCTGCACGAGGCCGGGGTCAAGCTGCTCGACGGCGAGGCCTACGAGATCGACGGCGTCGGCTTCGCCGGCTGCAAGGGCTTCATCGGCGGCTACGGCCGCTACATGCTGAGCGCCTTCGGCGAACCCGAGATCAAGGCCTTCGTCCAGGCCTCGGTGGACGAGAACCTGAAGCTGGAGAGTTCACTCAGGATGCTGCGTACGGAGCGCACCGTGGTGGTGCTCCACTACTCGCCGGTCCAGGACACGGTGATGGGCGAGCCGCCGGAGATCTTCCCCTTCCTCGGCTCGGCGCGCATGGGCGAGACCATTGACCGTTTCGACGGCGTGAAGTGCGTGCTTCACGGCCACGCCCACCGCGGCGCCTACGAGGGCCGCACGCCCCGCGGCACCCCGGTCTACAATGTGGCCAAGCCGGTGCTGAACCGCGACCTCGGCATCGAGTACGCCCTCTTCGACGTCTAGGGGCGGTCCTTCAGCTCCTCGTCGAGCTCCTTGAGCACCGCCTCGGGGGCCACCTCGCGGGTGATCTCCTCCAGCTCCGGCGGGGGGACGCCCTCCACCCCGACCGTCTCGGCGATGGCCCCGACCAGCTTGGCCAGCTGGGTGATCTCGTATTCAGCCAGCAGGTTGATCTGCAGATCGAGCGCCGCGCGCTTGTCGGCCAGGGCGGCGATGCGGTTCTGGCTGATCAGCACGAAGGTGGAGAGGAAGATCGCCTCCACCGAGGCGACCGTCGCCAGGATGACGAAGGTGCGGTCGAAGCGCGGCACGCCGGGGACCAGCCCCAGGTTCACGACCACCCAGACCGCCACCAGGGCCACGTGCAGGTAGACGAAGGTCAGCGAGCCGGTGAAGGCGGTGATGCAGCCCGCCAGCCGCTCGCCCCAGGTCGCCTCCGCCTCCTCGCGCTCGCGTTCCGAGCGCATCGCCTCGATGTTGCGGCGGAGCACGGCCGCCATGTCCTGCTGCGAGGTGTGCGTGAGGCGGCGCTCGTCCATGCCCGCCGAACCCGGCGGCCGGGCCAGTCGTTCCAGAGTAGCTGCGCCTCGCCGCCCCGGAACCTTCGCCGTTCCGCGTCGATTGAGGTGCTGAGGGAAGCCAGACGATGAAGCTCGTGATCTTCGGCCTGACGGTGAGCTCATCGTGGGGCAACGGACACGCCACGTTGTGGCGCGGCCTGATCCGGGCCCTCGCCGGCCGCGGCGCGCAGGTGGTCTTCTTCGAGCGCGACGTCCCCTACTACGCCCGGCACCGCGACCTCCCCGCCCTGCCCCAGGGCGAGCTGGCGCTCTACGCCGACTGGGCCGACGTCGCGGAGCGGGCGCGGGCCGAGACCGCCTCGGCCGACGCGGTGATGGTCACCTCCTACTGCCCGGACGGCCGGGCGGCGGCGCGCCTGGCCGCGGAGCGCGGGCGGCGCTCGGTCTTCTACGACATGGACACGCCCGTGACGCTCGCCAGGCTGGCGGCCGGCGAGACGGTGGACTACCTGCCGGCGGAAGGCCTCGGCGGCTTCGACCTCGTCCTGAGCTACACGGGCGGCGAGGCCCTGGTGCGGCTGGAGCGCGACCTCGGCGCCCGGCGGGCCCTGCCGCTCTATGGTCACGTGGACCCCGACCACCACAGGCCCACCGCGCCCGACCCGCGCTACGCCTGCGACCTCTCCTATCTCGGCACCTACGCCGCCGACCGGCAGCCGGCGGTGAACGCCCTCTTTGCGGAGCCCGCCCAGCTGCGCCCGGAGCAGCGCTTCCTGCTGGGCGGATCCGGCTACGACGACGCCTTCCCCTGGAGCTCCAACATCTACTTCCTGGACCACGTGGCGCCGCCGGAGCACGCCGCCTTCTTCGCCTCGTCGCGGCTGACGCTGAACGTCACGCGGCGGGACATGGCGCAGATGGGCTACTGCCCGTCCGGCCGGCTGTTCGAGGCGGCGGCCTGCGGCTGTCCCATCCTCACCGACACCTGGGAAGGCCTTGACCTGTTCTTCGAGCCCGGCCGGGAGATCCTGACCGCCACGGACACGCAGGACGCGCTCGCGGCCCTGGACCTCCACCCGGCGGATCTTGCCGCCGTCGCCCGCGCGGCGCGAGAGCGCACGCTCGACGAGCACACCAGCGACCACCGCGCGGCCGAGCTCCTGCGGATGCTGGAGACCTCACCCGCCCCGCCGCGCGACCTCGAGGAGGCCTGACCGCCATGTGGGGGATCATCCCGGCCGCCGGACAGGGCACGCGAATCCAGCCGCTGGCCTTCTCCAAGGAGCTCCTGCCGGTAGGCGTGCGCCGCGACGGCGGAACGGAGCGGCCGCGCGCGGTGAGCGAATACCTGCTGGAGCGCCTGGCGCTCGGCGGCGCGACCAAGGTCTGCCTGGTGATCAGCCCGCACAAGGCCGACATCCTGCGCTACTACGGCGACCGGGTGGATGGGGTGGATATCGCCTATGTGGTGCAGCCGCGGGCCGCGGGGCTGTGCGACGCCCTCTTCCGCGCCTGCCCGCTGGTCGGTCCCAACGAGCCGGTGGCCGTGGGCCTGCCCGACACCATCTGGTTCCCGGAGGACGCGCTCGCCCGCCTGCCCGACGACCGCTTCTCCTTCCTCACCTTCCCGGTGGACCAGCCGCAGCACTTCGACGCCGTGGTGGCCGGGCCGGACGGCCGCATCTGCGAGATCCAGGTGAAGGCGCCGGCCCCCGCCTCGCGGTGGATCTGGGGCGCGTTCAAGATGCCCGGACGGACCTTCCACGACCTGCACGCCCTCTGGCGCGAGCGCGACTGCGAGGACGAATACCTCGGCACGCTGGTGAACGCCTGGATCGCCCGCGGCGGAGAGGCCTGGAACGCCCCGCTGGGCACCGGCTACGTCGATGTGGGCACCCTGCACGGCTATCGGGAGGCCCTGACGCTGCTGGGCGCGCTGGAGCTACAGTCCGGCCCTGATCCGCAGCTGGCGCCCCGCGCGCCAGGCCAGCCAGGCGGCCGGGATCATCCCCAGGCCCGCGAAGACGATCGGCGCGTGCGGGCTGATCTCGGAGAACATGAGCCCCGCGATCACCGGCCCCGCCACGCGGGCGGCGGAGCCCGCGGCGTTGTTCGCCCCGAGGATAGCCCCCTGCCGCCCGGGCGAGGCGGCGCGGGAGATCAGGGCGCTCGTGGCCGGCTGGCTGAGCGTGTGGCCGGTCACCGCCGCGGTCATGGCCAGGACGCAGAGCCAGATGAACGGCGAGACCGCCTGAACCAGCAGGAAGCCGCCCGTCAGCAGGAGCCCCGCCGTGATGGTGGTCACCTCCCCGATCCGACGCACCACGATGCCCGAGAACACGCTCTGGCTGAGGGCAGCGGCGACGCCGGTGACACCCATGACGAAGCCGATCTCCTTCGGCCCCCAGCCGAACCGCGCCTCGCCCCACAGGCCAAACACCGACCACATGGCCGAGAAGGCGGTGAAGCCCATGAAGGTCATGGCCAGCAACCGGCGCAGGACCGGATCGGCCCAGGCCTCGGAGAGCGCCGCCGGCGGACCCGGCCGGCCGAAATTGCGGCCTTCGCTGCGAAGGCTCTCACGGACGAACAGGAGCACGCCGACGGTCGCCAGCACGCAGAGACCGGCGGCGACCAGCAGCGGGGGCCGGAAGCCCGCGGCGCCCAGGTCCGGCTGCGCCAGCACGCCGCCCAGCCAGGGTCCCACCACGAACCCGATGCCGAACGCACCGCCCACCAGGCCGAGACGTCCCGCCAGCCGCTCCGGCGGCGTCACGTCGACGATGTAGCCCTGGATGGCGGAGATGTTGCCGCTGAAGAAGCCCGCCAGCCCCCGGACCAGCACCGCGATCCAGATGTTCGGCGCGAAGGCGAGCGCCACATAGCCGCCGGCCGACGCCAGGATGGTGATCAGCAGCACGGGGCGCCGGCCGATCCGGTCGGACAGCCGGCCCCAGGTAAGCTCGCCCAGGAATCCGCCGGCCGAGAAGGCGGCGAACATCAGGGTCACCTGCCAGGGCGCGGCGTCGAAGACGCTGGCGTAGAACGGCAGCAGCGGGATGACCACGCCGAAGCCGATCAGGCTGACGAACACCAGGAGCAGCAGGACCGGCACCGCGAGGCGGGCGTCGGGCGGCGCGGAGGATCGTCGCGGAGGCATGAGAGCGAGTAACGCCCGGCCGCGCGGATAGCTAGACGTCGATCTCGAGGCCGCACGACTGCAGCCGGCGCTTCAGCTCCGTCCGCAGCCTGTCGAGACCGTCGGGATGCAGGGCCTCGCAGCGGCAGGTGAGCTTGGGCTCGGTGCCGGAGGCGCGCAGCAGCCACCAGCCGTCGGCGCTCTCCACACGCAGGCCGAGGCGGGGGTCGAAGACGGCGCCCTCGTCGGCCAGGGTCCGGGCGACCTCAGCCACCACCTCGGCCTTGCGGGCTTCCGGACAGGGGATGCGCAGCTCGGGCGTGGCGAAGCTGGGCGGCAGGCTCTCGCGGAAGGCGGCCAGCCCACCGGAGAGCCGCGACACCGCCAGGAAGGTCTGCACCGCCGCATAGACCGCGTCGTCCACCCCGCCCCAGCCGTCGGCGAAGAAGATGTGCCCCGAGAGTTCGCCGCCCAGCAGCGCCCCTTCCGCCTGGATCGCCTCGCGGACATGGACATAACCCGAGGGCGAGATCACCGCCCGGCCGCCGGCGAGGCCCACGCCATCGAACAGCACCCGGGAGCATTTCACGTCGGCCACGACCGCCGCGCCCGGCCGCCGGGCCAGGAGGTCGCGGGCCAGCAGCAGGATGAGCTGGTCGGCCCAGAGGATGCGCCCCTGCGCGTCGACGACGCCGATCCGGTCGCCATCGCCGTCGAAGGCGACGCCCAGGTCGCAGCCTCGGGCGATCACCGCCTCCGCGAGCTGGGACAGGTTCGCGGCCACGGCGGGGTCGGGGTGGTGCGCCGGGAAGCGGCCATCGACATGGGTGTTGATCAGGTGGTGCTCGCCCGGCAGGCGCGGCGCCAGGCGCTCCACCACCGGCCCGGTCGCCCCGTTGCCGCAGTCCCAGGCCACCTTCAGCGGCGCCATCTCCGCCGCGGCGCGGGCGAGCTCGGCCACATACGTCTCCAGGATGGAGACCCGCCGGGCGGATCCGCACGGATCGCGCACGCACGGCCCCTCCACAAGCGCGTACAGCCGCTCACCGTGGACGCGCTGGTCGCCCAGCAGGATCTTGAAGCCGTTCTCGCCGGGCGGATTGTGGGAGGCGGTGACCATGATCGCCCCGTCCAGCGCCAGCTCGCGGGCCGCGTAGCCGAGCATGGGGGTCGGTCCCAGGCCGATCCGCTCCACCTTCAGGCCGCCGTCGATGAGGCCCCAGACCAGGGCCTGCTCCAGGCTGGGGGAGCTCAGCCGGCCGTCCCGCCCGACCCCGACGCGCTCGAGGCCGGCACGGCGCGCGGCGCTGGCGTAGGAAAGGCCCAGGGCATAGGCCCCGGATCGGTCGATGTCGCGCCCGACTTGGCCGCGGATGTCATAGGCGCGGATGGCGTCGCGCCGGATGCGCGATAGGCCCGCGTCGTCGGCGGGGCCGGCGGGCCGACCCCCCTCCTCCGCCGGATGCTGCACCGCCTGCAAGGTCATGACGCCGCTCCGGCTCAGGCCGACAGGCGGACCTCCTCGTCGGCCGCACGGCCGGCGCGCCCGAGGTTCGCCTCGAACCAGGCGATCGTCGAACGCAGGCCCTGTTCCAGCGAGGTCACGGGACGCCAGCCGAGCACCCGCTCGGCCTTGGAGATGTCCGGCCGGCGGCGCTTGGGGTCGTCCACGGGAAGCGACTGGTGGACCACCTCCGAGTTCGAGCCCGTGAGCGTCAGCACCAGGTCGACCAGTTCCATGATCGTCCGCTCTACCGGGTTGCCGATGTTCACCGGACCGGGCTGCGGCCCGTCGTGCTCCATCAGCCGCACCAGGCCGTCGACCATGTCGTCCACGTAGCAGAAGGACCGCGTCTGCGAGCCGTCGCCGAAGACGGTGATGTCCTCGCCGGTCAGCGCCTGGTGGACCACGTTGGACACCACCCGGCCGTCGTCCGCCGAGAGCCTGGGCCCGTAGGTGTTGAAGATGCGGGCGACCCGCACCTCCGCTCGCTTCAGCCGGTCGTAGTCGAAGCACAGGGCCTCGGCGGCGCGCTTGCCTTCGTCGTAGCACGCGCGCGGGCCGGTGCAGTTGACGTTGCCCCAGTAGGTCTCCGCCTGGGGATGCGTCGCCGGGTCGCCGTAGACCTCGCTGGTCGACGAGATCAGGAAGCGCGCGCCGGTGGCTTCGGCCAGGCGCAGCAGGCGCTGGGTCCCCAAGACGCTGGTCAGCATCGTGTGCTCGGGGTCCGCCTGGTAGAGCGGCGGCGAGGCCGCGCAGGCCAGATTGTAGATGCGGTCGAACTTGCGCCGCGTGATGCGCGCCGGCAGGGCGTCGACAATGTCGGCCTTGACGAACTCGAAGTCGTCACCCCGCTGGAGGCGGCTCAGGTTCTCGCGCTTGCCCGTCTGCAGGTTGTCCAGGCACACGACGTGCGCGCCCTCGTCGATCAGGCGTTCGCAGAGGTGGGAGCCGAGGAACCCGGCGCCTCCGGCGACGAGGACCTGCAGTTGCCGACCGTTCTTCATGTGCGTCCCTTCCAAGCTCTACGCTCTCCTGCGGCCTGACCCCGGCCGTCTCATCTCAAACCGTCACCAGATCGTCCTTCGCCGCCGCGGCCATCGCCTCGGCCAGATGCGTCTCGAGTTCCGCCGCCCGATGGGCCGCGGTGTGCTCGGCCAGGATGCGGGTGCGCGCGCCCTCGGCCATGGCCTGACGCGCCGGCTCCGGCGTCTCGCGCAGGGTGCGCAGGACCTCGTCGGAGCCCAGCGCCAGGGCGATCTCCCGGCCCGGCTCGAACAGGGTCTCCAGGCCGTCCCAGATGTCGGAGATGATCGGCGTGGCGCAGGCGGCGGCCTCGAACAGGCGCACGCTCGGCGAATAGCCGGCGTCGATCATGTCGGCGCGGGTGACGTTCAGGGTGTAGCGGCTGGCGGCATAGAAGGCCGGGTGGTCCGCGGGCCCGACGTGGTCGAGGCGCTCGACGTTGGCCGGCCAGTCGATGTCGTCCGGGTATTGGGGCCCAGCGACGCAGAACCTGAGGTCCGGCGCCCGCCGCGCGGGCTCCAGCAGGAGGCGCTCCAGGGTCGGCTGCCGGTCGGGGCTGTAGGTGCCGAGGTAGGACAGGTCCCAGCGCTTCGGCTCAGCCAGCGGGCGATAGGCCTCGGCGTCCACCGAGCAGTAGAGGGCCCGCGCCGCCGGCGAACCGTAGCGGCGCATGAGCCGGTCGAGCGTCGGGCCGCCGGTGAAGGAGAGATAGGCGTCGTAGCCCGGGATCAGCTCCGGTGTCAGGTACTCGTGGTCCCCGGCGGCGAGCTTCGCGAGCGTCACCGGCGTGTCGATGTCGTAGAAGGCGGTAGCTCCGCGCGCGGTCTTCTGAACCCAGCGTCCGACGGCCACGCCGTCCGGCACATAGGAGCCGACGATGACCGCGTCGGCCTTCTCCACCGTCTCGCGCCAGGCGAGGTGCAGGGCGCCCAGGTCGCCATAGAAGCGCAGGTCGCAGAAGTCGGGCCGCGCCAGGTCGCGGTGGGCGGCGTACCAGGGGACGTCCCGCTCCAGGAACAGCACCTCGTGGCCCCGCGCGGCGAAGGCCCGCAGCAGCGCGCGATAGGTGGTGGCGTGGCCGTTGCCCCAGGAGGACGAGAGCGAGAGGCCCAGGACGACGAGCTTCACGCGAGGCTCCTTTCCCGCTTGGCGGCGGCTTCACGGCGGATCAGGGCGTCGGCTTCCGCCGCGCGGCGGGCGTAGGTGTGCTCGGCCAGTATCCGCTGGCGGGCGGCTTCGCCGATGGCCCGCGCCCGCTCCGGCGTCAGCGCCGCGACGTGCTCGGCCACGTCCTGGCCGTCGCGCGCCACCAGCACCTCCTCGTCCGGCGTGAGGAACAGCTCGATCCCCTCCCAGGCGTCGGTGATCAGGCAGGCGCCGGCCCCGGCGGCCTCGAACACCCGGGTGGCGGGCGAGAAGCCCACGTCGGCCATGGAGTCACGGGCGACGTTCAGCACCGCGAGCGGCGAGCAGTTGAAGGCGTTGTGATCGGCGGTGCCCACGTGGCCGATGCGGCGGACGTTGGCCGGCATGGCCTTGTCGTCCCAGCCGTTGCCGCCGATCAGGAACCGGCGCTCCGGCAGGCGGGCGGCGGGCTCCAGGAAGAAGCGCTCCACCCGCGCCTCGCGGTCCGGCAGGCGGTTCGCGAGGAAGTTCAGATCGCCCTCGAACCGGGCCTGTGGCGGCACGGGATGGTGGGTCGAGGCGTCCAGCGCGTTGTAGATCGGCCGGCACAGCCGCGCGCCGGCGGCCTGATAGGCGTTCACCACCGGCGGGCCGCCGCCATAGGTCAGCACCAGGTCGAGCTGCGGCAGGACGCGGTGCATCACGTCGCCGGGATTGGCCCGCAGGTGGGCGAGCGTGGCCGGCGCGTCCACGTCCCAGAAGATCTTCACCGCGTGCGGCCGGGCGAGCGACATCACGCCTTCGAGCAGCTCGTCGTCGAACACGCCCACGCCGCTGGCCTTCACGACCACGTCGGCCTCGGCCGCCGAGGCGATCACCGTCTGGAGCGCGGTTTCCGTGGCTGGATAGACGACGACATTGGCGTAATCCGGCGGCTCGATGTCCTTGTGCTGCTGCCGTTCGAAGGCGTCGGGCTCGTAGAAGGTGATGTCGTAGCCGCGCTGGGCCAGCTCCGAGAGCAGGCCGCGGTAGTAGGTGGCGGCGCCGTTCCAGTAGGCGGAGAGCAGGCTCGAGCCGTAGAAGGCGATCTTCATCAGACGGCGGTCTCCAGGGCTATCTCGGGCGCGAGCTTCGCGGCGACGGCCATGAGCTCGTCCACGCGGTGCGCGCAGGTGTGGCGGGCGCGGATGGTCTCCAGGCCCGAGGCGACGAGCGCCGCCCGGAGGTCCGGATCGGCGGCGAGCGCGCGCAGGTGGCGCTCCATCTCCTGCCCGTCGCGGGCGAACAGGAAGTCCTGCCCGGGCCGGAACAGGCGCTCGCTGTCGCTCCAGGGCGCCGACACCAGGGGAATGCCGCAGGCCAGGGCCTCGAAGACCCGGATCGTCGGGATCCCCGGCAGCACCTCCACATAGAACCGGCGCGGCACGTGGACCGTGGCGAGCCTGCGGGCGAACACCTCCGGCGCGCGGGCGTTGGGCAGCCAGCCCCGGTACGCCACGCCATAGCGGGCCAGCATCGCCCGCGCCTCGTCCGGGTAGCGGACGCCGTAGATCTCGAGCGGCAGGCCGGCCCGCCCGGCGGGCGCCATGAGGAATTCCTCCAGCTCCCGGGTCCGCTCGCCGTCGCCCCAGTTGCCGATCCAGACCAGGCCCTCGCGCTGGCCCTGGTCCGTCGGCGGATGGAACAGCGCCGTGTCGGCCGCCTCGTGCCAGACGAACACGCGGTCGCCCCAGCCCCAGCGGCGGTAGACCTCGGCCAGCGTCGCGCCGAAGGCCAGCACCCCGTCGTAGCCGGAGAGGTCGAAGGCGCGGATGGCCTCCGGATCGCTCACCGCCCGGTGGTGGGTGTCGTGGAAGAGGAGCGTGAACCGCCCGCCCGCCGCCCGCGCCCGGCCCACGCGGGCCACCAGCGCCGGGTCGTTCCACTCGTGGACGATGACCAGGTCCGCCCCGTCGAGCGCCCGGTCGAGGTCGAGGTCCGCGCCGAACCCCGTGGAGTCCAGCTCGGGATAGGCCGCGCGGTAGGCGTCCAGCCCCGCCTCGCCGTGGTCGGCCAGCAGGTTCTGCAGGCTCCAGGCGTCGGCGGGCTCGAAGACCTGCACCTCCTCGCCGCGGCGGACCAGCTCGCGCAGCACGCCGCGCACGAAATGGGCGTTGCCGTGGTTCCAGCAGGAGGCGAGCGAATGGGTGAAGTAGACGACCTTCACGCCGCGACCTCCGCCGCCATGGGCGGAAACAGCTGCGGCTGGTAGTGGCGGTAGAGGTCGAGCACCCCCGCGGTCATGGCCTCCACCGTGTAGCGGCCGGCGCGGGCCTTCGCCTGCTGGCCCAGCCGCTCGGCGTGCACCGGATCGGCGAGCAGGTCGCGGAAGGCGGCGGCGAAGGCCTCGGGACTTTCGGGATCGCAGAACACCGCGGCGCCGTCCCACAGCTCGCGGAAGGTCGGGATGTCGGAGAGCACCAGGGCGCAGCCGGCCTGGGCCGCCTCCAACACCCCAAGCCCGAACGGCTCGTAGAGCGCGGCGGACGCGAAGATCGGCGCCCGCGCCAGCCAGCGGCCGACGGCGTCGCTGGACAGCCGGCCCAGCGCCTGGGCGTGCTTCAGCACCACCGGTCCGCCGCTCGGCCCCTGCAGCGGGCCCGCCGCCTGCAGCGGCGCCTCGATCAGGGCCGCGGCGCGGTCGAGAACGGCGATGTTCTTGCCCTCGTCCCACAGCCGGCCGGACGTGAACACCATCGCCTCGCGCGCGGCGAGCGCCGGCGGGGCGGGACGCCGGCCGTTGTGGACCACGACGGGCCGCGGGATCTCGTAGGCCCGGGCGGTGTCCTCGGCGAAGGCCGCCGTCGGAGCCACCAGGACGTCGCAGGCCAACATGCCCTGCCACAGCGCCTGGGAGCGCCAGCGGAAATCGTGCGGCATCGGCCCGTCCTTCACCGCCCCCCACCAGGTGGCGAGGCAGGAGTGGCAGGCGCCGACCACCGGGGCCGTGAAGCCGCCCTCGGCCGCCAGCGCCGGGCTGTTCAGGTGGACGATGTCCGCGCCGCTGCCGCGGGCGAGCCCACGGACGGCCGCCCCCACTTCCAGCACCTCGGCGGGTTCGCTGGCCATCCAGTCGAGCGGCAGGCACGTGTCGATCAGCGTCAGGTGCGGCACGGCGTGGGCCAAAGCCACCTGATCCGGCGTCGGCGAGGGCCCAAGCACGGCCAGGGTGGTCTCGGCGCCGGCGCGGGCGAGCCCCCGGGCGAGGTCGATCGAATAGGTCCAGACGCCCCCCACCGCGTCGGTCGTCATCAGCACGCGGGGCCGGGTGGGCCGGGCGAGGCCCACCTTCATCCGACGGCCTCGACGCGCTGGCGTCGGCTCGGCGGAGCGCTCCGCTCGGCCGCCAGCCACTGGGCGAGCGCCGCCACGCCGGTGCGCCAGTCCAGGGACTCGCCCAACGCCAGCTCGCGCCGGGCGGCCGACGGGTCCGACACGTAGTAGCGCTGGTCGCCCGCCCGCCAGTCGGAGAACGACAGCTCCACCTTCCGGTGCAGCAGCTCCTCGATGTAGCCGATGAGCTGGACGAGGCTGACGGCGTTGTTCGGCCCGCCGCCCAGGTTGAAGGCCCGGCCGCTGACGCGGTCGATCCGCCGCCAGGCGGCCATGTAGGCGTCCACGGTGTCGGCCACGTTCATGATGTCTCGCACCTGGCGGCCGTCGCCGTAGATGCTGATCGGCTGGCCTTCGATGGCCCGGATCAGGAAGTGGGCGACCCAGCCCTGGTCCTCGGTGCCCATCTGCCGGGGCCCGTAGATGCAGCTCATCCGCAGGACGCAGGTCGGCAGGCCGAAGCTGCGGGAATAGTCGAGGACGTACTGGTCGGCCGCGCCCTTGGAGCAGCCGTAGGGCGTGTGGAAGTCCAGCGGCCGGCTCTCGCTGACGCCGCGCACGCGCAGCGCGGGGTCCGTGGGACGGTAGGCTTCGCCGACCAGCTCCAGCGGCACATCCGCCAGGTCGCCGTAGACTTTGTTCGTGCTGGCGAAGATCACCGGCGTCCGCCCGCCCCTGCGGCGTGCGGCCTCCAGGATGTTCAGCGCGCCCTGGACGTTGATCTCGAAGTCCTCGACCGGGTCGGCCAGGCTGGTGGTCACCGCCACCTGGGCCGCCAGGTGGAAGACGGCCTGGGCCTCCCGAACCGCTTCGTCGACGGCGCGGCGGTCGCGGGTGTCAGCGGCCAGGTGCACGATGCGCCCGCCGTGGCGGGATTTCAGCCAGGCCAGGTTCCGCTCCACGCCTTCACGCATGAGCGCGTCCTGCACGATCACCGTGTGGCCCTCTGAGGCCAGCCGGTCGGCGAGGTTGGAGCCGATGAACCCTGCCCCGCCGGTCACCAGGACCGGAGCGCCGGGCCCGCTCATGCCACCAGCCCGCGCATCTCGAGCTCCTTGCGGGCTTCGACGACGCGGTCCTCGGCTTCCTGGCGCGCGACCCATTCCGCCAGCTCGGCCAGGCCTTCGGAGAAGTCCTCCTGAGCCTCGTAGCCCAGCACGGTGCGCGCCTTGGTCAGGTCCGGAATGCAGTGGCGGATATCGCCGGCCCGGGCCTTGCCGGCCAGTTCGGGCTTCAGGTCCGGCCGGCCCATGGCCTCGGCCTGCAGCAGGGCCACGTCCTCGACCGTGCGGTCGACGCCCGAGCCCACGTTGAACACCTCGCCGTCGGCCTCGGCCTTGTCCAGGGCGAGCAGGAAGGCGCGGGCCACGTCGCGGACATGGACGAAATCCCGCCGCTGCTGGCCGTCCTCGAACACCATCGGCGCCTGGCCGTTGGCGATGCGGCTGGCGAAGATCGCGAGCACGCCGGTGTAGGGATTGGAGAGCGCCTGGCCGGGGCCGTAGGCGTTCCACAGCCGCAACGCGGATCCGCCCATGCCGTACTGCTTGGTCAGCGTGAGCGTCAGCCGCTCCTGCACGAACTTGCCGATCGCGTAGACCGACTTGATGCCGTTGTTCTTGCTCTCAGGGGTCGGCACCGGGATCAGCGGACGACCCTCGTCGTCCAGCGGGTCCCAGGAGCCGTCGGGGTTGCGGCCGCCGCGGACCACGTCCTCCATCAGCCGGCCGTCCTGCGTGCGGTAGAGCCCCTCGCCGTAGATCGACATTGAGGAGGCCACAACCACCCGCTCCACGGGATTGTCGATCAGCTGCTGGAACAGCACCGCGGTGCCGTAGTCGTTGACCGAGGTGTAGCGGTCGACGGCGTACATGCTCTGGCCGACGCCGACCTCGGCCGCCAGGTGGACCACCTTGTCCACGCCCTTCAGCGCCTTCAGCACCATGGCCTCGTCGCGGACGTCGCCCACCAGGAGCTCCACGTCCTCGGCAAGCTCGGTCGGCCGCTGGCGGGTGGGGTGGACCTGCTCGATCAGGCTGTCGAGGACGCGCACCCTCGCCCCCCGGTCCAGCAGGGCCTGCGCCAGGTGGCGGCCGATGAAGCCGGCCCCGCCGGTGATGAGGATCTGTTCGGACATGACGCGGCTCAACCTTTCCGCCGGGCGGCGGAATGCGCGCGGGGCGTCATCGCCGGAACTTTGAGGAATTCAGGCTGCCGGCCGGAGGAATAGGCCGTGAGCCGCTCGGACAGCTCCTGAATCGCCAGGCGGAGGCGCGCGGCGAACCCTTCGACTAGCTTTTCGTTTACCCGACTGGCCTTGGGCCGTCGGACCGGGGCCGGGGCCCGAGCCTTGATGCGGGCCTTCAAATTCTTCACTCGGCTCATGGCGGTCCCTCGCCGTCACACCCGCCAAGCTAACCCTTCATCTTCATGTAAGTTCCCTGGGACCCGGAAGTATTGGTTCCACCGCCAGAGTTTTCAGCGCAACCAAATTCTCGTGAGCGGAACCGCCGCATCATTTGATGGCCGAGTTCCAGGAATTCGCCCGGCCGAACACTGTTATCGTCTGACAAACGGGTTCCAAATGCAGAGCTTGAAGGAACAAAGCTCAGGCCAAGCTGTTTGAGAGGTACTTACCTCGCCCGGGCCGGCCGCGGCGGAAGGGGGACGCATGAGCCGCAAGAAACTGAGGGTGGGCATCGTGGGCGTGGGCAACTGCGCCTCCTCGTTCGTGCAGGGCCTGACGCACTACGCCGAAGCCAGCTCCAACGAACCGCCGCCCGGACTGATGCACGTGGAGCTCGGCGGCTATCACGTGGGCGACATCGAGGTCGCCGCGGCGTTCGACATCCATGCCGGCAAGGTAGGCCGCGACGTCGGCGAGGCCATCCTGGCGGCGCCGAACAACACCTATGTCTTCGAGCGCCCGCGGAAGACCGGCGTCACGGTCCTGCGGGGCCCCACCCTGGACGGCATCGGCCGCTACATGGAGGGCGACATCGAGGAGGCGGAGGCGCCCCCGGTGGATGTGGCCGAGGCGCTGAAGGCGTCGGGGACCGACGTCCTGGTCTCCTATCTGCCGGTGGGCTCCCAGCACGCCACCGAATACTACGCGCAGCAGGCGCTGGAGGCGGGATGCGCCTTCGTCAACTGCATCCCGGTGTTCATCGCGTCCAACCCGGTCTGGGCCAAGCGCTTCGAGAAGCGCGGTCTGCCGATCATCGGCGACGACATCAAGAGCCAGGTGGGCGCCACCATCATCCATCGGATGCTGGCCAATCTGTTCCGTGAGCGCGGGGTGCGGATCGACCGCACCTACCAGCTGAACTTCGGCGGCAACGCCGACTTCAAGAACATGCTGGAACGCGAACGGCTGGCGTCGAAGAAGATCTCCAAGACCCAGGCCGTGACCAGCCAGCTCGACGTCCCGCTCGACGAAGCCGACATCCACGTGGGGCCGAGCGACTACGTGCCGTGGCTCACCGACCGCAAGTGGGCCCATATCCGGGTCGAGGGCACGACCTTCGGAGGCGTTCCGCTGAACGTCGAGCTGAAGCTCGAGGTCTGGGACAGCCCCAACTCCGCCGGCATCGTCATCGACGCGGTCCGCTGCGCCAAGCTGGGTCTCGACCGGCGCATGGCCGGCCCCCTCCTCGGCCCGTCCAGCTATTTCATGAAGAGCCCGCCCGAGCAGTACACCGACAACGAGGCGCGGGAACGGACCCTGCGCTTCATCGAGGGCGAGGAGCCTGCGGCTCCGAAGAAGCGCGCGGCGGTGCAGCTGGCCTCGTGACCACGACGGTCTTCCTCGTGCGCCACGGATCCACCGACCACCTGGGCCATGTGATCTCCGGACGGATGGACGGGGTGGCGCTGAACGACGCCGGACGCCGCGAGGTCGCCGCCGTCGCGGGCCGCCTGCGCCACGAGCGGATCGGGGCGCTCTACACCAGCCCGCTGCAGCGCACGCGGGAGACGGCGGAGGCGATCGGCGACGCCCTGGGGCTGGAGCCTCAGGCCGACGCCGCCCTCGCCGAGATCGACTTCGGCGACTGGACGGGGGCGCGGTTCGCGGACCTGGACGGCGATCCCGCCTGGCGGCGCTGGAACGACGAGCGGAGCGCCGCCCGCGCGCCGAACGGCGAGACCATGGCCGAGGTGCAGGATCGCCTGGTGCGCTGGATCGAGGCGGCGCGGGCGCGGCATCCGGAGGGCCGCGTCTGCGCGGTCAGCCATGCGGACGTGATCAAGGCGCTGGTGGCCCACGTGCTCGGTTTCTCCCTCGATCGCCACGGGGCGCTCGAGGTGGGGCCGGGCTCGGTCAGCGTTCTGTGTGCGGGCGACTGGGGAATGAAGGTGCTGAGCGTGAACGAGGCTTGCCGATGACCACCCTGACGGCGGACCAGATCCGCGAGCGCGCCGCCGCGCTCGGCGACTGGTTCCACAACATCGACCTGGACGGCGTCCAGACCGCGCCCAACCACTTCCTGAACGACTATCCGAACGTGAAGTGGCGAACCTTCCAGCACGTCATCCCGGAGGATCTCACGGGCAAGACGGTGCTCGATATCGGCTGCAACGCCGGCTTCTACTCCATCGAGATGAAGCGCCGCGGCGCCGACCGGGTGATGGGGGTCGACTTCGACGAGCGCTATCTGGAGCAGGCCCGCTTCGCCGCCGAGGTGAAGGGCCAGGACATCGAGTTCCGGCAGCTCTCCGTCTACGACGTGGCCGAGCTGGGAGAGACCTTCGACATCGTGCTGTTCATGGGGGTGCTCTACCACCTGCGCCACCCGCTGCTGGCGCTGGACCTGATCCACGACAACGTCTGCAAGGACCTGCTGATCTTCCAGTCCATGCAGCGCGGAAGCGCCGAGGAACTGCCGGTCCAAGCCAACTACGACTTCTTCGAGCAGGACCACTTCAACGAACCCGGCTACCCGAAGATGCACTTCATCGAGCACGAGTACGCCAACGACTGGACCAACTGGTGGGCGCCGAACGCCGCCTGTTCGGCCGCGATGCTGCGCAGCGCCGGCTTTGAGGTCCTGGAGCATCCCGAGGAGGAAGTCTTCGTCTGCCGGCGCACCGAGCGGCCCAAGCCGATGGGCGCGGTCTATCCGGCCCGGCCGCGGACCAATGGCAAGGGGAATGGGAGGGACCACGCATGATCGAAGCGGCCAAGATCTGGAACGAGCCGAACAACAAGAGCCACTGGGACCCGAACCTCGATCCCGAGTGGGACCTGTTCGCCGGCATGACCAAGCTGGCCGGCCAGGCGATCGCGGCCGAGAACGGAAGCCTCACGCGGGTTCTGGGCGGCATGAGCCCGATCGATCCGCACTTCGTGCGGCGGCTGGAAGACAAGGGCGTGCTCGACCACGTGGACGTGGTGGCCGTGCACGGCTTCCCGCTCGACTGGAACCTGTGGGCGATCGACGAATGGCCCGCCAAGGTCGACGAGATCCGGACCGTGACCGACAAGCCGATCTGGATCACCGAGGTGGGGGTCTCCTCCTTCGGCTCCGAGGAGGTCCAGGCCTGGGGCGTGAAGAAGACCGCCGACCTCCTGATCGGCAAGGTCCCGCGCCTGCACTGGTACTCGCTCTACGACCTGCCGAAGACCTGGGAGGCCACCACCCGGCACAAGGAGGCCGAGGGCTCGTCCTACTACCGGCACTTCCACATGGGCCTGCTGCGCGAGGACGGCTCGCCGAAGCCCGCCGTGGAGGCCTACGCGCCCTACGCCGCCGACATGGGCCTGTGCCAGTGGTTCCACTTCGAGGACCACCGGCTGGACGACCCCGTCGCCTGGATGAAGCGCCTGGGCGTGAAGCACCTGCGCACGGGGCTTTCCTGGGCCGACAGCTTCCGCCCCGACGCCGACCGCTGGTTCGACCGGCAGATGGAGGCCCTGGCCGACTTCGACGTCACCGTGACCTTCTGCTTCACCCCTGAGCACCGGGGGATCGAGCCGCACCACACCAGCCCGCCGCAGGTCGCCGAGGAGTTCGCGGAGTTCTGCGCGCGGATGGTCAGGCGCTATGCACCGGCCTCCAGCGCCGCCCGCCCGGCGGTGGCTGCGGAGTAATCCCATGGACGGGGCCTGGACCCCGAACCTGAGCTGGGTGACCGCCGACCTGGCGGTGGGCGGCAGCTTCCCGGCGGGGCGAGCCGCCGACCTCCCCCGAACCCACGGCGTGGGGGCGGTGATCGACGTCCGCTCCGAGGCCTGCGACGATGCGGACGAGCTCGCCGCCTGCGACCTTCGGTTCCTGCACCTCCCGACGCCGGACCACCATGCGGTGGACCAGGCCATGCTGGACCTGGGCGTCGCGTTCGCCGGCCGGGCCAGGGCCGACGGGCTGAACCTGCTGGTGCACTGCGAGCACGGCATCGGCCGCTCGGCCCTGGTGGCGCTGTGCGTGCTGGTGGACCGGGGCCTCGGCCCGCTGGAGGCGCTCGCGCGCGCCAAGGACGCCCGCGCCCTCGTCTCCCCGTCCCCGGCCCAGTACGAGGCCTGGGCGGCGTGGCTGGGACGCCGCTCGCCGGAGACCCGCATCCCGACCTTCGACGCCTTCAAGGCCATCGCCTACCGCCACCTCCACGTCAGGACCTGAGATGCTGGTCTACGGGGACCAGCCGAGGCGCGAGCGTCCCAGGGACAAGCTGGCGGCCATCCGCGCGGCCATCGCCTCGGCCGACCGGACCCGCGCCCTGATCGAGGCCGGGGAACTGGCCCAGGGCCTGGCTGACGCCGAGTTGGAGGTCCTGGGGGCCGACGACGACACGCCCGTCCAGGCCGCGGCCATGGCGCTCTGCGTGGCGGTGGCGCGAGGCGCCGGGGCGGAGGCCGTCACGGCGCGCCTGGCGGCGCTGGACCTTCCGGAGCAGGTGTCGGTGAAGACGCCGGAGGGCTACGCCTTCTACGGCCTGTATCCGGAGAGCTACGCCCTGGCGGCGGCGGCGCACGCCTGGGCTTCGCCACCGTTCGTCATCGGCCTGCGCAGCATCGGGACCAGCCTCGCCGCCGTGGTCGCCGCCGCCACGGGCGCGCGCGAGGTGATCAGCGTCCGCCCCACCGGCCATCCCTTCCGCCGGGAACTGCGGCTGTCGCCGGCCCTGCGCGTCCGGCTGGCGGCGCACCCGGGGCCCTTCGCCATCGTCGACGAGGGCCCCGGCCTCTCCGGCAGTTCCTTCGGCGCGGCGGCCGACCTCCTGGAGGGGCTGGGGATCGCGCCCGAGCGGATCATCTTCCTGCCCGGCCATGCGGGCGACCTCGGGCCGGAGGCCCTGCCTCGCCACCGCGCGCGCTGGGCCGCCGCAACCCGGCTCGTGGCGCAGGCCCCCTGCCCGGTCGCTGACTGGTTCGCCGACCTCACGGGTCCGGTCTCTCACGCCCGCGACCTTCCGGGCACGACCTGGAAGGTCCGCCTGGGCGACAGCTTCATCGCCCGGTTCGCCGGGCTCGGCGCGATCGGCGAAGGCAAGTTGGCGCGGGCCCGCGCGCTGCACGCCGCGGGTTTCGGCCCCGAGCCCCTGGCCCTGCGCCACGGGATGCTGCTGGCGCGCTGGGTCGACGGCGAGGTCCAGCCGGCCTCCCTGGACCGGCTCGGCCGCTATCTGCGCTTCCGCCGCGAGGCCTTACCCGCCCGCCCGGGCGCCGACGCCGCGGCCCTGATCGAGATGGCGCGGGTGAACGTGGGGCGGCTGCTTGGCGAGGCGGCGGGCCGGGAGACGGCGCGCCGGCTCCAGGCCCTGCCCCTCGACCGGGCTCGTCCACGCGCCGTCCACGTGGACGGCCGCCTGCACCGCGAGAAGTGGATCGGCGGCCGCAAGCTGGACGGCCTCGACCACTCCGAGGCCCACGACCTGGTCGGCGGCCAGGACATCGCCTGGGACGTGGCCGGCGCGGCCCTGGAACTTGGGCTCTCGGAAGCCGACACGCGCCGTCTGGCGCAGATGGCCGGGGCGGACCGGCTCCTGCTCGGCCTCTTCGAGACCTGCTACCCCGCCTTCCAGGCGGGCCTCTGGACCATGGCCGGCGCCCCGGAACGCGCCGCGCCCTACCGGAACCGGCTCGCCGTCCTCCTGGGCGCGACGGCGCCTGCGGAAAAGCCCCGGCGCGCGACCCGGGCCTGAACCGCGCCCACCCATCGGCGGTTCTCTTCGCGGAGGAGCCCGCCATGCCCGAGCAGCCCGACCTCAATCCTGGCGACGAGGTGACCCCCGGCACCCCGCAGAGCGGCGAGGCCATCTGCCCCGCCTGCCAGGGCGCCGGGCATCAGGACGGCGGCGGGCCCTGCCCCCAGTGTGGCGGGTCAGGCAAGATCATCGCCCTCGTCGGCGACGCCTAGGGCGGGTTTCCGGCGCGCAGGCGGCGCCTGGCGCCGCGGCAGAGCCCGTTATGCAATTGACGCGATGAGGAACGGCGTTCTTCGCCCTCCCGTTGTGGGCATCAGCGGCCGCCCGACGCGGCCCTGCAAAGAGGGATGCTCGATGAAGACGATCTGGATGGCCGCGGCCGCAGCCAGCGCGCTCGGCCTCGCGGCCTGCGCGGGCGGCATGAACGACGGGGCGGCCCCATCAGCTATGGCCAGCGGCTCGCCGGCCGCCGCCGCGGCCCCCACCACCGCCGCGGCCTTCATGGCCGAGGCCGCGCGCAGCGACATGTACGAGATCCAGTCGAGCGAGCTGGCGATGAGCCGCGGCGCCTCGCAAGGGGTGAAGGATTTCGCTCAGATGATGGTCCGCGACCACACCAACTCGACCCAGATGGTCATGGACGCCGCCCGGTCTGGCGGCCTGACGCCGCCACCTCCGCCGCCGCTCGACGCGCGCCGGGCGGGCATGCTCGACCAGCTGCGCGGCGCCTCGGGCGCGGCCTTCGACCGGATGTACCTCAGCCAGCAGCTGATGGCTCACCAGGAGGCGCTGGCGCTGCACAGCGGCTATGCGCAGAACGGCGACAACGCGGCCCTGCGCGGCGCGGCCGGCAAGATCGCGCCGATCGTGCAGCAGCACCTGACGCACGTGCAGCGGCTGCAGCCGGGCTAGCGCCCTAGCGCGGCAGCCGGGTGGTCCCCATCAGGAACTCGTCGACCGCGCGGGCGCACTGGCGGCCCTCGCGGATCGCCCAGACCACCAGGGACTGGCCGCGGCGCATGTCGCCGCAGGTGAAGATGCTGGGGACGGAGGTGCGGTAGTCGACCACGTTGGCCTTCACGTTGCCGCGGGGGTCGAGCTCGACGCCGCCCTGCTCCACGAGGCCTGCGTGGCGCGGCCCCACGAAGCCCATGGCCAGGAGGACGAGGTCCGCCTTCAACTCGAAGGTGGAGCCCTCCACCTCCTGCATCTTCAGGCGACCGTCGGGCCCCGGGACCCACTCCAGGCGCACGCACTCGAGCGCTGTCACCTTGCCGTCCTTGCCGACCACCCGCTTGGTGGCCACGGCGAAGTCGCGCTCGCAGCCTTCCTCGTGGCTCGAGGAGGTGCGCAGCTTGAGCGGCCAGTCGGGCCAGGTGACGGCCTTGTTCTCCCGCTCCGGCGGCCGGGGCATGATCTCGAGCTGCACCACCGAGGCCGCGCCCTGACGGTTGGAGGTGCCGATGCAGTCGCTGCCCGTATCCCCGCCGCCGATGACCACCACATGCTTGCCGGCCGCCGACAGCGTGCCCTGCGGGGCGGCGATGGCTTCCGGGTCGCCGGCGTTGCGCTTGTTCTGCTGGACCAGGAATTCCATGGCGAAGTGGACGCCTTCCAGCTCGCGGCCGGGGACCTCCAGGTCGCGGGGCGCCTCGGCGCCGCCGGCGAACACCATGACATCGTAGTCGTCCAGCAGGCGCTGCACCGAGACGGTCACGCCCACCTCGAAGTTGGTGCGGAAGATGACCCCCTCGGCCTCCATCTGCCGGATGCGCCGGTCGATGATGTGCTTCTCCATCTTGAAGTCGGGGATGCCGTAGCGGAGCAGGCCGCCGATGCGGTCGCTCTTCTCGAATACCGTCGGCGCATGGCCGGCGCGGGCGAGCTGCTGGGCGCAGGCCAGCCCGGCCGGCCCCGAGCCCACCACGGCCACCCGCTTGCCGGTGCCGCGGGGCGACGGCTCGGGCTTGATCCAGCCCTCGTCCCAGCCGCGGTCGACGATCTGGCACTCGATCGTCTTGATGGTCACCGGAGTGTCGGGGATGTTCAGGGTGCAGGACGCCTCGCAGGGGGCGGGGCAGACGCGGCCGGTGAACTCCGGGAAGTTGTTGGTGGACTGGAGGTTCTCCAGCGCCGCCTTCCAGTGGTCCCGGTAGATCAGGTTGTTGAAGTCCGGGATCTGGTTGTTGACCGGGCAGCCCTGGTGACAGAACGGGATGCCGCAATCCATGCAGCGGGCGGCCTGCTGGCGCAGCTCGCCCTCCGGCAGCGGATGGACGAACTCCTTCCAGTGCTTCAGGCGCGCCTCGGGCGGGTCGTAGCCACGATCGTGGCGCTCGATCTCGAGGAAGCCGGTGGGCTTGCCCATCGGGGAACTCCGGAACTCTGAAGGGTTATTCGGCGGCGACGGCGGCGGCCGTCTCGCGCTCGGTGGCGAGCTCCAGGAGCGCGCGGCGGTAATCGGTGGGCATCACCTTCACGAACGAACCCAGCGCCTGGTCCCAGTTGTCCAGGATCTCGGCCGCCCGGGCGGAGCCGGTGTGCAGCTTGTGCCGCTCGATCAGGATGCGCAGGCGCTCGGCGTCGAAGCGCAGCATGTCGCCCATGCCGTTGTTGTCGACGCTCAGCGCCCGCTGGCTCGGGCGGAAGGGCTCGTCCGCGGCGTTCACCGGGCTCGGCGTCGCCGGCTGAACGGCCTCCAGCTGCACCATGGCGGTGTTGCAGAGCTCGCGGAACTTGCCGCGCGGGTCATAGACATAGGCCACGCCGCCGCTCATGCCGGCGGCGAAGTTGCGGCCGGTGTCGCCCAGGACCACCACGACCCCGCCGGTCATGTATTCGCAGCCGTGGTCGCCCACGCCCTCCACCACCGCCACGGCGCCGGAGTTGCGGACGGCGAACCGCTCCCCGGCCACACCCTCGAAGTAGGCCTCGCCGGCGATCGCCCCGTAGAGCACCGTGTTGCCGACGATGATGTTGCGGGTCGGCTCGCGCCGGGCTTCCGGGGGCTGGCGAACGACCACCCGGCCGCCGGACAGGCCCTTCCCCACATAGTCGTTGGCGTCGCCCACCAGCTCCAGGGTCACGCCCCGGGCCAGGAAGGCGCCGAAGCTCTGGCCCGCATTGCCCTTGAGCTTCAGCGAGATGGTGTCGTCGGGCAGGCCGGCGTGGCCGTAGCGGCGCGCCACCTCGCCCGAGAGCATGGCGCCCACGGTGCGGTTGATGTTGCGCACCGGGTACTCGCCGCGGACCGGCTCGCCCTTCTCCAGGGCCGCCCTGGCGTCGGCGATCAGGGTGTGGTCCAGCGCGCGGCCGAGGCCATGGTCCTGCCGGTCCATGTTCCACAGGCCCTTCCGGCCCTCGGCGGGCGCGGCGTAGAGGATGCGGGAGAGGTCGACGCCATGCGCCTTCCAGTGGTCGAGCGCCGGGCTCATGTCGAGGCGGTCGACGCGGCCGATCATCTCGTTGAGCGTCCGGAAGCCCATCTCGGCCATGATCTCCCGCAGCTCTTCGGCCACGAAGAAGAAGTAGTTGATCACGTGCTCGGGCTGGCCGGTGAAGCGCGCGCGCAGCACCGGGTCCTGGGTCGCCACCCCCACCGGGCATGTGTTGAGGTGGCACTTGCGCATCATGATGCAGCCGGCGGCGATCAGGGGGGCGGTGGCGAAGCCGAACTCGTCGGCGCCCAGCAGGGCGCCGATGGCCACGTCGCGCCCCGTCCGCAGGCCGCCGTCCACCTGCACCGCGATCCGGGTGCGAAGCCCGTTCAGGAGCAGGGTCTGCTGGGTCTCGGCCAGGCCGATCTCCCAGGGCGAGCCCGCATGCGTCAGCGAGGTGAGCGGCGAAGCGCCCGTGCCGCCCTCGAAGCCCGAGATGGTCACGTGGTCGGCGCGCGCCTTGGCGACCCCGGCGGCCACGGTGCCCACACCCACCTCCGAGACCAGCTTCACGGAGATGCGGGCGCCGGTGTTGACGTTCTTCAGGTCGTGGATGAGCTGGGCCAGGTCCTCGATCGAATAGATGTCGTGGTGCGGCGGCGGCGAGATCAGGCCGACGCCCGGCGTGGAGTGCCGGACGCGGGCGATGTTCTTGTCCACCTTATGGCCGGGCAGCTGGCCGCCCTCCCCGGGCTTGGCGCCCTGGGCCATCTTGATCTGGATGTCGTCGGCGTTGACCAGGTACTCGGTCGTCACGCCGAAGCGACCCGAAGCCACCTGCTTGATGGCCGAGCGCATGGAGTCGCCGTTCGGCAGCGGCTTGAAGCGGTCGCTCTCCTCGCCGCCCTCGCCGGTGTTCGAGCGGCCGCCGATGCGGTTCATGGCGATGGCGAGCGTCGTGTGCGCCTCGCGGCTGATGGAGCCGAAGCTCATCGCGCCGGTGGAGAAGCGCTTCACGATCTCGGAGGCGGGCTCGACCTCTTCCAGCGGGATCGGCGTGTCCGCCGGCCGGAAGCGCATGAGGCCGCGCAGCGTCAGCAGGCGCTCGGACTGCTCGTTGATCGAGGCGGCGAACGCCCGGTACTCGTCCGGCAGGTTGGCGCGCACGGCGTGCTGCAGGCGCGAGACCGACTCCGGGCTCCAGGCGTGGGCCTCGCCGCGCAGGCGCCAGGCGTACTGGCCGCCGACGTCCAGCATGGACTTGTAGATCGGATTGTCGCCGAAGGCGTCGCGGTGACGGCGGACGCACTCCTCGGCGATCTCCGCCAGGCCGACGCCCTCGATGGTCGTCGCGGTGCCGGTGAAGTACCGGTCGATCAGGGCCGACGAGAGGCCAACGGCGTCGAAGATCTGGGCGCCGCAATAGGACTGGTAGGTGGAGATGCCCATCTTGGACATCACCTTCAGCACGCCCTTGCCGACCGCCTTGATGTAGTTCTTCCGCGCGTCGTAGGCGGAGACCGGGAGGTCCTGGCGGGCGCGCAGTTCCTCGATGGTTTGGAAGGCCAGGTAGGGGTTGACGGCTTCAGCGCCATATCCGGCGAGGACGCAGAAGTGGTGCACCTCGCGCGCCTCACCGGTCTCGATGACGAGGCCCGTCTGCATGCGCAGGCCCTGGCGGATCAGGTGGTGGTGCACGGCCGCGGTGGCGAGCGCGGCCGGGATCGGGATGCGGTCCGGCGACACCGCCCGGTCAGACAGGATCAGGATGTTGACGTCGGCCAGGACGTTGTCGGTGGCCTCGCGACAGATGCGCTCGATGGCCTTCTCAAGGCCGGCAGCGCCCTCTTCCGCCGGCCACGTCGTGTCGATGGTCGCGGTGCGGAAGGCGCCGTCCAGGAGGTCGTGGATCGAGCGGATCTTGGCCAGGTCCTCGTCGGTGAGGATCGGCTGCGAGACCTCCAGGCGCTTGTGCGTGCCCGCCTGGCGGCCGAGCAGGTTCGGGCGCGGCCCGATCATCGAGACCAGGCTCATCACCAGCTCTTCCCGGATCGGGTCGATGGGCGGATTGGTGACCTGGGCGAAGTTCTGCTTGAAGTACTCGTAGAGCAGCTTGGGCCGCCGCGAGAGCACGGCGATGGGCGTGTCGGAGCCCATGGAGCCCACGGGATCGTCGCCGGCCCGCGCCATCGGCTCCAGGAAGAACTTCAGGTCCTCCTCGGTGTAGCCGAAGGCCTGCTGGCGATCGAGCAGGGTGTCGGGATCGTTGGCGAGCGGGGCGCCGTCCTCGGGCGCGAGCGCCAGTTCCTCCAGCTTGAACTGGGTTTCGGAGAGCCACTCCTCGTAGGGCGCGGCCTCGGCGAGGGTGCGCTTCAGCTCCTCGTCCTCGACGATGCGGCCCTGTTCCATGTCGATGAGCAGCATCTTGCCGGGCTGGAGCCGCCACTTGCGGACGATCCGCTCCTCCGGGACCTCCAGCACGCCCGACTCGGACGCCATGATCACGTGGTCCTGGTCGGTGATGATGATCCGCGCCGGGCGCAGGCCGTTGCGGTCCAGGGTCGCGCCGATCTGGCGGCCGTCGGTGAAGGCCACCGCCGCGGGCCCGTCCCAGGGCTCCATCAGGGCCGCGTGGTACTCGTAGAAGGCCCGCCGCTCCTTGCTCATCAGCGGATTGCCCGCCCAAGCCTCCGGGATCAGCATCATCATGGCGTGAGCCAGCGGGTAGCCGCCGGCCACCAGCAGCTCCAAGGCGTTGTCCAGGCAGGCGGTGTCCGACTGTCCGTGCGGGATCAGCGGCCACATCTTGTTGAGGTCGGGCCCCAGCAGGTCGCTCTCCATGGAGCGCCGGCGGGCGTTCATCCAGTTCACATTGCCGCGGACGGTGTTGATCTCGCCGTTGTGGGCGATGAACCGGTAGGGGTGCGCCAGCCGCCAGGAGGGGAAGGTGTTGGTGGAGAACCGCTGGTGGACCAGCGCCAGCGCGGACTCCGCCCGTTCATCCAGGAGGTCCTTGTAGAAGGTCCCCACCTGGTGGGCGAGCAATAGGCCCTTGTAGACCACCGTGCGGGTGGACAGGGACGGCATGTAGAAGTCGACCACGCCCGGCAGGTCGCGCTTGGCGGCCAGCTCGCGCAGCGGGTTCTGGGTCTGCTTGCGGACGGCCAGCAGCTTGCGCTCGTGGGCGTCCTGGTCCTTCACGTTCGGGCCGCGGCCGATGAAGGCCTGGCGGACCACCGGCATGGAGGCCAGCACCGCCTCGCCGAGGCCCGTCGTGTCGACCGGCACGTCGCGCCAGCCCAGCAGGGGCTGCTTCTCGACGCGCAGGAAGTGCTCGAACTGCTCGACCACCGCGGCGCGCGCGGC
>Ga0163219_100060_pt1 | contig 27462 bp, 25 predicted proteins | sample MSEWel2016_04_06_FD_113150 | JGI IMG/M metagenome (GOLD analysis project Ga0163219, IMG submission 113150) | Subsurface microbial communities from deep shales in West Virginia, USA - MSEEL Well Study Marcellus 3H_2016_04_06 ...
AATCGGGTAGTTGAGCCTGGCCAAAGACATTATCTGCTTTTCCTTTGAGCCGAATGTCCAACCCCTTTTTAACATTTATTACCTCAGACACGTTTGAAAAACGGTTTTTGAATTTGTCTGCAAAAATAGTTAAATTTATTACTTTAGAGCATTTTTATGGCCATCGAAACCAATTCAAAATGAGCTTTTATTTATTTTTCACATTGAGCAAACAAGTTCTATGGACTTTTGGTTCTTTTTATTTGCGTAAAAATTTCTTTATTTTCTTTTTCTTTTTTAATTTTCTGTTGTCCTTTTCCATGTCGTCACAGGTTTCTCATGATTTTTACAATCCTGAAAAAATTTCCGAAAACATTAAAACGGTACTTTTTCACCGAAACGGGTGGCCAATGTCGTATCCTGTTATCGGACTAAATACAGGGCAGAAGTTGTTTTTGTCGTTTGATGAGTTGGGTACTGAAATTAAAAACTACTACTATTCTGTTGAAATGTGCGATAAAAACTGGGAACCTTCTGCCCTGATGCGTACAGAGTATTCCAGAGGAGACCAGATGGTTCCGATAGAAAATTACAGACGTTCGTTTAATACTACTTTCGATTATGTGCATTATGAATTGGTTTTTCCCAATGAAAATGTTGACCTTCTGTTATCGGGCAATTATTTGCTTAAAGTTTATGATGGCTTTAAACGCGAGAATCCGATTCTGGTAAAACGCTTTCTGGTGAACGAACAGCGCGTGTCTGTTGATGCCGACGTTAAATACACCATGCAATCATCGGGTAGAGGAAACTTTCAGGAGATTGATTTCGTTGTGGATTATCCCGGACTGAGCATCATGGATCCGGCCACCGAAGTGTCGGTTACGATCATGCAAAACGGTCGTTCCGATAATGCACTGACAAATCTTCCTCCACTTTTTTTTGGCAACGACCGGATGGATTTTAATTACAACCGGGAAGTGGTCATGGAGGGGGGAAATGAATTCCGATGGGTTGATTTTCGCAGCTTGCGTTTTCAGTCGGATCATATTTCGGATATTAATTTTTATGACCCTTTTTATCATGCTGATGTCTTTACTGACCATTCACACGGTGATAAACCCTACTATTATCACAAAGATTTTAATGGTCGGTATTATATTGAGGTACAGGAGGAACAAGATCCCGAAGTTTCAGCAGATTATGCATTTGTTCATTTCTCGCTCAATTGGATGCCCCCCATTGGAGGTCGGGAGGTCTATCTGACTGGTGGACTCACCAACTGGTTGCTAACTCCCCAGAACAGAATGAAATATGATTTTGAACAGGAGTTATACACCCTTACGCTTTTGCTGAAACAAGGATATTACAATTATCAGTATCTGGTAGTGGAGGAAGGCCGGAAGCAGGGTTCGGTTTTACCGGTGGAAGGAAGTTTCGGACGCACGGAAAACGACTATCTGATATTGGTTTATTTCAGACCTGCCGGGGGGCGTTATGACCGGTTGGTGGGTGTTGAGGTGGTAAATTCTGTAAATCCGTAATATCAGGTGTCGTAATAACCGCTGTTTTTAAACCGGCCATAACCGTAACCATAGCCATAGCGGTTGGCGGGACTATATCCGTTCAGTATTCTAACATCGTTGACCAGGAGTCCTGTTTTTTTAATTCTCCCCGATTCTACCATGTGGTTGATGAAAGTTAAGGCTTGTTTTTTTGAATAGCCCTGTCTTAAAATGAATAAATTGAGGTCTGCTTCCTCGGTAACCAGTAATGTGTCTGCGACTAAGGCCAAAGGCGGGGTGTCGAGAATTATCAAATCAAATTGCAAACGCATCTCTTTCAGGAAGTGACTCATTTCCTCGCTTTGTAATAATTCAGCCGGATTTGGGGGAATAGGGCCCGATGGAATGACGAAAAGTCCCGGAAGCCGCGATTCTACAAGGGTGTCTTCTGTTTTCTCGGTTCCGATCAGTATGTTACTCAGGCCTTTGGAGTTGTTGATGCTGAACTCGGTATGGGTTTGGGGTTTGCGCAAATCCATACCCACTACCAGAACTTTTTTCCCTGCTAATGCAAAGATGGCTCCCAGGTTGGCCGAGCAAAAGGATTTTCCCTCTCCCGAAATAGAGGAAGTAATGGCCATGACTGAATTTTGGGCATTTTTGCCAAGCATAAAATCGATGTTGGTTCGCAGGGCCCGGAAGGATTCGGTCAGAGGCGATCTGGGGTATTCCAGTACAGGAAGCTTTTTTACCGACCGGTAGTGTTCTATGTGTGCCAGAACAGGGATGGAAGTGTAATCTTCTACCACAAATCTGGAATTGATCCGGTTGTTCAGACTATCTCCGAGAATGATTCCGATGGCCGGGAACAGCAGCCCCAAGAGGGCGGCAATGATCATGTTGGCTTTTGGTTTTGGAGCCGTTTGATAGGTGGTTTCTTTCAAAGCCGGATCTACTATTTTGTGGTCCGAAACATTGGAGGCCAGGGCAATGCCGGCTTCAGCGCGTTTTTGTAACAGGAAAGTGTAGATGTTGTCATTCAGGGTAAAATCACGTTGAATGTTGATGTATTCACGCTCTGTTCCGGGCAGTTTCTGTATTTGTTTGTTGACTTCCGCTATTTGATTTTCAATGGCGTCCAGCTCAATTTGGGAAGTGTTGATGATGTTGCGGATATTTTCCGTCAGTGCTTCTTTGATGGTTTCAATTTCTCTCGTGCCCTGTTTTACCTGAGGACTGTTTTCCCGGGCAGTCATCATCAACCGGTTTCTTGCGGCATAAGCTTCGGCTAAGCGACTCACCAGGTTGTTGAGTGATGGGTCGGCTATCCCCATGGTGTTGGGTACTATTACATCGTTGAAGTCATTGCTGTTTTGAATATAGTCAAACAGATAGTCGTAATATTTCGACATCCGTTGTAAATCACTTTTTTGCGTGACTAAAGTTTCCAGCTTTTCCATGGCATAGTTGCCTTCCGAACTGATATTGATGACATTGTTGCGGGTTCTGAATTTTTGAAAATCCGATTCTGCTTCCTGAAGCGAATCGGATATGCCGCTTATTTGATTGTCGATAAAGGCAATGGTGGCACTGGCAATTCGGTTTTTCTCTTCCAATTCACTTTCAATAAACGCGGTGGCATGGCTGTTCAGGAAATTGGTTACCATTTCGGGATGAGGCCCCTGAAGACTAAGCTCCAGAATTGAGGCGTCATCGAAATAGAAATTGACCTGCAGATTATTGCTAAAGTCGGAAGCCATTTTGCCCAAATCGTGAAAAGTTACACTGTAATCGGATGAGTAAAAGTCAGATTGGTTATCGAACAGTTCGGGGGCGTATTTATCTCTTAAAACAACAGTAAACGAAAAATAGGGACTTCGAATGGCCTGGCCAAACCGGAAAGTATCCGTTTGAGCAATTTTTTTTTCGTTAATGGTGGTCTCGAAGTGTAATAAATATTCCCGGGGCGACAGGATGCGTATAAAAAAGGGGGTGTTGTGCAGTTGTCTGTCTTTTTCTTCCGATTTTACTTCAATGGGCGAGTTTCGATACTGGTTTCGTGCCAGTGCATTGACCCGGAAATTACCCGGAAGGCGCGGAATTTTTTGATAACTGGTTGCCAGATCTAAGGATTTCAAAGTTCTTCGTGCAAGGGAATATGATTTAAGAATACCAATCTCATTTCTGATGTTGTCCTGGGGGTCAAATGAAAGGTTCTGTATCAGGGCTTCGGCTCCAACAGGCTTGTTTTGTCCGGAACTTACCAGAATTGTGGTTTTTCCTTTATAGGTGGGATGGGTGAACTTATTGATGATGAAAGCCAGGGCCAGGGCCAGAAAAAGTCCTGCTACAAAAACATACCATAAATCAGCAAACCTCTGCAGCAGTTTTGTGATGTCCTGATGGTTGCCTGAGGAAAAGGTATCTTTGTGTTCGTTATTGGAAAGAGGTTGGTTGTTGGACATTTTCGCTTCGTTTTTTTATTGATTGTCGAAATATTGAAGTAATACAATGATGGTAGTGACCGATGAAAGAATCATACTCATGGTAGGCAGGTTAATTTGAAAAGCTTTACTTCCTGACGGTTTTACATAAATCACATCATTGGGTTTAAGAAAGAATGCCGGTGAGGTAAGCAGGTCTTTTTTGGTCAGGTTAATTTCAAAAGTGGTTCTTCCTTCGGGGACTGTTCTTACTACCATGATGTTTCTTTTGTCGCCCAGGTCGGTAATGTCGCCTGCCTTTCCGATGGCTTCAAGGATGGTCATGTTGTCATTGTAATGACTGTAAACTCCGGGTCGCATAACCTCTCCCAAAACAGTGACTTTGAAGTTCAGCAATCGCACGATTACGGTTGCATCAATCAGATACTCATCGGTCATATTTTGAATACGCTTTTCAACTTCCTGAAGAGTTAGTCCCTTTACAGTTAGTTCTCCCAAAACGGGAAGTTTTATTTTGCCGTCCCCGTTCACCGTAAATCCGTTGATGTACTGGTCGGCTTCCGAGGTCATTGAGGTGCTGAAACCAGTGGTGGGAGCGTTGTTGTAAAGGGCAGAGATTTCCGGATTCCCGGTTAAAATCCTCACAAAAAGAATGTCGTTGATGCTGATGTGATAATCTTTATCGGGCTGATGATACACCATGGTGGTATCCTGAAAGGAGGCATTTTTGAGATAAACCATTTTCCCGGGACTTTGGCAGCTTACGACACCAAAAATAATGAGGAGTAATCCCGCAATTCTGGTAGCAGACTTAAACGTGTTTTTTTGGAATTCTGTTTTTGTGTACATATAAATTTAGGTGTTTCCGATGGTCTTTTGCCCTGATGGGTGTTTTTATATTAGGGCTCAATTACAAATCTATGTTTTTCGCAATCCATTTTCCAGCCAAAGGCCTTGAGTGTACAGTTATATTTGATAAATGGATTAATTTGTAGGGCAAAGTTTTGGCAGGGACTTTATTTTTTTCTTAATTTAGATATAGAAAACGGGTTTTGTTCCAAAACAGGAAGTTTTTCCTTTTGTTAAAACAGATTTGTGAATTTATCTGTTACTTGATGACAAAATGTTTTCTTTTGAAAAACTGAGTTGTTATGAAAAATCTCGATTTTAATATTTTTCAGCCCAATAAAACCTCCCTAAAACCTGCTGCAGGACGGGTGCTCATTGCTGAGCCCTTTTTGCAGGGGCCTTATTTTGGCCGTTCATTAATATTAATCACCGAGCATAATGATAAAGGAACGGTCGGATTGGTTTTAAATAAATCAACCGAACTTTATCCGGATGAGGTGATTGATGATATTCTGAGTTTTGAGGGAGAATTATTTGTCGGAGGGCCGGTGAGTTCCAATACATTGAGTTTTCTTCACACTCTGGGTTCGCTGGTTCCCGGATCAATCCAGATTACCAATACCGTTTACTGGGGAGGAGATTTTGAGCATCTAAAACGGATGATTAATGAACGTGAAGCATCCAGTCATTCGGTGAAGTTTTTTGCCGGATATTCAGGCTGGGCTCCCGGTCAGTTAGATGGCGAACTGGCTGAGAACAGTTGGGTGGTATCTACTCTTAGCGATGATAATATCATGACCCGCGATGTGGATGATATTTGGGAAAAGGCGATGTCTCAAATGGGCGATATTTATAAGACCTGGACCAATTTTCCACGGAATCCTGCTTTTAATTAACCGGGGACAACAGATTTTATTTTTCCATTTAACCAGCGTTCTATTTGTTTGGGAATCCGGTTGAAAAATCTTTTGTGCTCCATTGCAACCACCCATTTGATACCACCTGCCGAATTGGAGAGAAAAATTTCTTCTGCTTCCATCAGTTCTTCTTTGGTGGCCCCGCTACACTCTTTTACCTGAATGCCGGAATCTTTGGCAAACTTAAAAATTTGCCGTCGCATAACTCCGTCCACGCATCCCGAAGACAGAGCTGGTGTGTGAATGGTCTGGTTTTTCACCCAAAAAAGATTGGAACTGATACTTTCAATTATTTTTCGATCCTGATTTATGATGAGGCAGTCGTCCCAGTGGTTCTCGTTTTTATGGATACCCGCCAGTATATAGGGCGTACATGATAAAGTTTTGTAGGCTGCAGTCAGGTTCCATGTTTTTGGGAAACCGGTAAACAGGCCAATTCGTATGCCTTCCTGATTGAGGTGATAACCTTTGTCGGCAAGTGGCGAAGCTTCCAGCAACCATGCAGGACTATTGGTTTCAGGAGTGTATAAACCGCCATCGCGACGAAAAACCGATAACCTTATCCGGGCATCATAAAATATCCGGTTTCTAACAATTAGTTTCTCAATGTGCTCCTTCAGAACAGGAACGGAAGGAAGCCCTGCTGTTGTTAATTTCAGGGTCGCCATTCCTCTCAGCAACCGGTCGTAATGTTCATCAAAAAAAAGTGGCACTGTTTTGTGGCAGCGAATGGTTTCAAAAAGACCGTCGCCATAACGGAAGGCTCTGTTTTCGGAGGTGAAAAGAGGACGTCCTGTTTCATAATAATGACCGTTAAGAATATGATATTTCTTGTTGCCGGGAGGCATATTAACGGGATTAAAAGTTAAAACTAATCAGTTCGTTGAAAAAGTGAAGGGCCAGTTTGGGCTCATAAAACAGCGGGAAGATTAATCCGTAAATAGCTCCGTAATAATGAGCATCGTGACCAATATTATCCGCATTGCGGCCGGCCATGTACTTTGAGTAAATGATATACAATACCCCGAATACAATTCCGGGAATGGGAATAATGCCAAAAAGCAGAATGGGATTGTAGGGGGCGAAAAGGATAGAGGTGAAAACAACTGCAGAGACAGCACCTGAAGCTCCTACCGCATTGTAATGAGGGTTGTTTTTCTCTTTGTTGAGGGTTGAAAGCGTTGAAACTACAATTGCACTGACAAACAGGATGAGGTAACGAATGACTGTTCCTCCGTCGAAAGCCATGTCGAAATAGTACAAAACAGCCTGCCCGAAGGACCAAAGCACAAACATATTAATCAGGAGGTGCATCCAGCTTCCGTGAACCAGTCCGTAAGAAACGACACGGTAATATTCTTTCCGGTGTACGATCTGCCATGCATTAAATTTCAGTTTGTCGAGGATGTCAGGCCTGCTGAAAGAAAAAATACTGACTGCAGAGATGACGAGAATAATTATGAGGTTGATGTCTAATTGCATAATGGTAATTTTTTTGATTCAAAATTGTAACTGATAATCCGTTTTCAGCCTCTTGGTATTTCCTGTCAATCTTTTTAATTAACTCGAACCATAAGCCAATTAAAAGTGCGGTTTTTTATGTCTTTGTTTGTTTCCCCGGTGTGCCCGTGACTGTAATTTTCTTGCCGGCATCTGATTACAAACTGTTTGTGAACTGGCAGGGCTGATGTTCAACTCTCCGGTAATAAAAACTTTGCGTCACTGCGACTCTGCGTTTAGGCTTTCTTTTTACAAACTATTGTGATTCAATGCATCATTTTAAAAATCATTTCCTGGAGCAGGTCTCCGGTGGTTGCAGAATTGTTGTTGAACCCTTTTGATTTCATGTCGTATTCGCGCAAAAGTGAAACGATTTGTCTGCTTTTGTTCCAGCCAAAACGGCGTGCGGCAGGCTGAAATTGTTTTTGCCTGAACGGGGGAATTCCCAGGGAGTTCAGATTCTGTGGGCTTTTATCCTTGGCAGCAATATAAAGCATCAGCTTACTGAAAAATGAGAAAAGGAGTCCGATGGTCATCTGAATTGGATAATCCTTTGGGTTTTGGGCAAAAATGTGGGCAATTTGATTGGCCTTATACACATCTCCTCTCACTATAGCATCTTGCAGCTCAAAATTGTTAAAGTCTTTGCTGATGCCAACATAATCTTCCACATGTTTCGGGGTAATGGTTTTTACATCACTGCCCACAGCCACTTTCAGTTTGTCCAATGCTTTTACAACATTGGAGAGTTTGGATCCCAAATGATCCACCAACATCATATTGGCTTTTGAATCAATTTCCAGCCCCAGTGTTTTCAGGTATTTACTAATCCATGGCCCTACCTGGTTGTCGTAAAGTTTTTTTGTCTCCAGGGTAACAAATCCCGGCTGCTGCAGATCTTTCCAGATTTTTGCACGTTTGTCGAATTTGTCCCGGTAGTTGATGACCAGGATAGTGGTGGGAGAAGGAGCTTTGAGGTATGCTTCAAATGGATTTTGACTTTTTTTGATGTCCTTGATGTTCTGCGCCTCTTTTACAATGACCAATTGTTTCGGAGCCATCATTGGATACCGGCGTGAAGCTTCTACGATATCTACCATATTTAGGTCGGAACCATAAAAAATGTATTGGTTAAATGCCTTCTCCTCCTCTTTGATGGCGTTTTTGGCAATGTAATCGGTGATGTAATCGGCATACCAGGGTTCTTCGCCCGATAAAAAGTATATCTGGGCGAAGTCTCCCTGTTTTATTTGCGTTACTATTTGTTCGAATGTCATAAATCGATCCTTTGAACCGACAAAGTTAAAATTTTAACCTGATTAATCTTTACCCTTCTTTTATTCAATAGACTTTGAGTTTTAGGGACCACTCCTGACTCCTGATTTCTCTATCCATCAGGTGTCAAATTTCAGGTGTTTTACCGATTTTCCGTTGTTGATGATCTCTTTAAGCGAATCGATACCAATTTGAAGGTGCTCGTTAACAAACTCTTTGGTCACTTTTTTGTCGCTCTCATCGGTTTTTATTCCGGTTGAAATCATGGGCTGGTCTGATACCAGCAACAGAGCTCCCGTAGGAATTGAATTGGCAAAGCCCACCGTGAAGATGGTTGCCGACTCCATATCAATGGCCATAGCCCGGGTTTTGGCCAGGTATTTTTTAAACCGTTCGTCGTATTCCCATACGCGTTTGTTGGTTGTAAAAACTGTTCCGGTATAGTAATCGCGTCCGTAATCCCGAATGGTGGTAGATACAGCTCTTTGCAGACTAAAAGCGGGGAGTGCAGGTATTTCGGGGGGCAGATAATCATTGGAGGTACCATCGCTTCGAATGGCGGCAATGGGGAGTATCAAATCGCCCAGGGTGTTTTTTCTTTTGAGTCCTCCGCATTTTCCCAAAAACAATACTGCCTGCGGATTTACAGCACTTAACAAATCCATGATGGTAGCCGCATTGGGGCTTCCCATGCCAAAATTCAGGATGGTGATGCCATCGGCACTGCAGTTGGGCATATTGTGTTCTTCGCCTACAATGGGAGCATTATGCCATTTCGAAAACAGTTCTACGTAATGGTTAAAATTGGTGAGGATTATGTGTTTGGTGAATTCTTTTAAGGGGCGACCGGTATATCGCGGAAGCCAGTTTTCAACAATTTCATTTTTGGTCTTCATTCTTTCTTTGGTTTACGGTTTTTTACGAATATAATTTAATTTTCGTATAGCCTGATTCAAATCTCTTATTTTTGCATTATGGAGAAGTTAAATTTGCCGGAATATATTTTCAGGTACAAGGAAGAAAAAGGCAAAAAGTTTATTTTTGATGAGGTAAGAGGAAAATATGTCGTTTTGACTCCGGAGGAGTGGGTCAGACAAAATTTTTTGCGCTTTATGGCTGATCAGTTGAAATATCCGACAGCCCTTACCGGAGTGGAAAGGATGTTGAAAGTAAATGGCTTGTCGCAGAGGTGTGATATTCTTCTATATAACCGACGTGGAGTGCCTGTGCTTATTGTAGAGTGTAAAGCTCCCTCGGTTCCGGTGAATTTAAAGACACTGAATCAGGCTGCAAGATACAATACCACATTGAAAGTGCCGTATTTGGTACTTACCAATGGTAAAACTCATTATTGTATAAAAACGGAGGTGGAGACGGGGGATTTTGAAGCTCTCAGGGGGTTTCCTGCATTTGAAGAACTGTGATTTTTTATCGGGTCGCTATTTTCTGATACAACAATTCATCTTTGAAGCCCGAAGGGGTTTTAAGCCATTCTTTTTTTCTGCCGACCAATTGGAAGTCCAGACTTTCAAATAGTTTAATGCTGGCCTCGTTGTCTTCTGTGATGTCACAAAAAAGCTGGTGGAGTCCAAGGTGCGAGAAAGCATACTCAGAAAACAATGATATTGCTTCTCTGGCATATCCTTTTCCTCTTTCGGGTTTGTAAATCATCACTCCGATTCCCCCTCTTGAATGGTAAGGGTCAAAATCAAACAGATCTATCATTCCAATGCTTTCCTGATGCTCCCCACCGGGGATATCAATCATCAGTCGCAACTGCTTGGTTTGATAAATATCCAGCGATATCTGATTGATGTAAGTGGCAATCTGGTGACGACTAAACGGGGTGAGCGTGTTGCTTACCGCCCAGAGTTCCATCTGGTTTTCCCATTGGTATAGTAAATCTGCATCCGCCGGTTCAAGGGCTCTGAGAATTATCTTGTCATTTCTGATCATGTGCCCGTAATTTATGACGGCAAAAATAACTTAACGTTGCCGAACCCCCAAATATGAAGAAAGCAGATTACTCTTTTTCCGGAGTACTCTCCAGGGTAATTGCAGGGAGGTAGATTGCCCTGTTCACAGATTTGTAATCGTCTTTGGCATTGAGATTAAAAGTTTTGGTGTATCCTTTATGTCCTTCACTTTCAATGGTAAGTTGATATTCCTGGGCTGTAGGAATAATGGCAACAAATTTCCCTGTCAGCGGATTGGTTCTAAAGGTTCCTAATGTTTGGTTTGTGTTGAGTTTTTTTACACTGATAACTGCATTTTCCGCAGGCTGGTTATTGCTGTCGAAGATGTGTGAGGATACAACCGCCATGGTACGCTCACTGGAGGGAGGGAAGTGAAGAACAAACAGATCGGATTGTCCCATTCCCTTTTCCTGCTGCGAAGAGTAATAAACCCGTTGCCCGTTTGGAGTAGGGAGGTAAAACAAATCGTCGGCGGGGGTATTTATCGGATAGCCAATATTTATGGGAGTGCTCCATTCGTTGTTTTCGTTTCGGGTGCTTTTAAAAACATCATACCCGCCCATGGAATTTTGGCCTGTGGATGAGAAGTAAAGAGTTTTCCCGTCGGGGTGAATGAACGGACTTTCTTCATTATCAGAAGTGTTGATTGTTTCTCCTGCATTAATCGGTTTTCCCCAGGTTCCATCGGGCAGCTTTTTGGAAGAATAAATATCCTTGCCGCCGAGTCCACCGGGTCTTTCACTGGAAAAGAAAATGGTATTTCCGTCGGGGGCGAAAGAAGCATGTGTTTCGTTGAATCCCGAGTTTATTGGTGCAGGCAATTGTTCCGGTTCTGTCCAGCCCCCGAAAGTTTTGTAAGTAATGTAGAGCGCGCCTTCCACTCCGTAATTCTCGAAAAATATCAGCCCTTGGCCATCCGGAGTTAGCCCAACGGTAGCTCTGTTGGTACCCTTGTAGCCGGGAATTTCAAGAACTTTAGGTTCTGTCCACTGTTGGTTGCGCCAGTGACTCACAAAGATGTTTTCGAAAAACGGACCCTCCATATTAAGGCTGTCAATGGGTCGTGTGGAAGTAAAATAAATAGTGGATTCGTCATAAAGAACAATGGGACTGTGGTCTTCGTAGGGGCTGTTGATGATATCTCCCAGATGCTCAATTTTTTTATCCACCGGGTGTTCTTTAAATTTGAGGTAGTTTTTACAATAGGTTATCTCCTGGTCTATATCTGCAATGAATTCAGGGTCTTTGGTGTGCTCCATAATTTGGTTAAATTTCTCGCATGCCTTTTCAGCGAGGCCGTCAAGCCTGTAGGCCTGCCCCAGATAAAAATGGGCTTCCAGTGCCTGGCTGCTGCTGTTTTTTTTAAGCGGATATAGTGTAGCTGCCTTTTCAAGAATATCGATAGTCCGGGTTAATTCCTGGTCGTTGGCTAAGTGACTGAACCCGGTGAGGAGCATGGCTTCAGGATTTTCTTCTTGTACCAGAGGCGCCAGGATTTTTACCGCATCGTCATAAAAACCTATTTCAATGAACTGGTTGGCTTCCCGGATGAGTTTTCGTGCAGATTGTGCGGTTACTTCATTGAAGAAGGTTACAAGAGTAAGCAATGTTATGATAAACGAGGGGCGTAGTTTTATCAACATGATAGCGGTATTTTATATTTCAACGGGTCAAAATACGAAATTTTGCATTTAGAGTGATGCACTCTCAGTAAGAGTTTTTTTAACGCTGGCTTTTTGGTGATGAAAAAACGTTTTTCCTTGATGTTTGATTACTTCAGGATTCTGACAAAATCTTCCGGCACAATCGTATCCGGATTTAGAAAAAGGGCAAATTCGCCCCGGGCCATGGAAAAGCCTCTGTTGCAGGCTCTGCCAAATCCTTCATTTTCTTTGTTGTGAACAACGGTGATGAAAGGGTAGTCTTGTTGGAGTTTATCGACAAATGAATCCTTGCCAGAATTGTCAATAAAAATAATTTCAGAATGTTTTAGTCCTGATGCCGCAAGTGACCAGAGGTAAAGATGCTCCAGCGGAGTTACATGGTAAGTGACCGTAATGATGGAAATGCGTGGCGACATATACATTCAGGTTTCGCAGAGCAGTTAAACCGGATTAATCGCGGCAAAATAAGGATTTTAGGAATCCGCAGAATGTATTCTTTTCCGATTTCCGGTATCTGGATAAGAACAGGTTACGTTCCTGCTCTGATACATCCTGACTCAACATTTGATATATTTCACCCCATCCTGGAAACCCGCCAATGTTTCTGTCGTCAATAAACAGATCGGCATTGATCTTTCTGCTTATTTTAGGGTCAAACTCCTCTTCCGGAAAACTCCGGTTGACGGCGTAAAACTCCAATTCGTGTTTTTTGCAGAATTCCACCGCTTCATCTAATTCTTTTCCTGATCTGAAAGTCCATAATATCAGTAAATGTCCTTGTTTCTGAAGAGCTTTGAGCGTTTCAAAAGCAAAAAGTTTTTCTTTTCCGATTTCCGGATATCGATGTTCAACAATGGTTCCGTCAAAATCAACTGCGATTATCATACATTACTTCGTTAAACTTTTGCAATACGCTGCAATTCAATGGTTTGCACTCAAAAATGTTTGTTTGTTAAAATTCAATATATCAATATTTTACGAAAAATCTTAAATCTTAAATCTAAAAATCTAAAAATCTAACGATCTATTATCATATAGATTTCTTTTTCATGATTCGTTGGTCTCTTCCGGAGTGTTGGCTTCTATCTCTTCTATAATACTGTTTTTTGTTGGTCGGTTGATAAGATAGGCTACAAACAGTAACGAAAAAATATAGAGAAAAGTGTTGTCGGCAGTAATCATGAAGCTAAGGATGCCTAAAACGGCCAAAGCTTCAATTGTTACTATCTTAATCAGAAAGCTGATTTTGAACTGATTGATTTTCGTTTGCATCGGCCATTCTGAAAGTATGTGCTTCACTTTTTTGGAGTGAAAAAAATAACTGGCCGGGATTCCTCCTAAAGATAAAATCAGGATGATGGATTTCAGGTTTTCGCGTTGTGAAAGGGACCAGTCCAGTAAGGGGCCGGTGGCTTTAATGGTGAAATACGCTATAATCAGCATAATTATCATGATGCTGAACAAAGACCAGAAGATGATCTTGATTTGAGTGATTGATTTATCCATTGTAACGTTTGTGTGTGTGGTTCAAATTCAAAGAGCATTTTTCTCAAAGGGCTGTCGGTCAACCAGAGAGCGGCCCAGGGTGACTTCGTCGGCATATTCCAACTCATCACCGATGGCAACGCCGCGGGCAATGGTTGAGAATTTAACCGGATAATGTTGAAACTTCCGGTATAGAAAGAAGTTGGTCGTGTCTCCCTCCATGGTGGTGCTCAGCGCAAATATGATTTCGTTGACTTCTTTTGATTTCAGTTTCTCTTCCAACGGGGCAATGGTCAGGTCGTCCGGGCCTGTCCCGTCCATTGGGGATATCAGCCCTCCCAGTACATGGTATATGCCCTGATACTGATGCGTGTTTTCAATGGCCATTACATCACGTACGTTTTCTACCACGCATACAACGGAGTGGTCGCGTCGCGGGTTGGAACAAATGGCACAAATGTCACTGTCGGAAATGTTGTAACAGCTTTTGCAATATTTAATCTCATCTGCCAGCGTTGTTATGGCATCAGCAAACCCGTAAGCCGATTCCTTTTCCTGCTTCAGAATATGAAGAACCAGCCGGAGTGCTGTTTTTCTGCCTATTCCGGGCAGCCTGGAAAACTCATTCACAGCGGTTTCGAGTATCTTGGACGGAAATTGTATGTCTGACATGGATGCGTTTTTTTGATATTGCAAAGTTAATAAAATAACATAGTTATTTAGCGGATGGCGTGATGAGCTTATGAACTGAGGAGTTTGATGTTTTGAGGATTCAGAGTTCAAATAAAATTCTTTCTTTTGTATTCAGGTTAGAAACATTGCAATTCAATTTAATATGGATCCGTTACTCATACTATCTCTGGTAGGAATTTATTTTGTAATTCTGATTTCGGTTTCGGTAATCACTGCGCGAAAGTCCGATAATGAGAGTTTCTTTCTTGGAAACCGTCGTTCGCCCTGGGTTGTGGTTGCCATAGGAATGGTGGGGGCTTCCTTATCGGGGGTCACATTTGTTTCCGTTCCCGGTTATGTGACGTCTGTTGGGTTTACCTATATGCAGATGGTGGCCGGTTTTTTTGTCGGTTATTTGGTCATTGCTTTTGTTTTGTTGCCACTCTATTACCGATTGAACCTAACTTCGATTTATTCCTACCTGGATGGACGTTTTGGAGTTAGTTCCTACAAAACCGGAGCTTTGCTTTTTATAGCCAGTAAGTTGGTGGGGGCTTCTGCCCGGTTGTATCTGATGGCCGTTGTGTTACAGATCGCCTTGTTCGATGGGTTGGGCGTTTCTTTTGAAACAACGGTTTTTGTTGTGATTGCGCTCATCTGGCTTTATACTTTCAGGGGAGGAATCAAAACCATTATCTGGACCGATGCCTTGCAGACTTTTTTGTTTTTGGCATCGGTGGGAGTAACCATTTATCATATCGGCCATGAAATGAATCTGGGGCCTGCAGGGCTGGTTGATGCAATAGGGGACAGTGGTCTCTTTAAAATCTTTGAATTTGAAGACTGGCATTCATCTCAACACTTTGTAAAGCAGTTTTTTTCAGGTATATTCATTACCATTGTGATGACAGGTTTGGATCAGGATATGATGCAGAAAAACCTGAGTTGCCGGAGCTTAAAAGCGGCCCGAAAAAATGTTTTGTCTTATGGGTTTGCATTTGTTCCGGTTAATTTGCTTTTTCTATCCCTGGGAGCTTTATTGGTTGTTTTTATGCAATTCAAAGGAATAGCCCTCCCTGAACGTGCTGATGATATGTTTCCGTTGGTGGCAACGGGAGGATATCTGCCCTTATCGGTTGGGGTATTGTTTTTTCTGGGCCTTTTGGCTGCGGCTCTATCCAGCGCCGATTCTGCTCTGACCTCTCTTACCACCTCATTTTCGGTGGATATACTTCAGGTAAATAAACTAACTCCGGCCAAAGGCAGAAGAGTCCGGATGTTTGTACACCTTTGTTTTGCCGTCATTACGGGGGTAGTCATCGTTATTTTTCGGGAGGCAGGTCAGGATAGCATTATTGATACTGTTTACACGCTGGCAGGTTATACCTACGGGCCTCTTTTGGGATTGTTTGCTTTTGGACTTTATACACGGCGCCAGGTTATGGATAAAATGGTTCCGTTGATTGCGCTGGTTACTCCGGTGCTGACAGGGATTATTGATTACAATTCATTAGATTGGTTTGGATTCAGTCTTGGCTTTGAGAAGCTGATGCTCAACGGTGGACTTGCGTTTGGTCTTTTATGGCTGTTTTCCCGTAAGGGTTAGTGACAGTTTGGCACTTAAATTACTTTGTGGAACTATATTTGATCGGATAGGAAGATCAATAGTTCGTTGAGAAAAAGTCTAAACGCAGAGACGCAATGATGCAAAGCTTTTATTGTGAGAGAGTTGTAGTGATTCGCCGGGGCCGCGCAATTTGCTCTTTAACAGTCATTTAGTTAAATTCAACGGAGTATTGAATATAAGAATTAAAAAAATATAAAATCAGAAGCAATGAGAAAAATGAAATGGATATTGATGGCAGTGGTGATGATTCCATTACTGTCGAGCTGTGGTTACAATACTATGGTGGAACTGGATGAAAATGTAACTGCCAGTTGGGCGCAGGTTGAGAATGTTTATCAGCGACGGGCTGACCTGGTTCCAAATTTGGTGAATACGGTGAAAGGGTATGCGGCCCATGAGCAGGAAACCCTTCAGGGAGTTGTGGAAGCACGCTCCAAGGCAACCAGTATCAATCTTTCGGCTGATGAGTTGAATGAACAAACGCTTCAGAATTTTCAGAAGGCTCAGGAAGGACTTACTTCCGCATTGTCGCGTCTGATGGTGGTGATGGAACGTTATCCCGACTTGAAGGCCAATCAGAATTTTATGGACTTACAGGCCCAACTGGAGGGTACGGAAAACCGTATTGCTGTGGAACGACGCAACTTCAATGAAGCCACAAGGGCTTATAATACTTACATCAGACGTTTTCCCCGCAATTTGATTGCCGGAATGTTCAATTTTGAGAGCAAACCCTATTTTGAAGCAGATGCGGGTGCCAGTGAGGTTCCGGAAGTACAGTTTTAAGCATTCTAACTCTGTGTTTGAAAAGAACCGAGCCTGAAGGGCTCCTATATTTATAGCTAATTCAATTAAAACAATACCGACGCTGAAGGTGTCGAATATTTTTGAGTAGATTTGTTTTTCCCACAAGTACGCAGTATTGTGATTAACCATAAAATTAAAATATGATTATGGCCAAAAACCTCTTTTCCGAAGATCAGAAAACGGAGATAGTAAATGCAATCAAAGAAGCAGAACTAAACACCTCCGGTGAGATCCGGGTGCATATAGAGAAAAGTTGTCCCGAAGATGTGATGGATCGTGCTGCCTACATTTTTGAGAAGCTGAAAATGCACAAAACAGAACTTCGAAACGGGGTGCTTTTTTATCTTTCTGTAAAAGATCGAAAATTTGCCATTTTAGGCGATGCAGGCATTAATGCCAAAGTGCCCGATGGATTCTGGGATGAGATAAAAGAATTGATGCTGAATCGCTTTCGGGAGGGAGATTTCTCCGGAGGCCTGGTTCAGGGGATTCTTCGAAGCGGGGAACAATTAAAAAACCATTTTCCCTATCAAAAAGACGATGTGAATGAGTTAAACGATGAAATCTCGTTTGGATAAAGTTTGAGTCCATCAAAAAAATAAAAATACATGAGACAAATAATAATAGCCCTTATTGGGGCACTGCTGATTTCTTTTTCTTCTTTTGCACAGGATGATTTCCCACCCCGCCCGGAGCCACCCAGATTGGTGAATGATTTGGCCGGAGTGCTGGAGAGTAATGTAGCAGGACAATTGGAAAATACACTTGTGGATTTTGCACGGCAGACCAGTACCCAGATTGCTGTGGTTACCATTCCCGATTTGGGGGGGTACGACCCCGGCAGTTACGCTTTTCAGCTTGCCGAAAAGTGGGGAATTGGCCAAAAAGGCAAGGACAATGGAATCCTGATTTTGGTTCAACCCAAAACAAATGATTTAAGGGGACAGGCATTTATTGCTACAGGATATGGTTTGGAAGGCGTGGTACCGGATGCCGTTGCCAACCGAATTGTGGACAGTGAAATGATTCCACGATTTAAGCAAAACGATTATACCGGCGGAATTGTCGCAGCTGTCTCGGTTATTGCTAATCTGACTCGCGGCGAGTACACTGCCGATGGTTATATGGAAAAGACCGAAAGCAGCGGTTTTCCGGGAGCGCTGGTTATCATGCTAATATTTGGTGCTGTTTTTATTTCTGCTTTTAGAAGTCAGAAATCACGTCATAGTTCCGTTGGTCGGAGTCTGCCTTTTTGGATGCTTTTGTCCATGATGGGCTCAGGAGGCAGAAGTCATTCAGGCAGCTGGGGAAATTTCTCTTCCGGTTCAGGCTCCTTCGGAGGAGGCGGTTTTGGCGGCTTCGGAGGCGGTAGTTTTGGAGGAGGTGGTGCCGGCGGTAGTTGGTAAATAATCGAATACTGACAAAAATGATTTACCACAAAGATGCGTGCCTGTTGGATTCCTTAGCCAAGGATTTGTATGACTATATTCCAAATTGTTAATGGCTTCGCAATTGTTTTTTGTCCACGAATTTCACGAATTCAAAAACTGTTTTACAGCTTTTTTAAAGTCAAGGCCGTTTAAGGTTGCACATTAAGTGCGACAAAATATGTGTAATCAGAGTAATTTGTGGTCAAAAGAACAAGTCTAAAGCGGCAAGTTATTTCGGCACAATGCCTTAAGCCATTTTTTATTATCAAAGATTTTGTGGTAACCCTTTTCACATTACTCCGTTATTCCGAAGCCTGGAGTTGTAAATAGTTGATTATCAGCTCATTTTAAAAACCAGACGAATAGAATACAACTCACTCATAATAAAAACTTTGCGTCATTGCGTCTCTGCGTTTAAGCTTTTTTTAACGAACTATTGTTTTCAGGAATGCATTATTCTGATAAACTAAAAAAAAAGAGCTGCTTCTGTTTGTTTAGAAGCAGCTCTTTTTCTTGAGTTCTTGTAGTTTATTGGTGTGATTTCGGTTTCTATATTTCGCTGTCCACTAAAACACGTCCGCAATACTCACATACAATTATTTTTTTGCGCGACTGAATATCCAGTTGACGCTGTGGTGGAATTTTGTTGAAACAACCACCACAGGCATCCCGCTCAACGGTAACAACAGCAAGGCCGTTACGGGCATTCTTGCGAATGCGTTTGAATGCAGTAAGCAGACGATCATCGATGTCTTTCTCAATATCTTTGGCTTTCTTCTTCAATTTATCCTCGTCATCCTGAGTGTCAGAAACAATGTTTTCCAACTCTTTCTTTTTGGATTCCAGGTCGGCTTTTCTGTCAGCGATTAACTCTTCGGAGCTTGCAACGGCCTCTTGCTTAGCTTTCATCTCAATTTCAAATTCCTTGATTCTCTTCTTGCAAAGCTCTTTTTCGAGGTTTTGGAATTCTATCTCTTTGTTCAGAGACTCAAACTCACGATTGTTACGAACGCTTGATTGCTGCGATTCGTACTTTTTAATCAGAAGATCCGCCTCTTTAATGCCGTTCTTTTTGTCCTGTATGTTATTGTTCAGGTTTTTAACTTCGGAATTCAGGTTGGTGATACGGGTCTCCAGTCCCTCAACTTCATCTTCCAAATCCTGAACTTCCAAAGGCAATTCTCCCCGGAGTGTACGGATTTTATCAATATCAGACATCACTTTCTGAAGATTGTACAGCGCACGAAGCCTGTCTTCTACGGTCTTCTCGCCGGTATTTGTTTTTGTATCCATTTTTGCCATTATGCTAATAGTATTTTATGGGATTGGTAGAAACGTTCGACAAACGGACTGCAAAATTAGGGATTTTTTTTGTAAGTAACTCAAAAAAAACTTCTTTAGTAAATTGTTCACTTTCGTAATGCCCAGTATCTGCTATGACTATTTTTCCGTCGGCTTCTGTAAATTGATGATATTTAAAATCGGCACTGACAAATATGTCGGCACCACTGTTAATTGCTTGTTTTAAAAGGAAACTTCCGGAACCGCCGCAAACAGCAACTTTTTTTACCGGCTTTTTCCTGAGCTCTGTATGCCTGATACATCCTGCTCCTGTGGTCTCTTTCAGTAAACTAAGAAATTTCTCCTCCGAAAACTCTTCTTCCAGTTCACCGATGGCTCCAAATCCAACCTGTTGCCATTGATTCTCCAGGGAGTAAAAATCGTATGCCACCTCTTCGTATGGATGCGCCGTAATAAGCGCCTGTAAAATTTTATTTTTCAAATGGGCCGGAACAACCGTCTCAATTCGCTGCTCTTTTTCCGTATGCAGCTCCCCCTTTTGACCGGCAAAAGGATTGGTGTTTTCTCCTGCCCGGAAGGTACCTTCTCCTGATATATTGTAACTACAGCTGTCGTAATTCCCAATGAATCCCGCTCCGGCGGCAAAAAGGGCTTCCCTGACTTTCCCAGCATAATCGGCAGGTACAAAGGTGACGAGCTTGAGAAGAAGTCCCTCTCTGGGTTGTAATATTTTGATTTTTTGCAATCCCAGTTTTCGGGCAAGAATGCTGCTTACTCCGTTTTCTATACTGTCCAGATTGGTGTGGGCCGAATAGATTGCAAGATTGTTTTTTATAGCTGATATTAAAATCCGTTCCGGTTCGTTTTTTCCGGTCAGTGTTTTAATGCCTTGCAGGGTTATCGGGTGGTGGGCAACAATAAGGTTGCAGTTTTTGGAGATGGCTTCTTCCAGAACTTTCTCAGTGACATCCAGTGTAATGAGTGCTCCGGATATTTCCATTTCAGGATGCCCGGTTTGAAGACCTGAATTATCATAATCTTCCTGAAATGCGGGAGACGCAAATGCCTCTATCTCTTTAATTATCTCTTTAAGTTGTGTCATAAATATTTTAAGGAAATCCGGTGTTTTGAAGCTGGCGGGAGCAAGAAAAACCGAAATATTTTAATGTGTTCAGAAACAAAGGGGGTGGGTAAAGGTTGTTTGAAGAAAATCAAAGTGTTTTTCAGTTGTTGAGAAGTCATGCGAAAAAAACAACGCCTTCGTTACGAAGAGTTGAAATAAAATTCTGTTCCGGAAACGAGATAATCAGTTTACTCTGGTCTGTCGCCGCAGTATTTGGCCAGTTCAGTTAGGATTAAATATTGTCTTTAATGTCAACCAATAGTGTTCTGATATCTTGTAATTTCCTGACCACTTCAAAGTTGTTTTCTGTGCCGTCCTTGTTTTCCTTCAGTTTTTTTTGTGCTCCTTTGAGGGTCATCCCTCTTTCTTTGACCAGGTGAAAGATTAAATGAAAATTATCAATGTCTTTTTTTGTAAATAACCGATTCCCTTTTTTGTTTTTATGGGGCTTGATGATGTCAAATTCCTTTTCCCAAAAACGGATGAGTGATGTGTTGACATCAAAAATGCCTGCTACCTCTCCAATGGAGTAGTAAAGTTTTTCAATTTTCGGCTCTTTATAGGGCATCGTTTTTTCGTAAATGACTGTTTCAAAAACGAGAATAACGCAGTATGTGGCGTTTTCTTGCAAAGACTAAATAAGAATTGCTGCCCGAAAACCGTTCGGGCAGCAATTACAATTTTAATTCTTTTTTTTGGAGGCTGCAAATATTATTTGCGGCTTATTCGGGTGAATTATTCTTTGAATAAACTTGTTAGTCAAATGTTTGATTGCTGTTGCTGGAGATCTGAATCATTTTTTCATATTGCTCGGGAGTTAAATCCTGGAAGTAATAATGAGCCGGATTCACCGGTCGTCCTTTAACTCTTACTTCGTAGTGGAGGTGAGGTGCGGTGGATTTTCCGGTATTTCCTACCATACCAATAACGTCTCCGCGTTTTACCTTTTGTCCTATTTTAACATTGAAATCATCCATGTGGGCATAAACAGTAGAGTATCCAAATCCATGGTCAATTTCCAAATGATTACCATAACCACCATGCGAACGAATAGCTCTTTTTACAACGCCGTCACCGGTAGAATAGATTTCTGTTCCGGTAGGTGCGGAGAAGTCCATGCCTTCATGAAAACGCTTAACTTTGTAGATGGGGTCTATTCGCCAGCCGTAACCGGAGGCTGTACGACGAAGGTCTTTATTTGAAATGGGTTGAATGGCGGGGGTGCAGCGCAACATTTCCTCCTTGCGGAGTGTGAGGTCAATGACTTCATCAAATGATTTGCTCTGAACATAAAGTTGCTTCATGATGACGTCAAGTTTCTCGGATGTGTTGACGACCAGGTCTGCATTTTCAAGATTTTCCAGGTGTTTGTAACGGTTAATACCTCCGAAACCTGCTCTTCTGATTGAATTGGGAATGGAGTCAGCCTGATAAATGACCCGGTATATGTTTTCGTCGCGTTGTTGAATATCGTCCAGTACAATTTGAATTTGTTGAAGCTTTTTGTCCATTATTTCATACTGAGCCTGAAGTCGTGAGTTTTCGCGGTTTAGTTTTTTCTCTTGCGGGCTGTCAAAAAAGTATGAATATCCTAAAAAGTAAAATACGCCTAATACAGCGGAGAACATGGAGTAAGTAAATATGCGGCGAAGGATGAATCGGGTTCCGGTTGCAATCGGTTCGTAAGTTAACGTTTCCGGATTGTATTTATACTTTATTTTTGACATAGGGAAAAATTTTGTTGCCCAAAAATAGAAAAAAAAGTTTTCAACACCTATTTATTAGAGGATTAATCTAATTTTGTGCCGGGTCATTGTTTAATATCCTTGCTGACAATTTATTCTTATTTAAACAAATTGTCCTTCTGGGGTTTTTTATTATGTTGCAGTACAAATGGTTATGGCTGCACAAATGACTTATTACCCAACTGCTTGGACGGGTAGTTTACGGGTGAAATGAAAAAAAGTTTAATTTTTTTGGTAGAAAGTTTATTCTTAGGGTTTGTGATGAAATAAATTGACAGATTTAACGAAGTTATTTTTGACATAAACCCTTACCAACAAATTATCAAATGACATTATATGAGAGCATCTGAGGTACGACAGAAATTTTTTGAGTTTTTCAAATCCAAAGAGCACATAATTGTGCCCTCTGCACCGATGGTTGTGAAGAACGACCCCACACTGATGTTTACCAATGCCGGGATGAACCAGTTTAAGGATATCTTTTTAGGAAACCGAGAACCGGTTAGTTCAAGGGTTGCTGATGCCCAGAAGTGCCTTCGGGTTTCGGGAAAACACAACGATCTGGAAGAAGTCGGACACGACACCTACCACCATACGATGTTTGAGATGTTGGGCAATTGGTCCTTTGGGGATTATTTTAAAAAGGAGGCCATTGACTGGGCCTGGGAGTTTCTGACTTCTGAATTGAAAATTGACAAAGAGCGTCTTTATGCCACCGTTTTTGAGGGGGATAGCAGTGATGGGGTAGAGCGGGATCATGAAGCGGCTCAATGTTGGAAACAATATTTACCCGAAGATCGCATCATCAACGGAAATAAGAAGGATAACTTTTGGGAAATGGGAGAATCGGGTCCTTGTGGTCCTTGTTCCGAAATTCACATCGATCTTCGAAGTCAGGAGGAGCGCGCTAAAAAAGGAGGACATGAACTGGTCAACCAGGATCATCCCGAGGTGATAGAAATCTGGAATCTTGTTTTTATCCAATACAACCGGAATGCCTCCGGAGAACTGAATCATCTCCCTCAGAAACATGTGGATACGGGAATGGGGTTTGAGCGGCTTTGTCGTGTTCTCCAGCAAAAAAGTTCCAATTATGACACAGATATTTTTCTGCCGCTGATTCAGCAAATTTCAGCGCTTACCAATGTGAAGTACGGGGCATCCGATGATGGTGATGTCTCAATGCGCGTGATTGCGGATCACATTCGCACTATTGCTTTTTCTATTGCCGATGGTCAGCTGCCTTCCAATAACAAAGCGGGTTATGTTATCCGACGGATTTTGAGACGTGCTGTCCGGTATGCCTATACATTTTTGAATGTTCGTCAGCCCTTCCTGAGCGGTGTTTTGCCGGTATTAATTGATGTCATGGGTGATGCCTATCCGGAGCTGAAATCTCAAAAGGAGTTGATTGATAAGGTGATTCATGAAGAGGAAGAGTCATTTTTGAAAACCCTCTCTACCGGTATTACATTGCTTGACAAGATTATTGAAGAAACCTTAAGCCGGGAGTATAAGGTGGTGGATGGAAAAGTGGCTTTTGAACTTTATGATACTTTCGGTTTTCCCCTCGACCTTACGGAACTTATTCTTTCGGAGAAAGGGTTGGTGGTGAATCGCCGGGAGTTTGAAAAGGAGATGGAAGCCCAGAAATCGCGTGCCCGGAACGCTGCAACGGTAGAGACAGGCGACTGGATTGTTGTGCGCGACGATAAGGAGGAAGAGTTTGTGGGCTATGATTTTCAGGAAACGGATGTTTATATTACCCGTTACCGAAAGGTGAAGGTCAAAAACAATGAGCAATTTCAACTGGTTTTCAATATTACACCATTTTATGCCGAAAGTGGAGGACAGGTAGGTGATTCCGGATTAATAAGCGGAAGTGGTGAGAGAGTTGAAATTATTGATACCAAAAAAGAGAATGATCTGATTATTCATATTGCCGGATCTCTTCCCAAAAACATAGAAGAGAAGTTTAAGGCTGTGGTAAATGTGGAAAAACGACGCCGAGCCGCCAGTAATCATACAGCTACTCATTTGTTGCACAAAGCGTTGAGAGCAGTATTGGGTGAGCATGTGGAACAAAAGGGGTCCCTGGTACATCCAGATTATCTGAGGTTTGATTTTGCTCATTTTCAGAAAGTTACTCCTGAAGAAATCCGGATCGTGGAGAAGATGGTGAATGCGGATATCCGGAACAATATTCAGGTGGAGGAGCATCGGGAAGTTCCGCTGGACAAGGCCCGGGAAATGGGAGCCATGGCTCTGTTTGGTGAGAAGTATGGCGATGTGGTGCGTACTATTGGGTTTGGTAATTCAGTGGAACTTTGTGGCGGTACACACGTAAATGCGACCGGAGAAATAGGATTTTTCCGTGTTCTGAGCGAGGGTTCTGTATCTGCAGGCATCAGGCGTATCGAAGCAGTAACTGCAGAGAGAGCAGAGGAGATGGCCTACAATCAGTCGGATGTGCTGGAGGAGATTGGTACCCTGGTGAAGAGCAAGGGACAATTGCGTAAGAGTATTGAGAGTTTGATTAATCAGAATTCCCGATTGTCTAAAGAGTTGGAAGGAATGATGCAAAACTTCCTGAAAATTGAAAAACAAGCCATTATCGATGGTGCCCGGGAATACAACGGAGTGCATATTATTGTTAAGCAGGTAAAGCCTGAGCTGGGAGGAAATCTTAAAGATTTGGCTTTTCAGCTGCGCAATGAGATAGATGGTGAAATGGTTGCCGTTCTTGGTACCGAAGTAAAAGAAAAGCCTCAGTTGGCCGTAATTCTTTCTGACAGACTGGCCAATGACGGCATCCTGAATGCGGTAGAGCTGATACGTGATGTTGCCCGGGAAATCCAGGGTGGTGGTGGCGGTCAGCCGTTTTTCGCCTCTGCCGGCGGAAAGAATCCGGCAGGGCTTGACAGTGCGCTAACGAGAGCCAAAGCATTGATTGAAGAGAAATTATCCTGAGATAGGTTCAGGGTTTAATCAGTTTGAAATCATCCGGCTCTGATTGCCGGGAAACAGCTATGAAGTGATGAGGATCGACAGGACTTTTGATTTATTGGAAAACCTTAGACTCAACCATGAAAAGTCTGACCTTTTAGTTGCCAAACGTGAAGGGAACTGGGTAAAATTCAGTACGGAAGATTATATCCGGAATGCACGGAATTTTGCCTTCGGTCTTTTAGCCATGGGGTTTAAAAAGGGAGACAAAATAGCCACTGTATCGAACAATCGCCCGGAATGGAATTTCGTGGATATGGGGATGGCCATGGTTGGAGTGGTTCATGTTCCTGTTTATCCTACCCTCGGAGAAGAGGAGTACAAGCACATCCTTTATCATTCTGATTCTAAGATGTTAATTGTTTCGGATTTGCCTGCTTACAATCGGCTACAACCGATTGCCAGAAGAATTGGGAAACTCAGGAGAATCTATACTTTCAATCATTACGAAGATATTCCCAACTGGTCAGAGGTGACGCGCGAGGGTTTCAATGCAAAGGTGAAATACAAAGAGCAGTTCGATAAAATTTATTCATCCATTCAGCCGGATGACCTTTTGACAATTATTTATACTTCGGGAACGACCGGTTTGCCCAAGGGGGTTATGCTTTCCCACCGCAATATTTTAAGCAATCTGGAAGGTGTGGAGGCACTTTATCCGTTGAACGAGACGGATCGTATTCTCAGTTTCCTGCCCCTTTGTCATGTTTACGAACGCATGGCAAACTACCTTTTTCAGAAAAAAGCCTGTAGCATTTATTACGCAGAGAATCTTGGAACCATAGCTCAGAATCTGGCCGAAATAAAGGCTTCGGCATTTGCAACGGTGCCGCGGGTTATTGAGCGCATCTATGATAGAATTGTTTCAAAAGGTGAAGAGTTAAGAGGTTTTAAAAGAATGATTTTTTTCCAGTCGCTCAAACTTGGCGAACATTACCGGGTTGATGGGAAACATCATTTCTGGTACGGTTTCAGGTTATGGTTGGCCCGAAAACTGGTGTTTTCCAAATGGCAAAAGATTTTTGGAGGCAATTTGAAATTTGTGATTTCAGGTGGTGCAGCTCTTCAACCACGATTGAGCCGATTGTTTTTTGCTGCGGGAATTCCCCTGATGGAAGGATATGGAATGACTGAAACTTCCCCTGTAATTGCCGCCAATCATTTGAACGAACCCAACTCGTTACTGATAGGTACCGTGGGGCCGACTCTTAGTAATATTGAGGTGAAAATTGATGAGGATGGCGAAATTCTGGTCAAAGGGCCGAGTGTAATGAAAGGTTATTACAAGGATACCAAAAACACCGACCAAGTACTCGAAAAAGATGGGTGGCTCCATACAGGTGATATCGGAACTTTTGAGAAAGGTCGCTTCCTGAAGATTACCGATCGGAAAAAAGAGATGTTTAAGACTTCCAGCGGTAAATATATTGCGCCTCAGTCTATCGAAAATTTGATGAAGGAATCGTTCTTTATTGAGCAGGTGATGGTTGTGGGAGAGAATGAAAAATTTGCAAGTGCTCTTGTTTCTCCTAATTTTGAGTATCTTCATGTGTGGGCAAATGACCACCGGATTCATTTTCGCGACAATCAGGAGCTGGTGACTCATCCCAAGGTGCAGAAGTTGTTTCAAAAAGAGGTGACCCATTTCAATAAATCGTTGGGAAAAACCGGGCAAATCAAAAGATTCCGACTGGTTTGTGAGCCCTGGGGCCCTGGTACGGGAGAGTTGTCACCGACTCTGAAGTTACGCCGAAGGGTTATCTACAATAAATATGCTCAACTGTTGAGAGATATATACAGCTATGCACCCGATGAAGAAAACCGGGGGTCAATAAAATTTAATGACATATAGCGGAAGATTAAACAGTCCGTTAAAAAAAAGTTTAAACGCAAAGACGTAAAGCATTTATTATGAGAGGGTTGCTGTTTGCCGGCCTGGTTTTGTAATAAAATAATTCTCAGCTATTTGCAATCCCTAACTTGGACGAGCCAGAACCAAACAGGTTATATAATAAAACCCAATCAAAATTAGCCGGATACGCTAATTGCTATGCAATTATTTTTTTGTCCACGAAACGACCATGTGGAGTTCGACAATCCCTATTAAAACAAGCACAAATTGTCAATTTCACGAATTTAGCGAATTATTGTCGCAC
>Ga0163219_100062_pt1 | contig 27129 bp, 28 predicted proteins | sample MSEWel2016_04_06_FD_113150 | JGI IMG/M metagenome (GOLD analysis project Ga0163219, IMG submission 113150) | Subsurface microbial communities from deep shales in West Virginia, USA - MSEEL Well Study Marcellus 3H_2016_04_06 ...
ATCGACAAAGTAATCTTCTAACAGGTCATATAGATTCATGGTCCTGTACCTTCTAGTTGTGTTCAATTATTCTAAGAGGTACGGGACTGTTATATTTTACAGAAAATTAGTTACGCTGCCTGTCAGATAAAGCATGAGAAAGAACTCGATACATATATTGTGCTAAGTAGTCATTGCTATCGGCATCATTAAGTCGAGATAAATGTTTATGCTTATCATCAATGTCGAACAAGTCTTTAGAAAGGAACTCATTTACAATATGTTCATACAATCCTGATTTCATAACATTCACATTTTTTACCGATATTTAAGAGGAGTATTAAATTAGGAATATATTAAGAAATTGCTTTTTGGAAAAGTAGGTCATTCAAAATATTCCCAAATCCTAATATACACTCCACAACAATTTACACTCCCAGGAGAGAAACACCCATGAAAGTATCCATAATAGGCTCCGGCTACGTAGGCTCGGTCTCTGCCGCCTGCTTTGCCGAACTTGGCCATGAGGTCATCTGTATCGATATCGATGAGAAGAAAGTGGAAATGATAAATTCCGGAAGGGCGCCCATCTGGGAGGAGGGGCTTGACGACCTGCTGGAGAAGTATTCACAGAAAACACTCATTGCAACATCCGATTATGACTATGCGGTGCAGAACTCGGATGCGTCCTTTATCTGCGTGGGCACGCCCTCGGGAGAGGACGGGAGTATCGACCTCTCAATCGTGAAGGCTGCAAGTGCCAGTCTCGGCAAGGCAATCGCAAAGAAGGAGCACTACCATGTGGTCGTGGTCAAGAGCACAGTGGTGCCCGAGACCACCGAGAAGGTGGTGCTGCCGATCGTGGAGGAGCACTCCGGGAAGAAGGCGGGAAAGGACTTCGGGGTAGTGATGAACCCGGAATTCCTCAGGGAAGGCAAGGCAGTGTACGACTTCATGCACCCTGACAAGATCGTGGTGGGTGCCATCGATGAGAGGTCGGGCTTTGTGATCTCCGAGCTCTACCGCGGGCTGGATTGTGAGATCACGCACACCAATCCCAGGACCGCCGAGATGATCAAGTACGTCAACAACTCACTTCTCGCAACCAAGATATCATTTTCCAACGAGGTTGGCAATATCTGCAAGCAGCTCGGCATCGACACCTATGAGGTCATGGATGCCGTGGGAACAGATTTCAGGATAGAGCGCAGCTTCCTCAATTCAGGTGCCGGTTTCGGAGGGTCATGTTTTCCAAAGGATGTCAAGGCCATCATCGGCAAGGCCAACGAGATAGGATACAAGCCACAGCTCCTGGAATCCGTTGTTGGTGTAAATGACCGCCAGCCCCTGAAGATGGTGGAACTGCTGCAGGGAAAACTTGGCGATCTGAAGAACAAAAAAATAGCCTTGCTCGGGCTGGCCTTTAAGAACGATACCGACGACATCCGCGAATCACGCTCCATTCCCGTCATTGCGGAACTCCTGCGACAGGAAGCAGATATTGCTGCATATGATCCCATGGCAGAGGATAGCATGAAAAAGATCTATCCGGATATCACTTATTGCGAATACTCATCCGAGGCCCTCGAAGAGGCCGAAGGATGCCTGATAATGACAGAATGGGATGAGTTCGGGAAACTGGATAAGGAATTCAACCTCATGGCAAAGAAAGTGGTCATCGACGGCAGGAAGATGATAGAGCCGGAAAAGCTCAGCACTGATATCGACTACGAGGGCATCTGCTGGTAACTATCATGGAAGAGATATTCATACTCGGAGTGGGTGAGAAGAAAAAGATCAAGGGAAGCTTTTTCGGAGGTAATGTGGAAATGGTCTACTGTGGAATGTCCGGAGAGAAGACGTTCTCCATTGGCCTGCTCTTTTCAGAAGGATATCAGGGACATGGTCTCAATCTTTTCTTCCCTGCAAGATCCACATCCATCACCCTTGATAAAAAGAAATACTACGTCCGCAACGTCACTCCGGAGAACATAACCCTCCAGACATCTGAGTAAAAATCGAAGGGTTTTAATACAAAATATTAACTAAGTATGAATCTGTTGGCAGGCAGATTCATATGAGTGACGAAAAAAGGATCAGAGAAGATATCAATGGCAGGCTCCACTCCCTTGACCAGGGCCTTAGAAGTGTAGAAAAAAGGCTGCGTGCCGTGGAGAGAAGGTTATCCGGAGGAGACGCTTCAGGAGGAGAGCTGGAGCAATACGAGGCTGATCTTGAACGGGAACTTGAAGAGACCAGGGAAGGCATCACAGCGATCACACAGGAACTGGAGGATCTCAAAAGCAGCACAGCCACCTCTGAAGAACTCGATACGGAGTTGCAGCACCTGCGCCAGCAGGTCACAGAACTCAGCCAGAGCCTCCAGGGGCTAAAAGAAGAGAATGCAGGGCTTAAGGATCTGTTATCCGAGGACAAAAAGCAAAATACGGAGCAGTCCTCAGAAGAACTGAAAACAGAGATAGCACAATTGCGCGAGCGTCTTGAAAAAGCAGAGAAGCGTAACCGTATCAACATCGGCTCCATGCAGGTTCCCATGGAGATGTCAGGAATCATCGGGGCACTGATCCTTCTGGCCACCGGCGGTCTTATCATGGCCGGGAGATGGGACATCATCCGCTCTCCCTACTTCTCCTTTGCTATCGCATTCATCTTCGCGGTCGCAGTGCTCATGAAGTTCTATCTGGCCAACCATTCCAGGGCATAACCCTGACTTTTATTCCTTTCTTACCTTGACGAAGAAGTCATCCGAGTAGTCAAGATAGCCTTCCTGCATTACTTCCACAGCTATGAAGCCCTCATTCTTGCCAGTAGGAAGCGTGACATTTGTAAGTCTGAAGCTAAACTCCCCCGAGCCGTCCGTAATCCCACCTATTACCTGTTTTCTTGCAGGACCCCAGATTATGATATTTGCGCCTCCCACAGCTGCATCATCCTGATCAATAACCAATACCATCAACTCAGGCGAATCCGTGTTCGTATCATTGATGCTGAAACTGCTACTATTTACCGTTGCATACATGGTCCCGGGTGTAAGAGGAGTGCTGAGGACCGCTGAGAGAATAGCGTACATCCCTATCATACCGATGATGGTCAGTACCACCATGCGTATCGGGAGCCCCGTGGCTGCATTGCAGTCATCTAAAAAAGAACATTCGGACATAGTATAAAAAATAAAAATATCAGAACCAGCTCATGTGGTCCTGACAACCCTCACTGCATCGGTTTTCTCGTAATCGTAGAAACCGTCTGCAGATATCGTAAGGTCCATACTTCCTTCGTTCTGGTTGGCCCCGAGGCTGATCTCGTCTCCGCTACTTGTGTTACTGGTGGTCAGCATACAATAGCCGTCGTCATCAGTAACACTTGTCGCAACACCACCGAGCCCGCGCAGGACCACGTTGGCATCCCTGACAGGATATCCATCAGGATCGGTTACTGACAGTTCCACATCTATGGCAAAAGGAGAGTTTGCCGTTGCGGAACTGACGATAACAGTATTTCCGGGATTCAGAGAAGATGAGCTGTTCAGACCAACCGCATCGATCGTCACGGCCATATTCTTGGTCGGAGGCGGAATGATAGCGATAAGTGCGGCCAGAGCCACCATACCAACCACAAGCATTACAACGATATTGATCGGGAGTTCGATTGCCGAATCATCGGCAAATATTTTTTGTATCTTTTTCAAAAATACCACCACTTCCAAAAAAATAACATTGTATATAAATTCTATGATTTTGTCTTTCTTTTTATATTGTCTGCTGAATAATAAATAATCGTTACATTCATGTACCAAAACCCTGCTTTAAATTCTCATGAAAAAGATCGTAATCATAGACTACGGACTCGGCAACCTCAGAAGTGTCCGCAAGGGACTGGAACACGCAGGTGCGAATGTCGTGATATCCAGTGATCCCGAAGAGATAATGAGTGCTGACGGAGTAATCCTGCCTGGAGTTGGCGCTTTCAAGGATGCCATGAAGAACATAAAACAAATGCTTGATACGATCAATGAGTATGTGGATTCCGGAAAACCAATGCTCGGAATCTGCCTCGGACAGCAGATACTTATGAGCCGCTCAGAAGAAGGAGGGCATTCAACAGGACTTGGCCTGATAAAAGGAGAAGTCCTCAGGTTCCCGCATACTGATCTGAAGGTACCGCATATGGGATGGAACTCCATTAACATAGATCAGGATCATCCCTTTTTCAAGGATATACCCGATGACACCTATGTGTATTTCGTACACTCATTCTATGTGGATACGGGAAAAGATAACACACTTGCCTCATGCGAATACGGGAAAAAGTTTGCAGCATCCGTGGTCAATGATGCGGGTAATGTAATAGGCACACAGTTCCATCCCGAGAAAAGCGGGGACACCGGTCTGAAAATGCTCAGAAACTTTGTGGCAATGTGCTAATAAGAGGAAAAACATGGACATCGAAGGCTACGCAAAAAGAGGGCTCAAAAACAATGATCCCGACCTTGAGGAAAAGCTTGCTTCAAGGATACTGGAAGTAAAAAAGACGAGTGAAAAGCATGCCAGGGATCTTGCCAGAGCTACCATTGCGGAAGCAAAGGCTACCATAAACGTCAGCGGGGATGTGCTCGAGCCGACAATATCCGGAGTGAGCATGGGCGAGTTCGGAGTCGGATCACGTGGCATGGGTGATTTCTACACCCACGAAAAGATAGCAGAAGTGATAGGAAAGACCGATGCTGTGGTTGACACCACCCACCTTGACGACTCGGGTGTCGTAAAAGCCAGAGAAGCGGGAGAATATATCATACTGACAGTTGATGGCATACACTCCAGGCTGAGCGACTTCTCTTTCCTTGCAGGCTTCCACGTGGCCCGCGCAGCCCTCAGAGATGTATATGTCATGGGTGCAAGACCGATTGCCATGCTCTCGGACATCCATGTTGCGGATGACGGAGACGTTGGCAAGATCCTGGACCACATCGCAGGTATCACGGCAGTCGCGGAGCTGTCCGGAATACCGCTTATCACAGGAAGCACCCTCAGGATCGGTGGCGACATGGTCATCGGCGAGCGCATGACCGGCGGTGTCGGAGCCGTAGGTGTCACATCGGACCTCACAGCACGCGAGCAGACAAAGACAGGAGATGTGATCCTCATGACCGAGGGAGCAGGCGGCGGAACCATTTCCACGGCCGCACTCTACTACGGCATGCATGAGGTGGTGGATGAGACTATCAATATCAAATTCCTGGAAGCATGCGAAAAACTCCTGGACTCAGGTTTTGTGGAGCATATCCACGCCATGACGGATGTCACAAACGGCGGCATACGCGGCGATGCAAAGGAGATATCAAGGACAGCAGGCGTCAGGCTCGTATTCCGGGAAAAGGAGATGAGAAAACTCGTAAATCCCGTGGTACTCGAGATGCTGGAATCCCTGGAGATAGACTACCTGGGAGTTTCGCTTGATGCTCTGCTCATTATTGCACCGGAAGAATTTGCCGATGACATAATGGAAACCATCAGGTCTGCAGGTGTTGATATCAGCATTATAGGACAGGTAGAAGAGGGCAGCGGTGCCATGATCGAGATAGATGGGGAACAGAGAGATTTCACCCCGCGCTTCAGGGAATCGGCATACACTCCTATCAAGAAGATGATAGGCGAGGAAGAACCCCGTGACTTTGAGGAGATGCAGAGAGCCATTGACAGGGCAACTCTTGAAGCAATAGCAAAAAAGAAACGGGTAATCGAAAAGGTAAGGAAGGGATAGACCGGGTCTATCCATCAGCACTTTCAGCTTTTTCTTCTTCCACTGGCTCAACTATGAGCACCGTATCATCCTTTTCCATAATTGTTACCTTTTCTCCTTTCTCTATGGACACACCTGAGCGTGCCTTCCAGTATTCCCCTCTGTGAAGCACGTAACCTTCAGATCCCGGTTCAATGGGCCTGATCACAGTTGCAGTCTCACCCAGCAGTTCACCGAACTGAGGCTTGCGTTTTCTGACCTCTACAACTTTGTACAAAGCAAATAGCAGGAACAAACCCACCAGAATTGTCGGCGCGACTACGGACACCAGTATGGTTCTCTGGAAATCGGCAGGAGTGTGGTTTCTCGGGAAATCCGTAGGGGCTAGCAGCACACTGCCGGCTATGATGCAAACAAGCCCTGCAATTCCGAATATTCCTATTCCGGGAGCCTGCAATTCCAGTATTATCAGACCAATACCCACCAGTATCAGGAAAACAGCCCCTATGTTCACATCAAAACCCGTCCCGATCAGACCAAGAGCAATAGCCACTATTCCGAAGAGTTCGGCTCCGAACCCCGGATTCGATATTCCCAGTATTACCGCATATATACCTAGCAGCAGCAGCAATGATGAGACTATCGGATTGGATATTATGTTCATGAAGGCAAGTCTGAGGGGAGCATCATAGTATACGATCATGGCGCCTTCGGTATCAAGCACCCTTTCCTTTACCTCCACACCATCAACCTGTACAAGCAGATCCTCAACCGAAGGAGACACATACTCTATAACATCATATTCAAGGGCGGTTTCAGCATCCAGGTTCAGGTTCTCCGTGATGAAGTCGGCTGCAGCCGTCTGGTTCCTGTCGTACTTTCTGGCATTCTCCGTTGCACGTGTCACCAGGGCATTGACTGTCTTGGAATCATCAACCGGTTCGGTCCCTTCCGCGGTTATGGTCACAGGTTGGGCTGAACCTATAACAGTGAATGGAGCCATGGCTGCGATATCCGAGCTGATCAGGATAAGCGTACCTGCAGACCAGGCCTGGGTTCCTTCGGGATACACAAAGGCGATCACAGGTACATCGGTCGCTGCTATCTGCTCTATAATGTTAAGGGTTTCAGCAAGACCTCCTCCAGGTGTATTCAGAGTTATTACAAGAGCTTCATAGTCCTCATTCTCTGCAAAGGCGATCGCATCGGCGATAATGTCATCAGTGACCGGTGTGATCGAATCGGAGATCTCAAGCACCAGCACCCTCCGCTCGTCCTGAGCCGATACAATACCCGGTGCAATGGATGAGATCAGGATAGAAATTAAAAAAAGGATAATACAGAACCTTTGCAGGAATCTCATATTACTCCTTTGACAAATCTTGCTTTGAGAATGCCTTCGACATTGCTGCTATCTCTGCCGTATTGGTGGAATTTGAGACCACTATCAGATTCCTTTCCCTGGAGATCTCCGCAAGTGTCTGCAGTTCCCTGAGCTTTATTGTCACAGGTACCTGTTCATACAACTTGGCGGCATCCTTCATCTTCTCTGCGGCAATGAACTCACCATCCGCAAGGATGATACGGGCACGCTTCTCACGTTCTGCCTCGGCCTGCTTTGCAATCGCACGCAGCATGGTCTCGTCTATGCTCACATCCCTGATCGTCACGTTGGTAACCTTGATACCCCACGGGTCGGTAGAGGCGTCCAGCAGCTCCTGGATTTGCAGGTTGATCTCCTCCCTTTTGGACAGGACATCGTCAAGCTCGATCTGCCCGATGACATCACGCAGCGTTGTCTGGGACAGGGTCGATGTGGCATATCTGTAGTTCTCAACCTCATTGACGGCCTTTGAAGGCTCTATCACCTTATAATAAATAACAGCATCAACTGCAACGGTTACGTTGTCCTTTGTGATCACCACCTGTTTGGGGACATCTATGGTAACCACACGGAGGTCCACCTTTACCACCGTATCGATGACAGGGATTATGAAGAACAGACCCGGACCTTTCACCCCGCTCAGCCTTCCCAGACGGAAGATAACAACACGTTCATATTCCTTTACTATCTGTATCGCCTTGGACAGAATAACAAATGCGAAAACCGCAATAATAATAGTTATAAGTTCAACTTCGACCAATTATAACACACACCTTACTATAATATCGATATTTAAAAGAAAGTCTCAGTAAATTAAAAACACATCGGTCAAAACTTAAAAACGTTTTCAGAGGAGATATAGGAGATGGGCCTGAGATATTACTTGAGGGGAATGTACACGAAAGCATGATAGCAAAATTGTTATCATTGGATCAATAACCTTCAGGCCCAGCAAATTATAGAACTCCTTTATTGTTTATTAATGTGATTGATTTTGATGTTGATAATTTCAAACCACCAACAGTAAAACGACTTCAGTAAATCGGAAGAGCTTGCCTGCATATAAATAAATTCATAAACCAAGCAAAGACATAAATCCAACGTGCTACATTTAGGACTTGATATAATGAGCGAAAAATGTCAGGAGTGCGACGGGAAAGGTTACAGTGTCGTCGGCTCAAACAAATGTCCCGAGTGCAAAGGAGCGGGAAAATCAAAATCCATAGATCTTATGAAACTTTCAGAGAAAGATGTGGACAGCTTTCTCAAAAGTGGTTCGGACTGCAACCGCTGTGGCGGAACAGGTGAGATTGAAACAAGAGAAGACTGTACGGTTTGTTACGGAAAAGGTGCATTTTATAAGTGTAAGATATGCGGGAATGCAATAACAGACCTGTATAACGGTGAAGAGGTATGTTCAGGCTGTGCTAAAAAGCAGATAGTATACAAGATAGATGATTCCTGCGACGTCAACGAGATGGAAGTAGGAAAATATTATCATTCAACAGTCAGGAACCTGGCGGACTTCGGGGTTTTCGTAGACCTGAACTCCAGTCTCAGGGGACTCATCCATTCCAGTAATCTGAAAGAGGAACTCAAAGTCGGTGAGCCGGTAATCGTAGGAGTCAAGGAGATCAGACCAAAGGGTAAACTGGACCTTGTACCTGTGAAAATAAAAGAATATCAGACAGTCGAGCTGGAAAAAGGCCTTCCTCTTAAGCTTGCATCCGAGGCGTCAGACCTTGTGGGAATGAATGTGAGGATGGAAGGAGAAGTAATACAGGTCAAGCAAACCGCAGGTCCGACGATCTTCACAATAGCCGATGAGAGCGGACAGATATCCGCCGCTGCCTTTGAGAGTGCGGGTGAGAGAGCCTATCCACATATCGGCTCGGATATGATAGTCTCAGCCACAGGTGAGATCACCGCCCGCGGCGATAGCGTTCAGCTTGAGATCAGAAGCCTTAAGAAAGTGAGCGGAGCAAAGGAAACCGAGATATTAAAGCGTATAGAGGCTGCCCTTGACAGAAGGGCTGAGCCATCCAGTGTTGATTTCATGGTGGAGAGCGAGGTTCTTGAGAAGCTCAGGCCAGCCATGATGAAGGTTGCCAAGGAGATACGCAAGGCAGTGATCAAATCAGTACCCATACTGCTCCGACACCATGCGGATGCAGACGGAATGACCGCTGCCCTGGCGATCGAGAAGGCGATATTGCCACTGATACGCGAAGTCAACGGCCAGGACGGAGAGTACTATTTCTACAAGAGAGCTCCTTCCAAGGCTCCCTTCTACGAGATCACAGATGTTGTGCGCGACATCAGTTTCGCACTTGAGGACATGGCACGTCACGGCCAGAAGATGCCACTTGTCGTAAGCGTGGATAACGGTTCAACCCTCGAAGATGTTCCTGCCATGAAACAGGCAAAAGTATACGGCATTGAAATGATAGTCGTTGATCACCACCATCCGGATGAGGAAGTCGACGAGTTCCTCAAAGCTCATGTGAATCCCGCACACGTAGGCGGAGACTTCGGCATGACAGCAGGAATGCTGTGCACTGAGGTCGCACGCATGATCAATCCGGAAGTAGAGGACCTTATCAAGCACCTTCCAGCGGTTGCGGCAGTAGGAGACCGTTCCGAAGCAGAGGAAGCAAAGGATTACATAGATATGGTCTCAGACAGGTACTCCCTGCAGGACCTAAATGATATGGCGCTTGCACTTGATTTTGAAGCATACTGGCTCAAGTTCAACAATGGAAAGGGAATACTTGATGATATCCTCGATTTCGGTGACACAAAAGTACACAAAAACCTTGTCAAACTGCTGTGCGAGCAGGCAAACGAGATGATCGACGAGCAGATAGACGTCTGCATGGCCCATGTCAAGACACAGACACTTCCAAACGGAGCACTCCTGAATGTGCTTGATGTCGAGAACTATGCCCATAAGTTCACGTTCCCGCCACCGGGCAAGACATCAGGAGAAGTCCATGACCGCCTCTGCAAGAAATTCGAAGGCAAGCCAGTGATAACACTTGGTTTTGGTCCGGACTTTGCAGTGATACGTTCCAGAGGCGTGAGGATGAACATCCCGAAGATGGTAAGGGAACTCCACGAGGAAGTAAAAGGCGGAGGAGTCAACGGAGGAGGACACCTTGTGGTAGGCAGTATCAAATTCGTTGAAGGAATGCGTACCGAAGTACTTTCTAAACTTGCAGAAAAAGTAGGAGCCGTAGAAGTGGACTGACACTTCTACACTTATGTTTTATTTTAATGGCTGGTTCTCAGTCAACCCTTACTATACGTACCAGTGAGTTCACAGGTACATCAGATATATTCTCCGAGCCGCTCTTGTCAACAAGGACCGCAACTGCAACAGGTTTTGCACCGGCACTTCTCAGGTGCTTGATCACATCTTTCATTGTGCTTCCGGTTGTGATGACATCATCCACAATGATACAGCGCTTACCATCGATACCTGCAAAGTTTCTGCTGAAAGCGCCTCTGTTCTGAGTTTCATCATTCTGTTCGTTATATGCATGATAGACAGAAAGTCCGAGTTCCAGCTCATCTGCCATAAGACTTGCAAGCGGAACGCCACTCAGGCCGATACCTACTATCAGGTCTGCTTCCGCATCTGTTTTGCTCATGGTATCAATTACCATGTCACAAAGGGCGATACCTATATGGCGGAGCCTGAAAGCACTTTTCCCTATGTTGCTCCAGTTTACTGAAATGTCCTTGGGAGCAGGAGGGACCTCTTCCTTCCTGGAACGGGTCAAAAGCCATGTAACCGTATCTCTGGAAACATTCAGTTCATCTGCGATCTGCCTGGTAACAAGCCCGTTCGCCTGCAACTCCTCGGCTTTCTGGATCAGTTTATCAATATTCTTCATGTGAACCCCGCTAATATAAGATAAGATTCATTAGTTCCTAATACATGTGAAAGATGTTATATTTTTCTTTTACGCCTTTTTTTCAGGGTGCAGCCGCAGACCGGACAGACATCTCCCTTCTCAAAGCGTCTGCGACATCCGGTGCATTCCTTCTGCCACTGGAGTACATCACGTATTTTTTTCTGGGCCACCGGCATAACCTCAATACCCAGCACATGTGCCACGTTCTGCACTGCATAGTCATCCGTGAGCAGCACAGCATCATCTTTGTACTCGAGTGCTTTGGAAAGTATATCTATATCCGTTACAGACAGTTCCTCAACATCCCGCGTTCCTTCGGCTGCTTCAAGCACCTTTTTGCGTATAAGGGGATCAGGTAATTCCACCCTGGTGCCTCCTTCACAGGCGAGTTCGAATCTCAAGGAAGCCTCGGAACTTCTGAGCTCCTCAACAACGGAGCTGACCGTTATGATCGTTCCAGGGTCGATATCCTTTCCCATTATAAAGACTGCCGAGTCGGCTATATAGTGAACCATCATCCCTGATAATGTGTCCGACCCTGATTAACTCTTTGGAAGTATCTTATTCCAGGACAATAAAATGAACCGGTCTCGAGAAACATAAAAGAATGTATAGATTTCAATGCCAGATTATATATATTTATGGTATATAATAAAATATGATCACAATGAACAGGTTATCCACAGGCATATCCAGGTTTGACAAAAAATTACAGGGCGGCTATCCCGAAGGAGAATCCATCCTAATTACCGGTGAACCCGGAACCGGTAAGACCATCATGGGAATCCAGTTTTTGCACCACGCATGTTCTCAAGGTAAGAAATGCATGATGATAGCAACAGAGGAAACCCCTGAAAAGATACTTCTCCACGCAAAATTGCTGGGGTTTGATCTGGAACCCTTCTTTGAAAACAATCTGTTATCGATAATGCGCATACTGGAAATGAGAGCTTCTTATACCGGAATATCATCCGAAAGCTTAGGTGATACAAGTATGCACATGGAGGACCTTACAAACCTCACCCACCTGATAGCAGATGATGTGGAGGCAGTGGTTATCGACAACATAGGTACCTTTTCAATAGGAGACGAGATCCGTCTGTTCCGGGATAAACTTGAGACCATAGCATATTATCTCTCATCACAGAAGATCACATCGTTGCTGATGATAGACGGAACAGCCCACGAGCTGACCCACAGGATAGCCGAGTATTCCACCTACGGGACCATCAGACTGCTGGTAAAGGAAAATCCGTATACTGGAAAAATGGAGCGCTTCATGCATATACCCAAGATGAGGGGAACGAAGATCTCACTTGATCCAATTGTCTATGATATCAGCGCCGAAGGTATCAAATTATCCACAGCTCAGGGCAAAAAAGATTAAGCATTATTGCCGATACTTCTCTAAAGTAAGCAGGTATGTAACATGGACATCGAAAAAGCCAGGGATATTATTGTTGATTTTATCGGGGAAAGAACAAAAGAAGCAGGAGTAAAGGGAGCTGTTGTCGGGATCAGCGGAGGGATCGATTCGGCCCTGACAGCATACCTCACAGTGGAGGCCCTTGGAAAGGAGAATGTGCTGGGGATCCATCTGCCCGAACTCAAGCTCACGCCTGCAGAAGATGTCCTGGATGCTACCGAGATAGCCGAACGTCTTGGGATCGAGTTCAAGACCATTGATATCTCCGGCCCTCTGGGAGCCTACATGGAATCCATACCTGACAGCGGACAGTCCTTTAATCATGCCAACGGTAATCTAAAGGCAAGGATACGTATGTCAATACTCTATTACTATGCCAATATCATGGGAAGGATGGTAATGGGCACGGGTAATAAGACCGAGATACTGCTTGGCTACTTCACAAAGTACGGGGATGGTGGAGTTGACCTGGAACCAATTGGCGACCTCTACAAAACAGAGGTAAGGGAGATGGCAAACATGGTAGGAGTACCTGCGGATATCATCGAAAAAGCCCCATCCGCCGGACTCTGGGAAGGACAGACCGACGAGGATGAACTTGGTATCAGTTACGAGCTGGTTGACAGGTTCTTGGGGCTCCTGCTTGAAGGAGAGAGTCCGCAGATGGCACAGAACACCCTTGGACTGACAGCCCAGCAGAGGGATTCCGTGGTCTCGAGGATCCATACGAATCTGCATAAACAGAAAGCTCCACCTGCTGCGGACCTGGACTCACTGAGGGGATCCTACATCACAGTATAATCTTTAGATATAGCTTCACCTTGCAGGGAAAAGTGTACTCTCCGAATCTGTAAACCTCACAAGGGGTTTTGCAAGATGTCTTCTGGCGCAGGGCGGTACTTCATAGAACCCCGTTTCTATATTCCTCTCCAGGCGGACGTTTTCAGTTTCGTTTGCGCTTGTTCCGCATTTTTTACAGCGGTATCCCTGATCCGCACCTGCAGATTTCATTCTCTTGCCACAGGAAGGGCATCCAAGATTTCTTTTTTCCAGTTTCTCTGCAAGTGAGAGTACCTTCATCTTCTCGATGTTCAGAGTATCGTCCATGACACTTCCGTAAACAACAATCCTATCACCTGGAAGCAGCTCGCGTACTATGTCCCTGAAATTCTTTGTCGGCTCAAAGGCCGCACAATCAATGCTCTGCCCCGAGTCATCCTTCAATACGAAGATGGAATGTCCACCCTGGATGGTATCTGCAGCATTCTCGACAGTTCCTTCCAGAATATATGAGTGCATTGCTTCCACATCATCTACCCCTGATGCCCGGACCAGATGCATATCGGTCCCTTGGTTTGTTTTATAGAGACATGAGCGCTCAATATCCTCGGAGCGGACCATTTGCGCTGCCCTTGTCACTGCATGTTTGCTATTTCCCCTTATACCGTAAAGTACAGGGTCAGGGGAGCGGGGCACACAAACCACAACATTGTTTTGCCTGTCCACAGAGTCCCATGTTTCCGGATATGTGCCATCGTCGGCCTCGTACAGGGATCCGGAATCAACGGAACGCCTGCTGCCCCAGACATCCTTTTTTCTGTATGCAAGATATTCATAGGTGTGGTCCCATCCGGGATTGAGCATTGCCCCGCAGGCTGCAAGCGCACCTATCAGGCCTCTTCCGTTCTTAAAAGCCCTGAACTTGAGAGAAAGTTTGTCTGCAAGGTCCTTTGCCTCGTCTATACCGATAACATCCCTTACAGCCCGTCTGAAAAAGCTATGAAGTTCCTTTTTAACAACTTCAAAGTCGCTCTCAAGTACAAAAACAACGCCCGGATTTGTGTTCTCACACTCCATTCTGGAAAGAGAGTCGATCCTTGATACTACATGATCGATCACCTTCCCGGGGTTCCGGCATCTCACACAGATAGCAACGGAAGCGTTTCCTCTGGTCTTATAGGGAATCGTGGGGTTCAGACGTATGAGCAGGGGGTCGCCTACATGTTCTCCGAAAGCCGATATCTCATCTGCAAGCAGAGCTCCGAGATATGTGGTACACATACCTTCCCTGGAATCCGTGTCATCTATTCCGATAACCATTTTTATCGTATCGCGGGTCATTGGGTCACCAGCAAATAATCGTGATTGTAACTAATGGTCCCGCATGACAAGAAACGATTAATAAGTGTCGGTTGGCTTCATTACAGGCAGAATTACCTCGACCTGTGTACCGGTATCAGGTTCGCTTTCCAGCCTTATGGTCCCTCCATGACCTTCGACGATACTCTTACAGAGATATAGTCCGACCCCGTTTCCGCCATATTTGCGGGTCATCGAACCGTCCACCTGATAGAAGCGTCTGAAAAGATCCGGCATCCGCTCTTTAGGAATGCCGATGCCCGTATCTTTGAAAACTACATGTAGACAGCCATTTTTAGGATAAGCTGAGACCGTGATCTCCCCGGAGACCGGGGTGAATTTAACGGCATTTTCCAGAAGGTGAGAGAATACCATTTCAATATAGTTAAGGTTACCAAGCACAAAGGGAAGAGAAGCCGGGAAATCCCTTTTAATCTCAGGCAGACTGTCACCCTGGAAGAGATTGGTCTCATATAACACTTTTTCCAGAACATCGCTGACATGGATAACATCAATGTCGTATTGTATATTGCCGGACTGCACATTCTGCATACATAGCAGGGAGTCAATCCTTTTGTGCAGCTTTTCGGCACTCATGACTATGTTGCCCACACTCTTGCTCTGGCTATTGTTCAGAGAACCAAGCTGTCCTTCATGGAGCAGTTCTGCATAACCTTTTATGGATATCAGTGGTGTTTTGAGTTCATGGGTGAGGTTTGAGAGGAACTCGTTCTTCATGATGTCAAGAGATTCAAGTTCCTTGTTCTTCCTTGCCAGTTCCTCTGCATATTCCCTGAACCTATCATCATCCCGCTTTTTCTTAACGATGTTCCACATGCCTTTCATTAGCAGGGTTATCTGCCTGACATCAGAATTGTCATAGTCGCCTTCCTTATTACCGACACCTGCAATTACAACTATATTGTCATTATCGAATATGGGTACCCCAAGATGGCTGCTGATGCTCACATGACCTTTTGGATAACCTTTCTTCCGGGGATGGTCGGCTGAGAAGTCATTTATTATGATAGCTTTTCGCTGACGTACAGGCTCACCCCATATACCCGTATCAGTTACTCTGTATTCTATAGGCCTGTCCTTGATCTCACACATTTGCATGGCATTTCTGGACCAGGAATGTATTGTGATAAGCGATTCATCCTCACTGAGAAAACCAACATAACCTATCTTGCTCCGGGTAAGTTTTACAGCTTCCTCCAGGGCAAAAAGAGTGATCTCACGGATATTTGAGTCGATCATATTATTAAGTTCCAGCAACGCTTCCAGCCGGGACTCATCCAGGAAAAGTGCTTTTTCAGCTTCTTTTTTCGAGGTCACATCGTTGAAGATTAGCATTCCCTGGTCACCATCTGTTTTAGTGAAATGGAACTCTACATCTTTTACAGAACCGTCTTTGCAGCTTACCTTCCACTCGGACCTGCATAACTTTTCGCCATGCACCACCGATCTGCAGGAATCCATCCACGACGAATAGACCTCCTCTCTGTATTCCTCATCAGGATAGGCAAGCTCCCACCATTTTTCCATCGAGGGGATGTCCTCATGCGTGTATCCGAAGGTCTCCGTGAATTTTTTGTTGAAATATACAGGATCGGCTTTCTGATCAATAAGAGCAATGGAAAAAGGAAAGTTTTCGACCGCTTTTCTGAAACGTGTCTCGTTTTCCTGCAGGGTCAGGTTATGTTCATATATCATCTTTGAGCTCAAAATGCCCAAGATTAGCATAATAAGCAGGAAAGAAGAGCGGACATAGATCTCATGGGTTGGTACATCCAATATCAGCAGGTTGCTGAAATTGTCATTATAGAAGAAAAGATAATCAACAATAGAATCGAATAACCAGAACAGCAGGCCCATGAGCAGGAAAAGTGAAATGGTCTTTGAGAATATCCTTTTCCTTCCGGATGTTTTTAGATTCAATATGACACCTTTTCCTGAAAATCTTTGATAACTTTTTAAGACATAATGTGCATGTGAGAAAATATGATAGTGATTTTATGCTTTTTTGTATATACACTATTACTTTTAGGCAATGTATAAATAAATTTTTGCATGGAGAGCATTTAGGAATATAAATAAAAAAGTGTCAGGGTAAAATATACCCGGCAAATGATAGATATATTTATATAGACCTGCAAACAAAGGCTATTTCGTAATGACGAAAGAAATTCTAATACATCAGATCATTGATGTATTAAAACAGGCAGGATTCATCGTTTCAAAACGCTGTAACATAAGACCCAGAAGTTTTGACCTGGCGGCCAGGAATGCTGAAACACTTCTTTTCTGTAAGGTATTATACAATATTGACGGCCTCAATGAAGAAACCGCAAAGGAGATGAGGTGTCTTGCAAGATACCTTGGAGGCTCCGCACTGCTTGTCGGGGCAAAGACACGAGATCAGCTGCTGGAAGACAGCGTTGTCTATATGCGCTATGACATACCTGCAGTCAGTTTACAGACCTTTTATGATTATTTTGTAGAGAACATCCCGCCTCTGGTATCCGCTTCACCCGGAGGCCTCTATGTATCCATTGACGGGGATGTGCTAAAAGAAGCACGTCAGAAGGTATCCATGTCACTGGGATCGCTGGCATCTGAACTGGGAGTTTCACGCAGGACTATCAGCAAATATGAAGACGGCCATATGGATGCTTCAATTGACATCGTTCTTCACCTGGAAGAAATACTTGATGTTGCACTGGCACAATCCATTGATCTGCTGCAACGCTTTGATAAGCATGGAAGGATCGAGATCGCACCGGAAGAGATTGTTGAAAAACATATTATTGAAAAGCAGACACCTGATGACGGAATACTGAACATGCTACACATGCTCGGTTATCAGGTTATGTCTACCAGCCAGGCACCTTTTAAGGCCATCTCAAGAGATACATCCGACACATTGCTGACAGGAATCAGTAACTATAGCAGCGCAATGATAAAGCGTGCGGATCTTATGAGCAGTATATCCTGTGTGACGATGACAAAATCGGTCTTTATCATCAACGGCAAGATCAAGACCCAGACTGTCGAAAACACCGTACTTATCGAAAAAAGGGAACTTGACAAGCTGGCCGGAACAGAAGAGCTTGCAGAGCTTATCGATGAAAGGACAAAGAAGCCCAGCGTAAAAGATATAAAAGTCTGATCTTTTTTACCTGAACAGTTATTTCCAAAACCCTAATATATGGAAATCCCTTTAGGAGTAGCAATGACTACCAAGATAGCAGTGCTTGTTTCAGGAAGGGGCTCCAATCTGCAGTCTGTGATAGACAATATAGAAAGCGGTTATATCCGGGACGCAGAAATTAAGGTCGTTATCAGCGACGTTGGAGATGCCTACGCTCTTGAACGGGCCCGCAAACACGGGATTCCTGCTGTTTTTACAAACCCTCTGTCTTTTGAGGATAAGCTGGCCTTTGAGCTGGAAATTTTGAAGATCCTTAAGGAGTACAACATCGACCTGATACTTCTTGCAGGCTATATGCGCATCGTGGGCAAGGAGATAATCAGTGCATATCCTAACAGGATCATAAATATCCATCCTGCACTGCTTCCGGCATTTAAAGGACTGCATGCACAGCAGCAGGCCTTCGAATACGGAGTGAAAGTATCAGGATGCACTGTGCATTTTGTTGACGAGGGTATGGATACCGGACCGATAATCATTCAGAAATGCGTACCTGTTCTTGAAGATGATACCTCTGACACCCTTGCGGCACGTATCCTTGAGCAGGAACACAAGATATTCCCCGAAGCCGTGAAGCTTTTTGCTGAGGGTAAGCTTAAAGTGGAAGGTAGGATTGTAGTACAAACATAATTTACATTCATATAACCAGGAATTTATTATTACGGATCTAACGGTTGATTAAAATGTCTTATATCTCGGAAGTTGACCCAGAGATCGCCGAAGCCCTAAAGCTTGAGGCGAACCGTCAGGATTACAAACTGAACCTGATAGCATCAGAGAACTATGCAAGCCGGGCAGTAATGGAAGCACAGGGCTCTGTGATGACGAATAAATACGCTGAAGGATATTCAGGAAAACGTTATTACGGCGGATGCGAATACGTCGATATTGCAGAGGATCTTGCCATCGAAAGAGCTAAAAATATCTTCGGTGCCGAGCATGTGAACGTCCAGCCACACTCAGGCTCCGGTGCCAATATGGCGTGCTATTTCTCAGTCCTCAAACCCGGAGATACCATTATGTCAATGGATCTCTCACATGGAGGACACCTTTCACACGGAAGTCCCGTAAACTTTGCAGGACAGCTCTATAATATAGTACCATATGGTGTTGACAAGGAAACCGAAGCCCTTGATTATGATGCCCTGATGGAGACTGCAAAAGTGAACAAGCCACAGATGATAGTCTGTGGGGCTTCTGCATACTCAAGGACCATTGACTTCAAGGCATTCAGGGAAATAGCCGATGAAGTAGGAGCATACCTGCTTGCCGACATTGCACACATAGCAGGACTTGTTGCCGCCGGTGCACACCCAAGTCCGGTACCTTACGCTGATTTTGTCACAACCACGACCCACAAGACCCTCAGAGGCCCCAGGGGTGGAATGGTAATGTGCAAAGAGGAATATGCAAAGAACCTGAACAAGGCAGTATTCCCGGGAATCCAGGGAGGACCTCTTATGCACGTTATCGCAGCAAAGGCCGTTGCATTCAAGGAAGCCATGGGAGAGAAGTTCAAGGCAGACCAGCACCAGACCGTAAAGAATGCGGATGTTCTGGCAAAAGAGTTGCAGGATAAGGACTTCGATATAGTCTCAGGCGGAACGGATAACCATGTCATGCTCGTGAACCTGAACAAGTTCGACATTACCGGCAAGGATGCAGAAGCCGCAATGAGCAAGGCAGGCATCGTACTCAACAAGAATACCATTCCTTTTGAGACAAGAAGTCCGTTCATCACAAGCGGTATCAGGATCGGTACACCTGCGGCAACCACCAGGGGAATGAAAGAAGAACAGATGAAGGAGATCGCAGGATACATCAGTGATGTCATCAATAATCTCGACAAAGATACTGTCCTTCATAGCATAAACTCCGACGTGGAGCAACTCTGCAGCGGATTCCCCATATATAAATAATTGAAAGGCAATCCTGTATAGGGAATATAACAGGGGTTTGCATATGGCAGAAGAGAATTACGATTCCAGGAAGATAGACGGCAGAAGCCTTGCAAGGAAGGTAGAGGAGCAGGTCGAAAAGGGAGTTGACCAGCTTCAGTCGGAAGAGGGTATAGTACCCGGACTTGCAACAATACTTGTAGGTGCCGATCCGGCATCAAAGATGTACGTGCGCCTGAAGCACAAGGCATGCGAGAGGGTCGGCATACACGCAGAAGACCACGAGATGCCTGAGTATACCACCCAGGAGCAGCTCATGCAGCGAATCTGGGAGCTCAATGACAGGGAGGACATACACGGAATCCTTCTCCAGCTACCTCTCCCTGAATGTCTGGATGATAAAGCTGCCATGCTTGCAATCGATCCTGCCAAGGATGCCGATGGCTTCCATCCCTATAACATGGGAAAACTCCTGATAGGAGAAGAAGGCCTCGTACCCTGTACCCCTAAAGGTGTGATCAGGGCTCTGGAAGAGTATAACGTGGAGATACAGGGAAAACATGCAGTTGTTGTGGGACACAGCAATGTCGTTGGAAAACCAATGGCTGCAATGCTGGTCAACAGGAATGCAACTGTTTCCGTGTGTCATGTGTACACCGATGACCTGAAGAAGTATACCCTCGATGCTGATATCCTCGTTGTTGGAACAGGTGTCAAGCACCTTATAAAAGCCGATATGGTAAAGGAAGGTGCGGTCATTTTTGACGTGGGGATAACCGAGGAGAACGGCAAGGTCTACGGAGATGTTGATTACGATAATGTGGTCAAAAAAGCTTCCCTCATAACCCCGGTACCCGGAGGAGTCGGGCCAATGACTATCGCAATCCTCATGGAACACGTGCTCATGGCAGCAAGGAACAGTATCCTGTGATTTTATTTTTTATTGACTTTATCCATATTACAGAATAATCCCACCAGGTTGAATAATGGTTGTTGACGTTGACATATGCGGCTTGAAGCTTGGGGATGAACATCCTGTCAGGTTGATGGGAGTCATTAATCTCAGCAAGGAATCCTTTTACAAGGGTTCTGTGGTCAGTACTGATTCTCTTCTTGATGTTGCCCACAAAATGGTAGATGACGGGGCAACTATACTGGATATCGGAGCACGTTCCACATGGCCTCTTGCAAAACCGGTTATCGGAAAAGAAGAGGAACTGGAGCGTATGATCCCTGCACTGGATATCCTGAAGGACAACGTGGATGCACTCATATCCGTGGATACGGTATACTCAGACGTTGCTGAAGAATCTCTCAAACACGGTGCTGATATTGTCAATGACGTATCAGGCTTTACAAGTGATTCCTACATGATCGATGTTGTTGCAGATTATGACTGTCCTTCAGTTGTGATGGCATCGGAAAAAGTTCCCGGAGACCCGATCGGCATGGATGCTATAATGGATTCACTGGCATCCATAATTGAAAGGGCGGATGCCAGAGGGATAGATACGGACAAGCTCATACTGGACCCTGCCATAGGCAAGTGGATTCCGGAAAAGGACCCCATATATGATTTTGAGACCATCGACCAGTTCGAAAGCCTGAAGGTCTTTGAAAAGCCCCTGCTTGCAGCGATCTCAAGAAAATCCTGTATCGATGCAGTGCTGCATAAACCCGCAAGTGAAAGGTTGTACGGAAGCCTTGCCGCAACGGCAATAGTCGTTCATAAGGGAGCACATATCATCAGGACACACGACATTCCCGAAACAAGGGATGTGGTCGAGGTCGCAAGGGCAATGAGGAAGAAACAATCCTCTGTAAGGTCAGGAGACTTCGAGGTAGCCCTGATAGATATAATCCACCCTGATGACGCCGAATACCTTATGAAGAGCATCGGTGTCACCGGAACCGGTGCAAAGGTCATGAAGAACAAGACCGTGAGCAAGGTCATACGCGTAAACAACATCACCACCACAGAGGCCCTGATAATCAAGCAGGAAATACTGGCAAGAGGAGGAGATGCAGCCCTTGAACGAAATGCAGTTTCCCATGAGACCGAAAAGACCGATATTCTTATAATAGGTACACTTCTGCAATTCGAGAAACTGATACCAAAACTCTCATATCAGGCACGTAATCTACCGATTATTGCAGAGATGATCGCAGAAGCCCTTGAGAATGATATGGACGTAGAGCATCGTTACCGGAGAGAACTATGATAATCTCATCTGCAAAGCCCTTTGAAGAGGTCCTCGAACTGTTAAAGGATGAAGATGATATATTCATTATCGGATGCAGTGCATGTGCCGCAAAGCTGCATGTAGGTGGGGAGCCTGAAGTTCTGAACATGCGCCAGCGCCTTGAAGAAGCGGGAAAAAATGTGGTGGGATGGTGCATTCCAAGTGCAGCCTGTAGCGTGGCATCCTTTGATTCACTCGTGGAAAAGAATCCTGCTATAAAAGATGCAAAAACCGTCCTTGTCATGGCATGCGGAAGTGGAGTGTCCATTGTATCCCAGATCGTGGAGCTGGCTGTTTATCCGTCCAATAACACGGAATCCCTCGGAGGGCGCTCACAGGGAGAAATAATTCCCGAACTCTGTGCCATGTGCGGAGATTGTAAGGTATATTATTTCGGTGGCATCTGCCCTAAAGGCCAGTGCCCAAAGCAATTACTTAACGGCCCCTGCGGCGGTTCAATCGAGGGAAAATGCGAGGTTGACCCTGAAAAGGACTGTGTATGGGAACTTATCTATACCAGACTGAAGAAAATCGGCAGACTTGATCTGCTTGAAAAGGTGTGGACCTGCGAAGAGATCACCGGGTAATATATTTTTAATTTTCCAGTTATTACTGTTATTGATCTTTGAACCGTTTTTCACTGCGATGATTTTAAAAGCCCGACCTGCATATAATCCCCTCGATGTCCCTGACCTTCAAAGATAAACTTGAATCTGATAATTTTCTTATTACGGCAGAGATCAGCCCCCCTAAAGGAACAGATCTCAGCGAAGCACTTGCGGATGCAGAGCTCATACGGGATCAGGTCGATGCCCTCAATGTCACGGATAACCAGCGTGCGGTTATGAGAATGAGTCCGCTGGCAGTCAGCAGGGCACTGCTGGATGCAGGACATGAGATTATCATGCAGCTCACATGCAGGGACCGCAACAGGCTTGCACTGCAATCTGAACTGCTGGGAGCCTACGCAATGGGCATCAGGAACATCTGTGTGATGACCGGAGATTATACCACCAAAGGCGACCATCCCGGTGCCAGGCCGGTCTATGATATGGATTCCGTACAGCTTCTGGATATCGTACGCAGGATGAGGGAAGGATATGACCTTGCAGGCAATGTTATAGATAATCCCCCTGTATTCACGGTGGGTGCGGTTACAAATACGGATCCTTCAAAGCTTATGCAGATGATGAAACTGCGGAAAAAAGCAAAGACAGGACTTGATTTCATCCAGACGCAGGCTGTTTATAATACAGAGCAGTTCCAGACATTTATGGATAGGACAGAGGATATCGAAGTTCCCATCATTGCCGGACTTATCCCGCTCAAATCAGCGAAAATGGCACGATTTATGAATCAGAACGTTCCGGGTATTAATGTTCCTGAGGAAATAATACAAAGGATTGAAAATGCAGAGAGACCGGTTGACGAAGGTCTGGCCATATGTGCGGAAACAGCACGTGAGCTAAGAAAACTCTGCAGAGGGATTCACATCATGCCGATCGGAAAGCATGATAAAACCACCAGAATACTTGAAATGGCCGGAATCAGGAAGAACATTTGATGACTAAAACGCAGATAGACCACGCAAAGGATGACACCCTTACAGCCGAGATGCTTGAAGTTGCAAGGACAGAGAACATTGAAGAAGAACTTGTTCTGGAAAGGGTTGCAAACGGAAGTCTTGTGATAATGACACGAAAGGGTAGTCCTCCCGTTGCGATCGGAAAGGGTGCAGGCACCAAGATCAATGTCAACATGGGTACATCTTCAGCTTCAATTGATCCCGATTCCGAGATAGAGAAGGTAAAGATCGCACAGAAATACGGTGCTGCCACCATCACCGACCTCTCAATGGGAGGAGACATATCCGCCATCAGGAAGCTGGTACTTGAAAATACTCAACTCCCTGTTACAACCGTCCCCATCTACCAGACAATAGTCGAATGCGGAATGGATAATGTCAGCTTTGATGACATTCTTTCATATCTGAAAAAACACATCGATGAGGGAGTAAGTTCGGTACTTCTACACTGTGTCGAGAGGAAAATGCTGGAAAAACTCAAAGGCTCTGGAAGGGTTATGGGAATGGTATCCAAAGGGGGTTCTTTCACCAGCAGTTTTATGCTTCTCAATGATTGTGAAAATCCTTTCATAGGACATTTTGACGAGATTATTCACATTCTCAGGAAAAACGATGTAGTGCTCTCCCTGGGAAATACCATGAGAAGCGGATGCGTCCATGACCTGAAGGATGGTGCGCAGTTGATGGAAATCGAAAGGAATGCCACACTTGCTAAAAGAGCAAACAATATGGGTGTACAGGTAATCATCAACGGCATGGGTGGCCATATTCAGGCATCTGAGATACCGGAATCCGTAAAATTATATAAGGAAAAAGCAGATTTTCCACTATTTGTAGCCGGTCCCCTGCCAACGGATATCGCAGTAGGGTACGATCATATCGCAGGTGCGGTGGGAGCGAGCATGGCAAGTGGAGCAGGTGCTGACTATCTCTGCTACATAACACCCGCAGAACATCTCTCACTGCCAAGTCCGCAGCAGGTTAGGGAAGGACTTATCGCGTTCAGAATAGCAGCCCATATCGGAGATTCCATGAAATACGGCTTAAGCGAAAATGATCTCATGCTTGCCAGAAAAAGAGCTGCATTTGACTGGAAAGCACAGGCCAAGCTTGCTATTGACCCTGACAGACCGACTCAGATGTGTCCTGATGAGGGGCCATGTTCCATGTGCGGAGATTATTGTGCAATCAAGATCATGAAAAACTATCTGTCGGGAGATAAGTGAATGCAGACAGATAATTTCCCTTTGAAAATCTTCGGGATAAAAACTCCGTTGATTCGACCCGGAGACAATATTGCGGATATACTGATAAGTTCTGCTGAAAAAGCGGGGATCTATTTTCAGGACAATGATATTCTCATCATTGCAGAATCACCACTTGCAACCGCCGAGAACCGTCTTGTCTTCCTTGGGGATGTGGAGCCATCCGAAAAGGCAAAAGAGCTTGCACTTCAGTACCAGCTGGACCCCCGGGAAATGGAGTTGATACTGCAGGAATGTGACGAGATATTCGGTGGAGTTCCCGGTGCCGCGCTGACAATTACAGACGGTACCCTGTCTCCGAATGCAGGCATTGACAGCTCCAACGCACCTGAAGGATATGTGGTACTGCTACCAGAAGACCCGCAGGCCAGTGCTGAGCGGATCCGCAGTGATATCGAAGGCTATTGTAATTGCCATATAGGAGTGATAGTGGGTGACAGCCGCACACAACCTCTCAGACTCGGCTGTGTGGGCATTGCCCTGGGAAGCTCCGGCATAGTACCTGTGGAGGATGTCAGGGGTTCGGTGGACCTTTTCGGAAAGGAGATGAAGATAACCCGAAAAGCTGTTGCCGATAACCTTGTTTCTGCAGCCCAGCTACTTATGGGAGAAGCCGGGGAAAGTGTACCCGCGGTGTTGATACGTGGAGCACCGGTGAAGACGGTTAAGGAATCTATGGAAATGCCGCTTTTCTCACCTGATGATTGTATGTACTATAGTAATATCAGAAAAGCATAGATTCGGTTTTCACTAACTACTATTAAAAAGGAAAAGAGAGGGAGTACAGTACTACGAGATTTTAATCTGATTCAGGATATCCACACCAGTGCATTACACTGTGTGCAGCGATGAAGGCATTACAATCGTAGCCACATACCTCTACTTCAATCCAGCCAGTTTCAGGTTTTATCTCACAATATTCCTCTGAATAATCGAACTGTCCGGGAATAGGATTGCCCCAACCAAGTTTCTTATTAAAGGTCCTTACAGCCTCGAAGCAATCAAACTCATCGACTACCTGAAGATGATACTCAGTAAATCCTTTCCATGAGCCATCATACCCATCTTTGCAATCACAGTCACATGTTGTGGCGCTTGTGTAATTAATATAGATGCTACCATAATACCCTGAACCGCATTTTCCATCGGACTCATACTCAGTATCATCATAAACCCATAAAGTGCCAGCCCTGCAATCCTTCCCCGCAAAGAGAGGATATGTTGTGTAATTATTCTGATTACCAAAGTCGTATTCTACATAGGTAGCCCAGCTTCCCTTTTCAACAAAACGGAACTCTCCTGGGTTTTTCTGAGCAGCCCAGGCAGTTTCTTCACAGCATATCAAATCTACACATTTACTTTCTACATTGTTATCTTCAGATGCTGATACAATGCCTGTTATAGCCAAAGCCACAATAGCGATTAGCATAGCCAATCCAATCTTCATTAACATACCACAATAACCTCCAATGAAATATTGATACTTAAGATTATTTAAAAATTGTGATTAGTATTACTTTGTAGATATGCACAAATACTAATCGGTGTCTCGAATAAAGACACATGGACAAAACCCTGAGGTCAAGCTAGTAAGGTTGACGTGTATAAGAAAAAAAGCAGAAAAATTCAATTTCAGTTCAAAAAAGAGGGAGCACATGGCTCCGAAATAGTATATGCTGTTTAATCATCACACAACTGCACTACACTGTGTGCGGCGATGTAGACCTTATCTGGATGTCCATCTACTTCTATCCAGCCAGTATCATTTGTACTTATACCTTCCTTTGAATAGGCGAATTGTCCGGGAATCGGATTGCCTTTTTTGGTCTGTACAGCACTGAAATCACCGATTTCATCCACTACATGCAGGTGATATTCGGAAAGTTTTGGGGTAGTAACATATCGAACATAGATAGTATCACCATCATCATATACCTTCAAAGTTCCGACCTTGTAGTTCTGTCCTGCATAAATGTAATATTGCTTATAATTACCACTGGTACCTTCACCTAGAGTATAGTTTACATAGGTCCCCCAGTTGCCCTGATCAACAAAACGTGTCTCTCCCGGAGAATATTTCGGAGCAGCCCAGGCAGTCTCTTCACAGTCCTCATCTTCCCAGGCTGATGCGAATCCAGTTAAGGCTAAAGCTATAATAGCTATTAGCACAGCAAATAAAATACTATTCTTTAACATAAATGACTAACCTCCCATTATAAAAGCATATATTCGGATGTTTATTTAAAAATTCTGAAACATTCATAATTAATTATTGTAATTAAATACTAAAAAATCGCCGCAGGCACTCATTCAAAG
>Ga0163219_100063_pt1 | contig 26997 bp, 29 predicted proteins | sample MSEWel2016_04_06_FD_113150 | JGI IMG/M metagenome (GOLD analysis project Ga0163219, IMG submission 113150) | Subsurface microbial communities from deep shales in West Virginia, USA - MSEEL Well Study Marcellus 3H_2016_04_06 ...
ACCACATTCAGTACAATAAAACTTATCAGAATTCATTTTGCTCCCCAGCCCGTATCCACACTTTGTGTATATTCATTATAGGTACACAAATGATAAAAATTTATTTTTTAGATACAAAAATATAAATTATCATACACCCTTCTGAGTGCATTTGTTTGTACTAAAATAGAGACAAAAACTACACCCTGCACCATTCAGTTAAATTTTGAACTACTCACTTTAAAAACAGGTTGAGATGAAATCAGGCCCAATCAGAGGAAAATAAATAACATAAGATCTTATTCTATTCAAAAAATACAGACTATTACAATTATACTTATTCTGGCGTTCAAGACAAATATCCATTCCTGCGCCAGAATCAAAAGGTGATCCTTTTTGTCAGATATTTCCCATAATGATGTTGTTAGTGCCACCGTGGACATATTGAAAAGTGCCGAGACCATCCTTCCGGAAGATGTTGTGAACTCCCTGAAAGCTGCAAAGCAGAATGAATCCTCATCTGTTGCAAAGGCACAGCTTGAAGCCATACTTAAAAACATTGAGATCGCCGGCAAAAGCGGAATACCCATGTGCCAGGATACGGGCATACTCATCTTCTTTGTTGAAATCGGCAGGGAGGTCAGACTTGATTTCGATCTGGAGGATGCGATCATCGAAGGTGTCAGAAAGGCCACCGAGTCAATACCTTTACGCCCGAATGCCGTGCATCCCCTCACTCGCAACAACAAAGGCGATAATGTAGGCGATGGAATCCCTGATATCAAATATGATTTCGTCGAAGGTGACAGGTTAAAAATTACCGTGGCTCCGAAAGGTGCGGGTTCGGAGAACATGAGTGCCCTGAAGATGTTCAATCCGACGGAAACTGAGGAGATCAAAAGATTTGTTCTCGAAACCGTCCTGAATGCCGGTGGTAAACCATGTCCGCCGGTTGTTGTTGGTGTAGGCATAGGAGGATCATTCGATAAAGCAGCAAGACTTGCAAAATCCGCCCTGCTGGAAGATATGGATAAAATGGATCAATTTGAAAAAGATATCCTTAGAGATATAAATTCCCTTGGTATCGGACCCATGGGACTCGGAGGAGATACAACCGCCCTTGCAGTACATGTCAAAAAGGCCTTCTGTCATACGGCGTCACTTCCGGTTGCGGTGAATATACAATGCTGGGCCAACAGGCATGCGTCCGCCATACTTGGAGGTGATGAGTAATGGAATACCACCTTAAGACACCTTTAAAGAGAGAAGACATCCTCAAGCTCAATACCGGTGATGTTGTCTACATATCAGGAACTATACTCACCGCAAGGGATGAAGCCCATGCACGCATACTGGAATTTACTGAAAAGGGAGAGGAACTTCCCTTTGACCTTGAAGGAGCGGTCATTTACCACTGCGGACCCCTGATGCAGAAGAGGGAAGGAAACTGGGAAGTCGTGGCAGCAGGACCCACCACCAGTGCGCGTATGTCGAAGATGACACCACAGCTTCTGGAAAAACATAACGTGCTCGCACTTATAGGTAAAGGCGGAATGGCAAACGTTACCGAAGCTCTGAAAGATAGCTGCGTCTATCTGGCATTCACAGGAGGTTGTGCGGCCCTTGCAGCAGAGAACATAAAAGATGTGCCGACCGTTCACTGGCTGGATCTGGGAATGCCCGAAGCTGTATGGGAACTTACGGTCGAGAACTTTGGTCCGCTAATAGTGGGTATTGATACAAAATGCAATAACCTTTTTTCAGAAATAGAAGAAAGGGCCGGGAAGGTACTTTCCGACCTTAAGATCTAATTATTATATCAGATCAGGAATGTGAAAACGATCCATGCTATCATTGTCAGGATAATGGAGTGCTTCAGCCCTCTGGACACTGCACCTTCTCCCATCTGACCTGCAACAAGTCCGCTCATAAAACCCTGAATAACCGAAGTATGTAGCATTAATCGGGTGTACTGGGCAGGATCGAACGCACCTATGAACTGGCTGCCTGCACCTGCTGCGGATGCAGCTTTTCCCGCCTCTGCCATTACCGGAACGAACGTGGATGTAAGCATGGCTATTACGAAAAGGAATACAAAGAACGACATGTAGATGATGAACACATAGACCATCATATTTCCACGTCTTTCCTGCTCAAGCAGTTTGACTTCCCTTGCATCACGAGCTGCGGCTTCCAATACAGATGAAACGCGACCTCCTGCCCTGCTTGCCTGATTGATCAGAGATACGGACCTGAGTATAATCGGAGTTGAAACCCTGTCTGCAAAATTCTGTAGGGTCTGCTCGAAGGAAACACCCCATGACATCGACAGGTCCATTTTCTTAACCTCTGTTGTCAGAGCCCCATACTCTCCCTTTGAAACTGTGTTTACAGACCTTGGAAGTGTCAGGCCTGCCCTGCTCATCTCAGAGATATCTCTCAGGAAAGTTGGCAGATATTCCTCCACCTTATCCGTATTACGATATTTCTTCTGATAAGCAATTGCAGGCGGGGTAATGATAATCAGTGTCGTGAAGATGATAACATCATCTATAAGTGGGGTACCCCATGTCATGGACATTCCGAATACAAACACCAGCAAAGCTACCGGAACACTAATGATGAAAGTATATTCAGGATTCCTGAAGAGTGTTTTTCCGGGACTTTTGAGAAATTCCTTCAGGATTACATTTTTCTTTGCATCTTCCATTTTCCTTCCGACCAGGGAGTCTTCAAGTGCACACAACTCCTCCTCGGTAAGTTCTACATCGGGATGTGAGTCTTGAGTGAATAGTTCCTTGATCTTCATGTTCAGGTCTCCGGAGTCATACTGCTTATCAATATAACATACATAATACTGCCAATCGGGATAAGCGCATAGATTATAAGGTACAGAAAGATCATTTGAGCATTACCCATGATCGACATTATAGAGATAACAACTATCAGGAAAAGCGGACCGGCCACAAATGCAGTAACATAGGTCTCTCCCAGAAGACCCAGTGTTTCCAGAAATTCCTTCTGACGCTGTCTGTTCTCCATCAGGTACTGCTCCGTCTTTATCTCGAAGTATGTTTCAAGTTCTCCTCCCGAAGTTACAACCGTTATCGCCCCCTGAAGGAAATCCTGCAGCATCAGAGACGGAGTTGTCATTGAGAGGTTCTTCATGGCAGTAACAAGGTCCGTACCAAGAATTTCGAGGTCACGTACCATATAGCGACATTCAACTGCCACCTCTCCGTAGATCGGGTTGCCGGCAAGAGATCTGAAAAGATCAACAGGCAATACACCTGCCCCTGACATTGCTGACATATAGTTGACAGCATAAGGAAGCATTATGTCAATTCTACGTTTCCTGTCACTTGCCATAATCACAGGATATAGCAGGAATAATTGATAAATAATTATGAAAACAATAAGCGTGACAAGTATTGCACCAACTATGGATATAAACAGGGATTTGTACTCAAGATACGGAGCAAACCATGTGGGAAAGGTAAGCCTTGTGGCCTTAAACTCGGGAACCCCCAGGAAGGTGATAATAAAAATGAAACCCATCAGGGAAACTACCGAGCCAATTATAGAGGTCAGCAATGCACCTGAAAGATAGGTATCGTATGCTATATCCATCCTGTTTTTCAGAAGATTGTGCCGCAGACCGAAATATTCAAGCCTCTTCTTTGCGAAATAATTCCCGAATATATTGAATGCGAAAGTAAAATACGGATTAACCATAGAGATCCTGCCTTACGATCTTCATTATTGTTTCCGGTTCACGGTTATAAGTGACCACGATCTTTGCAAATTCCCTGAAATGAATAATGTTCTTGTCACGGGCCCACTCGAGGATATCCTGACGCCGCTTTAGTTCTTCACGTACCCTTTCTTCCGTCCATCCCCGACTCTCCATAACACTTTCAACAACATAGGACCTTCCGGAATACTGGAACATATCTCTGGAAGCATCCCAGGTGAACACATCGTTGGTAAGTAACTCACCGGTTCTCGGATCAACTCCTACTATCTCGGTCAGAGTCTTACACCTTCTGACACGTTCATCGCCAACTTTTACCTGAACCTGGATGGATACAAGATCAAGAGCCTGTATCATAATCCTCGGAACATTGATCGGCGGGTTCTCAAGCCTGTGAACCACTGACTGTACCGAATCCGCGTGCATGGTGGAAAATGTAGTGTGACCTGTGGACATTGCCTGGAAAAGTACATAAGCTTCAGCTCCTCGGACCTCACCCACAAGAATATATTCCGGCCTCTGTCTCAGGGACGCCCTCAGTAGTTCGTACATCTCGATGGAACCCTTACCACCTGCAAAGGACTGTCTGGTAACACCAGGAATCCAGTTAGGGTGTGAAAGGTTTAGTTCCCTTGTGTCCTCTATGGATACTATTTTCATCTCAGGCTGAATAAAGAGTGAAACCGCGTTCATTGCAGTGGTCTTTCCTGATGCTGTACCACCTGCAAAGATGAGACTCTTATTGGATTCCACAGACAACCACAAATAAGCCATCATGGCTGTAGAGAAGGTATGGAAATCAATAAGGTTTGTAGGCGTGATAGGGTTATCCTTGAATCTCCTGATGGTAAAAGTGCTTCCACGTGTGGTAATCTCCCTTCCAAGTGTCAGTTGAATACGGGACCCGTCCGGCATTGTGGCATCAAGGAGTGGATTTGCAATTGATACATGTCTTCCACAAATTTGCGCAATCCTTATTGCAAAAGAATCCAGCTCATCATCATTCATAAACTCAATACTTGTGGGAACTGAGTTGTACTCCTTATGATATATATAAATAGGAGTATTCGGACCGTCACATGAAATATCCTCAAGGAAAGCATCCCTCATCAGGACATCGATCTCCCCATATCCCACATAATCACGGATCAGGTGATAGATGATCCTCTCACGCTTTTTGGGAGAAATATCGATCTGGTATTCCTGAAGATATGCCATTATATTGTCACGGAGATATGTTTCCGCATTCTTTCGGGATATCTCCTTTAGATTTATATCAAGAGTTTCCACAAATTTCAGTTTTATCGACTCAAGCAATTCCTTTTCCTTTTCAGTAAGTACAGGTTCAAGAGCCTGGTACTGGAATTCATGCGTGCCCGGATCGTATGCAATCCTCACATAGGCATAGGGAGGATTCACTTCGTATAATTCCACTTCTTTGTAAGGACTGTCCGCAGGTATAGTAAAATCAACGATCGGACCGTGCTCGATCATATTATAAGGATCCGTATTAATCTTCTTTCTTGCGAAAAGCTTGTTGACACGATCAATAAATGTCTCGGATTCTTCCTCATCCTCATCTGTTTCATCCTCGACGGGCTCTTCCCTGAAAATCTCTATGGCTACCTGTTCCCATTTGAGTTCCAATTCTTCAGAGATTTCATCTTCATATGAATTATCCGGTAAAGAGATATCCACCTTGCTTTTAAGTTCCTCAATACTGACTATCTCATCATCTGGCAGAATCAGGTCTGCAAGCTCATCAACAAAAATATCCTCATCTGCAAAAGGAACAAGCTCAAAAGTATTATCGTCGGACAGACTTTCTTCCGGATCATTGCTTTCTGAATGATCTGTACTAGCAGATTTGTCTTCCTTTATTACTATTTCATTTGGTAAAACTTCCTCGGTGTCCGGTGAAGATTGAGAATCTTCAATATATCCGGCATTGTCTGCAAGATCTGAAGTGTCTTTTTTATCATCTTTTTCCCTAATGATTTCATCATCCATCATTACCAGCCCCCATCAAGATCTAATCTCTGATCCAGAAAAACGAGCAATCCATATTGTCCATTAGTACACACACTGCCAGACCTCACTTGCGTTTCATGGACAATAAATTCCTTTTGCCCTTCTTTTTACTGCTTTTTTCCTCAACAAAGGTCTCAACGGCAGGGACCTTGATACCTGCGATCTCCGCAGAGAGTCTGTTAAAACCTACAGATACGGGAGAACCGGGATATTTTACCACAACAGGTGCCTTGAATGCAACCGAGTTCTTAACATTAGGATCTTCCAGAAGATTCTCAAGGATTTTGAGACCCAGTGTGGTCTCTATACGTTCACTGCTCAGTTCATTTTTTACCACTCCGGTCCTGTTGACCATGACTCCGAAAAACTGCTTGCTCATGGAATCGGATATAGCTTTGACCTTCATCGCACCTGCAAGGGATGCAATATCGGGGTTCATAAGCTGTATAAGTTCATCTGCCAGAGACATCGCCGAAAGTGAATTCTTGCTGATACCCGTTGAAGAATCAATTATTATGAACTCAAACTTATCTTTGAGATTTTCAACCACATCTGCCAGTTTAGCTGGATCAGTGTTCAGGAAACTGTTAAGAGAGATACTGCCAGGCAACACTTTCAGGTTATTTGGTCCTTCATAGATGGCATCTTTGATATCAGCATCTCCAGAGAGAACATCATGCAATGTTTTCTTAGTCTCGATCCCAAGCATCAGCCCGACGGTGGGCATTCCCAGATCCGCGTCAATGATAAGTGTTTTTTTTGCAAATCCTGCAAGAGCAGCTCCGATGTTAATAACAGCAGTGGTCGATCCGGTACCACCTTTTCCTGATATGATTGTGTATATTTTTGCGGTCATGAAACACCCCGAGATTGAAAATAATCTTCTATAATTTTATTTAATTAAAAAAGGATGTATAAATATAAAAAGATATCTATAATATTTCCTTGCCAGCATCGTAAGACCAGACATTTATACAATGAAAATTACAGAGCCAGTAATGACAGAAAAAAACATCAAACTCTTCATATACCATGCAAGCCAGTGCGATCCCAAAAAATGTACGGGTAAGAAAATGGCACGTTTTGAGCTTGCCAGGATGTTTGACAAAGTAAATCGCATCCCCAGAGAGTCAATCCTGCTGGATCCAATGGCGGAAAAAGCTCTCTCAGCACAGGACAATGCAAATAAGGGTATCACAGTGCTTGATTGTTCATGGGAACACGTGGAAGAGGTGTTCCCGAAACTGTTGAAGCTCAAACTACAGCACAGGGCACTCCCATTCCTGGTTGCGGGCAATCCGGTAAACTTTGGAAAGCCTTTCAAGCTCACCTCTGCCGAAGCCTTTGCAGCTGCACTGTATATCCTTGGTAATAAGGAACAGGCACACACAGTTATGAGCAAGTTCAACTGGGGACACACATTTCTGGAATTGAATCACGAACCCCTGGAAGAATATTCAGCCGCAAAGGACAGTAAAGAAGTACTTGAGATACAAAGCGAGTATATATAATATTCCAAATAAGAATAACAGGTTATGACTATGAAACTGCAGATAGGTGTGATCGGTGCCGGCACATGTGATGCTCAGCTACAGGCTAAAGCCGAACAGGTAGGACAGGAGATCGCAAAAAATGATGCCTTCCTTTTATGTGGAGGACTTGGCGGGGTCATGGAAGCCGCTTCAAAGGGAGCAAAAGAAGCAGGCGGTACAACCGTGGGCATCGTTCCCGGAAGCGACAGAGACAGCCCGAACCTCTATATTGACATTGCCATTCTCACAAATATGGGCCATGCAAGAAATGCGATCATCGCCCAGTCATCCGATGCCCTGATAGCAGTGGGAGGAGAATACGGGACTCTTTCGGAAATTGCTCTTTCCCTGAAAATGGAAAAAAGTGTGATCACACTCGAATCAAAATGGGATATCGAAGGTACTACCAGGGCAGAGTCCCCGCATGAAGCCGTGGAACTGGCCATAGAAGCTGCATCGAAATCAAAATCAAATCATATATCAAGTTCCAGTCCGATAGGACAATGATCAGAGCCCATTACATCCGGCATTATATAGGAATCGGTCACATTGTCCATGCCATTCTCGCTTGCATAAAAATAATCGATTCTCCAGCCGACATTTCTCTCCCTTGCACGGGTGCGCATGCTCCACCAGGTATATTGTTCAGGTTCCTTGTTAAAGTGCCTGAAAGTATCAACATAACCATGACTTAGCAACTTGTCGATCCATTCCCTTTCCAACGGCAGGAACCCTGATACCTTTTCATTCTCTTTTGGACGGGCAAGGTCTATCTCCCGGTGGGCTGTGTTGACATCACCGCAGATAATCAGTTTTCGACCCTTTCCCTTCAGTGTATCGGCATACTCCAGAAACGCATCATAGAATTCCATCTTATAATCAAGCCTTTCACTGGATGCTTTACCGTTTGGGAAATAGATGTTGAACAGTACAAAATCCCCATAGTCCGCTATCAGAGTGCGTCCCTCACGGTCGAATTTCTCGATACCGAATCCGCATTTGATACTTTCAGGTTCGGTCTTGCTGTAGATCGCAACACCACTGTAACCTTTTCGTTCTGCCGAGGAAAAATAACTGTGATAGCCATCAATGTTGATCAGCTCTTCTTTGAGCTGCTGTTTTTGTGCCTTTGTCTCCTGTACGCACAGGATATCAGGCTGCTCCTTTTGCAGCCACTCCACAAAACCCTTCTTTTGAACAGCCCTTATACCATTAACATTCCATGAAATTATATTCATTTTTGTCAGCGTTATCCCTGCCTTACTTGTTTTTTAGTAATTGGGTGTGCCACATCTAATTAAGTTTCCCCTGTGGCATGTCAACCCTTCCTTCACGTTATCCGAGATCCTCCCTAGATTACGAATAATAGAACTATTTACAACTATATAGTTTCCGATAAAAAGAGTTAAATAATAATAATTATTACTTAGTACTTGTTGTCAAATGGTATTTGCCATTAAAGGGCAAAACCGTTATAAAGCCGAAACAACACACAACAAAATATGATCAAAAAGGAAGCAAAAGACATCAAGTACACAAACCAGCGGATAGAGATACTGGATTTCCTCAGGAAATTCGATGGCCATCCCACTGTGGAAGATGTCTATGAAGGAGTAAGAAAGAAACTGACAAGGATCAGCAAAGCTACCGTATACAAAAACCTCAGGTTCCTGGCAGAAAAGGGTCTGATCAAAGAGGTTAACATAAAGGGTGTCTCAAGATTTGAAGCAAACCTTGTTCCGCATCATCATATAATCTGTATCGGATGCGGAAGTATAACCGACTATGAGTCAGAAGATCTGACCGATTATTCCCTGAGAGTAGCCGGGGATATTGAGAATTTCGAAGTGGAGAGTACAGATACGAATTTCTATGGAATATGTAAGGATTGTAAGGAGGAGTAAATGTGGAAGATATGGTAACAATGCCACTTATAGGGGACGATGCACCGTCCTTTAAAGCAGAAACGACCAGCGGACAGATCAATTTTCCGACAGATTACAAGGGTAAGTGGGTGGTCCTTTTCAGCCATCCGGCGGATTTCACACCGGTATGTACCACCGAGTTCATGACCTTTGCAAGCATGCAGGATGAGTTCAAAGAGCTCAACTGTGAACTAATCGGACTGTCCATTGACAGCATTTATGCACACATTGCATGGCTGAGGACTATAAAAGAGAAGATCGAGTACAAAGGAATGAAAGATATCGAAATCACTTTCCCCGTCATCGCCGATCTTAAGATGGAAGTGGCAAAGAAATTCGGAATGGTACAGCCAAATGCTTCGGATACCCAGGCTGTAAGGGCGGTATTCGTGATCGATCCGAAGGCAAAGATCAGAGCAATACTCTACTATCCGCTTTCAAACGGAAGGAACATGGATGAGATCAAGAGGCTCCTCCTGGCACTGCAGAAATCAGATGCAGAGGATATTGCAACCCCTGCAAACTGGCAACCGGGAGAAGATGTGATCATTCCACCACCGGGATCATGCGGAACAGCAAAGGAAAGGGTCGAGTCAGCAGAGGAAGGAAAATACTGTCTTGACTGGTTCATGTGCTTCAGGAAACAATCCTGAGCATTTATGCTAAAAGATCTACAGGTGAGAGAAATGGGAACAAAAGGAGTACAATTACTTGAAACACTTGGAGTGGATGTTAACGACCTGATAGAGTCATTAAACAGGGCTCTTGCGGATGAGTGGCTCGCATACTACCAGTACTGGGTCGGTTCAAAAGTAATCAAGGGTCCGATGAGAGAAGCAGCTGCTGCCGAACTTCTCGAACATGCAAATGACGAGCTCAGGCATGCGGATATGCTATCCAACAGGATCATGCAACTTGGGGGAACCCCGGTGCTCTCACCGGAAGAATGGAACAAGATAGGCAACTGTGGTTACGAATCACCGGAAGATCCCTTTGTCAAGCGGATACTTGAGCAGAACATAAAAGGTGAACAGTGTGCGATCCAGGTCTATAATTCCATACTTGAGAAAGTAAAGGACAAGGATCCTGTAACATACGAGATCGTATTACAGATTCTTACCGATGAAATCGAGCATGAAGATGACCTTCAGGCAGTGCTTGAAGACATCGAGCTCATACAGAAACAATAAACGGAGTGGTCTTATCCAGTCATCCCCTGCGTCGAATGACTCAGGGGATGCATCCCCTTATTATCAATACATACCTTTTTTATTTCTAACTGATGCATCCACAGGACACACCAAGGAGTTTGCAGTCGTTTCTCTTTAGTTTCATGAGAATATTCAGCCTTTTTTGATTGCGATAGATATATTTATCAGAATGTTTTTTAAACTAGAACATAAAAAGCCGATTAATATAAGTATTTTTATTATGTTACCGGTCTTAAATATTCTATTATTCATTTCATGAGGGACTCTGGAGATAATATGCATCTCATCATAGCAGAAAAACACATTGCAGCAAAGAGGATTGCTAATATCCTCTCACCGAAGAAGCTGAAAAAGGTACGTGTCAGCGGAGTTGATACCTACGAATTCGGCTCTGAAGAAGATAAGAAGGTGTTCATCGGACTCAGCGGGCATATAGTAAAGCTGGATTTCCCGAAGGCATACAACAACTGGCAGAAGGTTGAATCAAAGGACCTTATTGACGCTGAGATTATCACAGCTTCCACCCAGGTAAAAATTGTGTCCGCGCTTAAGAAACTGGGTAAACAGGCCACAAAAGTGACAATTGCCACTGACTATGACAGGGAAGGTGAGCTTATTGGTGTCGAAGCACTTGATATACTAAAAAATGTGAATCCGGAAATCGAATTCGACCGTGTTCACTACAGTGCCATCACACCCAAGGAAATAGAGGAAACTTTTGCAAAACCCACTAAAATCGACTTCAACCTGGCAGATGCAGGGCATTCAAGACAGGTAATTGATCTTGTCTGGGGTGCTTCGCTTACCCGTTTTATATCCCTTGCCGCCGGACGCCTGGGGAACATGTTCCTTTCCGTGGGAAGAGTACAGTCGCCGACACTTGCTCTGATCGTCGAGAGAGAAAAGGAAAGAGATGTATTCGTGCCCAAACCCTACTGGGAACTTTCCGCAAAGCTCAGAACAGAAAAAGGTGAAGAGTTCCAGGTAGAACATAAGACAAAACGTTTCTGGAAAAAGGAAGAGGTCGACGAGATACTCAAAAATATCGGAGATTCTGCCACGGTATCGAGTGTCAACACATCCACCAAGACGGACAAGCCTCCAACACCATTCAATACCACGGAGTTCATCAGTGCGGCAAGTTCCATCGGATTCACGGCTGCAAATGCCATGAGAATAGCCGAATCCCTGTATATGAACGGTTTTATCTCATATCCGAGAACAGATAATACAGTTTATCCAGAAAGTATTGACCTGAGGGCACAGATCGAAGTATTCAGCAAAGGTCCTTTCAAGGAGTATGCAAAAGAACTTCTTCAGAAAAAAGAGCTCAAACCCACGAAGGGTAAGAAGGAAACAACAGACCATCCTCCTATCTATCCCGCATCCCTTGCAAAAAAGTCAGAGCTCAATGAACAGGAGTGGAAGGTCTATGAACTTGTTGTCAGGCGTTTCTTTGCTACCTTTGCCGAACCGGCCCAGTGGCAGACCATCAGGGCAAGGTTTGACATTGATTCCGAGGAATTCAAGGCTAATGGTGCAAGACTGATAGTTCCGGGATGGAGATGGTACTATCATTATAATGCTCCGGAGGACAGGCTCCTTCCGGAACTCAAGGAAGGAGATAAACTCGAGGTCCTGGATAAGATCGTTGAGGACAAGGAGACAAAGCCGCCCGGAAGATATGGACAGGGAAGACTTATACGTATCATGGAGGAGCTTGGGCTCGGTACCAAGGCCACACGCCACGAGATAATAAGCAAATTATATTCAAGGGCTTACATTCATGGAAACCCCCTTCAACCCACTAAGACCGCCTACGCCGTTGTAGAGGCACTGGAAAAATTCGCACCCACCATATCAAAACATGACATGACAAGTAAGCTTGAAGCAGATATGGACCGGATAGCAGAGGGTCAGATACCGGAAGATGAAGTCCTGAACGAGTCAAGGGAAATGCTGTTTTCCATCTTCGAGGAGCTTGAGGAGAACAAGGACAATGTCAGTGAAGCCCTGCGTGCCGGTCTGAGAGAGGATAAGATCATTGGCAACTGCCCGGACTGTGGCTCCAACCTTATGGTGATGCGTTCCAGGAAAGGGTCCAGGTTCATCGGATGTGAGGGTTATCCCGACTGCAACTTCGCACTGCCTCTTCCAAGGGGAGGAAAAATCATAGTTACTGATAAAACCTGCGAGGATCACGACCTTTATCACATAACAATTATCAATTCCGGGAAGAGGCCCTGGAAACTTGGATGCCCACATTGCAATTTCGAAGAATGGCAGAAGGCTCAGGAAGAAGAGAAAAAGAATAATAACGGCAAGATCAAACCAAAGAAGATAACGGATATATCAGGAATCGGAAAGGTAACTGCAGAAAAACTTGAAGATGCCGGAATATCTAAGGTCGATGATCTGATCGAAGTTGATGCGTTCGAACTTGCAAAATCCACAAACATCCCGGTGAAAAAGATCAGGAACTGGCAGGATGCCATTGCCTGATAAAAAGGTGATTTATCTGAAACTAGAATTCAAAGGAGCTTCCAGAGAAGTAGGACGTTCGGCAGTACTTGTTGATGACAGTATCATGCTGGACTACGGATTAAAACCAGGGGAACATGCCCAGTATCCGCTCAACGGTTCAAAACCGGATGCTGTGCTTGTGTCACACGCACATCTCGACCACGCCGGCGCCGTTCCGAATTTAATGGATATGGCACCGGAAGTATTCATGACCCCGCTTACTTTCGATCTTGCAGCCATGCTTGCCAGGGATACCCTGAAGATCGCAGATAGAAAAGGAGAAGATGCAGGTTTTGACAGCAGGGACCTGTCCCGGTTCATGCAAAAAACAAACACTATCGATCCGGATGTCGAATTCGGCACCCACGGATACAGGGCACAGTTTCATGATGCAGGCCATATTCCCGGTGCTGCTTCCATATATCTGGAAGGAAAAGATTCAAGGAGCCTTTTCTACACCGGCGATATAAATACACTTGATACAAGATTGGTTTTTGGGGCGGGAGATTTCCCTGATGCTGATACCCTCATTATCGAGAGTACATATTTCGGAAAAGACCATCCTCCAAGAAAGGAAATGGAAAACGCATTCATAGATTCTCTTATGGATACACTCAACATAGGAGGGAATGTGATCATTCCTGCATTTGCCATCGGAAGAACACAGGAAATACTGATGCTTCTTGAGTCGCATGGTATCAGGGCATATGTTGACGGGATGGGAGTTTCCGCCTACAAACTCATGATGAAGTATCCACATTATATACGCAACCCTAACCAGCTTAAAAGGGCGTTCAAGAATGCTACCATTGTTTCGGGCAGGAAAAGGGATAAAGTACCCCTTGAGTCCTCTGTTATAGTCACCACCGCAGGAATGCTTAACGGCGGACCTGTTATGTACTATCTCAAGAAGATTTTCAAGGACCCAAAGTCCAAGATACTTATCACAGGATACCAGGTAGAGGGAACAAACGGCAGAATGGCCCTGGACAATGGTGTCATAGAGAATGACGGTGTCATTCAGCAACTTGGTATAAAGGTTGAACAGTATGATTTCTCAGCCCATTGTGGTGACAGAGAACTAAAGTCTATTGTCTCCGAATTCTGCGACAGGGGTACCGAGCATGTATTCACCATGCATGGGGAAGATACGGAAAGTTTTGCTGAATGGATAAGAGAAGAGATTGGTGTGGATGCCCACGCACCTGAGCTTGGAGAGAAATTCAACTTCTAGATTCAGGCATTTATAAGCCTGTCATTTTTCTTTTTAGCTTCTTCCACTGCGATCTTTAGATGCTCGATTGCCTCGGCATGCTCGGGATCGATCTTAAGCACCTTTGAGAAGCACTCTGCTGCATCGGCATAGCGGCCGATGCCGAAATAGACAAGACCTTTTTTGTTCCAGACAATAGCAAATTTATTATCAAGTTCTATTTCCTTGTGAACCTTGCTATAACATTCAATAGCTTCGTTATGCCTGCCTGTGTATTCAAGGACATCGCCCATATTGATCCAGGCATTATCATTCCTGGGATCAATGGATAGGATCCTGTTATAACATTTAATGGATTCTTCGAATCTTCCAAGCTGGAAAAGTGCAACACCTTTGTTGTACCATACATCAGTATCGTTCTTATTGAGTTTTAACGATCTTTCAAAACAGTCAAGAGCTTCCCCGTACATTGCAAGAAAAGAATAGGCAATACCTTTGTTATTCCATATGAGTGCAATAGCCTCATTGCTCCAGATTTCCGGATTTCTGGTTTTGCAGTCAAGTATGAGATCAAAATACTCGATCTTTTCTTCCGGGTCCTCAGCTTCGAAAGCAAGCTTGAACCACTCTTCAGGGGTCTCGTTTTCCATCCCGCCAACCAACTCCGAGATCGCGACAACGAAATGAATGAACATATTTTGGCACATGCCACTACCATTCCGGTTTATTCTCGTACGCATGACCATTGAGTTGTCAGATGAGATGCCGATAGGAAGCATGCTCTTTATATCAGTATTGAATAAAGACAAGTCCTTGCATCAAGCACCTAACAGATAACAACTATGATTTTTTATTCATGCAGGTATCACTGTGATGTAATGAAATATATTTTATTTGATATAAACTTTAGTATTTTAGGCTGACAGTGTCAAATCACAAAGCAAAAGTCATATCCACAGCATTGTCAGATACCAGATACCGACTTTCTGATCTCATGTACAGATTTTAGCCTGTCCGCATCCGCGCCAACAAGACACATTCCCTGTTTATCCATTGCCCATACATGGCATCGATCTTCAATGTCCCCGGGAACATTTTCCGAAGGGATCTTTTCTATATCAAGGCCACATGAAGCAAAACCGGGATAGTCATCAGGATTCAGTTCCATGATACTGATAGCTTTTTTCAGATCAGACAGAAGGTCATTAACATCTTCTCTGTCCCAGTTTCTGATCCTGGAATAGATTACCTTTAAAATAGCATCAGCTACATCCCTGTTGGCAAGTATCTTGTTAGAGAGGCAGATAGACGCATTATCATAGCGTACCTCATCATCGGGACCCCTGAAACAGAAAATACCTTCTTCCACCATTTTTACAAGATCAAGTGGTTCTCCCAGCTCGTAAATAGCATTCCTGATCACGGAGATATCCACATCATAAGTATCGGCTATTCTCCCGATAGCTTTCTCGATAACCAGATCCTTATCAACATCCTTTATGTTCGTAAAATCACCTGGATTTGTCTTTTCCGAGCATATTCATATCCCGAGGTGTGTTTATATTGGTAAATGAAAGAAGGTCTTTATCTATCTTAGATATTTCCTCACTTTCCAGAAACAGTACATCATCAAGTGCGGAAACAGGAGCCATTACCGATCTCAGACCCTTATCCACACAACTCTTGATCTCAGAAAGCATGGGCTTTCTCCTGTATACCGCATGCAACGGCTCTTTCTGGCCGGAAACGTTTATGGGAAGCACCGCATCATGACCTTCGGATACTTCGAAAAGCAGGTTGATAAGCTCCCCATTAAGATAGGGCATATCACATGCCACAACAAAAATATATTCACCTGATGCTTTTTTAAATCCTTCAAGCATCCCCCCGAGAGGACCGATGTTCCTGAGCTTATCTATCACTGTTTCTTTTCCACAGACATACTCCCGAAACAAATCGAGCTGTTCTTCATCCCTGAATGATACTACAACTTCGTCACTAACTGATTCCAGTACCTGCAATGTATTTTCTATAAAAGTTCCTTCGTCCAGGGGTAACAATGCCTTCTCATATCCGTTCAGTCTTGTTCCAAGACCACCGGCCAGCAGAATTGAGGATCTTGTCACAGGCAAATCCCTCTGAAAAGTAGATATGAAATCATACGAGACCTCTTCTGCGTTCGCTTCTGTATTCATCCAGAATTGACTGGAATTGTTCATGATCCTTTTCCTTGCGACGCTCCCTGGCCTTCTCTTCCCATTCAAAGATTGCCTTGTCAAGTGCTTCCGGATTGATGGTGGCAAGATCATCCACCCTCTGCAGTTTCAGACCCCTGAGTACAGGAATATCGGAATCATAGAAATACTCAAGGGCAGCATGGGGCATTTCTTCCGATATGAGGACAGCCCTGACACCCGAATCCGCAAGTATCGAGGCTGTGATCGGGCCTCCACCACTCGGATCTTCAAGATATACAAGGTCACCTTCCCTGATACCATAGGTGTCCTTTGTATGCTGTATTGCTTCTTTTGCAAAAGAAGCGATTATCTTCACAGACAGACCCTCGCCTCTGATTTCTTTTTTATGAATCTGCTTGATACGTTTGGCTCTTTTGCGTTGTCTTTTGAGGGATTTGCGAACCTTCTTAATATCCTTCTTGAGCCGCTCTATCTCCCTGTCCCTGATAACTATTTCCTTATCCTTGCGGACCTTCTGGTAACTTTCACTCCTGATCTTCCTGATCCGCATCTCGAGAGTTTCTATAGTGCGTTCTTTCTGATTTGATTCGTACTTGAGTTCCGCCACATAGTCCTTTAGCTGTTTTATCTGGGAGTTCTTCTGGTGTACCTCATCCCTGAGCTTGCGGACAAGATCGTTCAGAGCAGTCTCTTCTTCGGATTCAGGCTCGGGTTTTGACTCTTTCCTGACCACCGGCGAGGGCGTTATTTTCTCAATGGCATCTTCGATGGAGGCACCATGGATAACATGGAATTTCACCTTGTCAATATCAAGATGAGCAGGAGTCTTCTTCTCCACCCGGGAGAATACATTTTTGTAATTCTTATAAGTGGTCAGTGCGGCTGCAAGTGCATCTCGCTCATGGTCGTTAGAATAACCAAAAGGACGTGCCAGGGCTATTTTTTCTTCCGCCCGAATCTCCCCGCCGGGGGTTCCTATGACAGCATTGAAACTCCGGCGTATCTTCTCCACTGCAGCAGGAGTCGGGAAAACATCAGTGGCTACAACTGCAGGTTTACCATAATCTGCCATTAGTTTGACAACTTCATCATGCGATATGCCACGTATGCTCTGCAGGAAAAGCAATTCGCCTTCAAAGGAAAGTATTGCCATGCCAACGGTTGTGCCGGGATCTATACCGACTATGGTATATTTCCTTCCCTTTTTCTTCAGTGGCAGATACTTTATCTTGTCCCTTTCCACACTTTTTACCGTCACCTGTACATCGGCTGTTGAAGAAGGTTTTACAGGTACCCGGCCTCTCCTTGCCCTGACCGTGTATTCGGCTCTGACATATCCCCCGAAACCCTCGGTGATCTTGGAAGTATATTCAAAACCTGTTTCCCGAGAGAACTTGCGCAGTATATTCTCTATCTCCCTGCTTCTCTGCCTCACAGCGCCATGAACCTTCCTCCGGTAGCGATTCTGACTCCAGCCGCCCCTTCCAAGGGAACGTGCCCTGCTGACCTTGATCTTAGTAAGGTCTTCAAAGAGCGAGACCTCACAGCCAACGCCGAGACTTGCAAGTACTGCACATGCTTCTGCTTCCTCATTAGGATTGAACTGATTGAATGTAAAATTGTGTTCCCTGGCAAGCCGGGTCAGGGGTCGCTGGTGAATGCCCCCTGTAACCTGGACGAGTTTGGTACTTTCCGGCAGTTTTTCAAGAAAGCGGATTAGGTCCCGCTTATCTGCCGCCAGTTCGTAGATATTGTCCACAGCAATATACACAGGACGATCTCTCTGGATCATGCGGAGAATCTTGTGTCGGCGAAGCATCGTGTGATGGACGACCTCACCTTTCTCCAGAACAGCTACGGCATATCTTGGTGCTTCCTGGGCCCTTGAGGAACCCTTTGCAATATCGATTCCGTAAATAACCCCATTTTGCATATATATTTGATTTATGTTGGTGATGTAATATAGTTATGACTCATCAGATGCCTTTATTTCGTCAAGTATTGCCGGAATATCCCTGTCCAGGTCGTACTTGCGTATGAAATACTCCAGAAGATTGCGGACATCCCTTTCAAGCAGCTCGTCTGCATGGGGATGGTTCGTCTCAACATACTGTGGCCAGTCAATGATCTGCACGCCTCCGTCGTATACGAATACATTATACGCGCTGATATCCGAGTGAATAATACCCTTCTCATATGTTTTCTTCAATTGATCCATTATACGGTCAAAGAACCAGCCCGGATCTTCTAGCTTTGTACGGTATAACAGGTCACCTTCTGCAATTTCCATGACAAGAGCATGCCTGTTATTATCAATAAGTCTTGGAACGGACACATCAGGATAGAGCCTGTTCATGATATCGGCTTCCCTTTTTGCGGCAAGCCTGGCTGCGTATATCCATGAAAAGTGTTCCTTGTTATCGAGATGGGAACGCACACGTTTGACACTTTTAAAACTGGTCCGGCCTTCCCTGTGAAATTTTATGATGACACCCTGCGGCTCACCCAGACCAAGTTCTGGCTCCTTTATAGCCTCAACAACCACGGATTCCTTGCCGACGCCGATCTCATCACCGATAGCACTTATTGTACCCCTTTTAACAAATGTGTTGATCGCGAGCGTATCATATGCATCGAAATATATCTGGTAGCCTTCATAAGGCGTATTTGTCATCACTACAAGATTTTTCTTTTTCAGCAGCCTCAATTTATATTCCAGAGTGGAGAAAGGAATTTTTGTGATCTTGAGCAACTCATCCATGGGCACCCACTCATAGTGCTTCATTCCCACCTCGATACCCTGTAGTATACGAAGGTCCTTGCTGTCAAGTTCTCTGAATACTTTTATGACGTCGCCTATCATTTGCTGTGTGATTGTCGGGATTGTTTACATGGTTTGTGGTAAAAAAGAGCAGGTTTGGACCGAAGTATTCACAGGAACTTGCTCCATGCCTCTTCCTCAACCCTTCTGATAACTTCCTTCAGGGGTAATTTCATCTGTTCCGCAACCCTGCGGCAGTCCTCGTACTCTGCCGACATGTGCAGAATCTCACCGTTTCTGTCCTGTGCAATCTTCACAGCAACCGTAAATTCCCGGGAACCCAGCTTAATATCCACACTGTCCATCCTGCGGTCTGCAACATAGCGGTGTTTGGTGGAGATCACCCGTATACCGAGCGTGCCCGTCTCCTTCATGAGCTCTCTGGCCACACGGTCACTATTCTCAGGTTTTGTGATCACTTTAATTATATGTCCGGACCTTCCCTTTTTCATTGTCGCGGGTATGATCGTTACATCCCTTGCACCCACTGACAGGAGTTTTTCAAAAAGGCTCCCGAGAATCTCACCGGTCACATCATCCACATTTGTTTCCAGTACCTCGATAGTGTCCTTTGAGAGCGTATCCTGCACATCCATTATCATTGAGCGCAGGACGTTCGGATCTTCGGTATCCGCATCTCCAGCACCATAGCCGGTCGATCTCACTATCCCGCGCGGCAGGTCCTCCAGGGGCTTTGCAAAATAGGCAAGTATGGCTGCACCTGTCGGAGTCAGCATTTCCATGCTTCCGTGTCCGTAAAATATCAGACCGCTCTGCCTGAGTATCTCAAGGGTTGCAGGTGCAGGTACCGCCATTGCACCATGTGCCGAGTGAACCTTCCCACCTCCCACATTGACAGGGGTTGTAAATACCGCATCCACTCCAAGTTCATGGATGGCAAAACAGGAACCGATAACATCCGCAAGCGCATCCTTCTGTCCGACCTCATGGAAATGCAGCTCATCGAGTGGCAGACCATGGACTTTTGATTCCGCCTCCGCCAGTATCTTAAAAACTCCCAGGACATTCTGCTCCACAGCAGCAGGTAGGCCGGCGCTTTTGACCACATCAACTATCTCAGAGTAGTGTCTGGAATGGGTCTCGTAGGGGACATCAATCCTCACATTTACAGCATCAATGCCCTTTTTGTCGACCCTTTCAACTGACACTGACACATCAACAGCGGATTCGACCACCTCACGCAGTTTTTCACTGTCAGCTCCAAGATCTATAAGGCCGGCAAGTATCATATCACCGGCGGCACCTGAGAACGGTTCGAATATAAGAGACCTCATCGTATCACATCTGTAAATCTATCTGTTTGATTTTTGAAACAATTAACGCTGATGGAACATCACAACAAACATCAGTCCTTATCCGTATCCCTATTCCTTGCCTTTGCAACAGTATTTGCTATCCTGGCTGCAAAGGAGCCAGCCACAAAGCCCGCGTCAATGTTCACAACCGAGAGAACGGAACACGACTGTAACATGGAAAGCAATGCAGCCTCACCCCTGGCACCTGCACCATAACCCGTCGATACGGGAAGACCGATGACAGGTACGTCCACCAGGCCTGATACCACAGTGGGAAGAGTACCTTCCCTTCCGGCTGCAACAACGATCGAATCAGGCTTTTTCTCCTGGAGTTTTAGCATCTCACCCACAAGCCTGTGAAAACCCGCAACACCCACATCGTAGATGGCAATTGTCTCGCAACCCATTTCATTTGCAACCATCCGCGCCTCCTCCGCAACATCAATATCAGCAGTCCCGGCCGTGATAATAGCAACAACACCACCGGTTCTTGGAGCCGGGGTGCTGTCATGGACCACGGCCAGGGTTCTGTGAAGGCTCCATTCAAGTTCCTCAGGGCCGAAGCCGGACTCCAGTGCTTCTCTGTGATCTTTCCCAAGGCGGGTGATCAGTACACGGCCTGTTGCTGAGACCTGGGCCTTTGCGATCTCCACGATATCATCAGGGTCCTTTCCTTCCGCAAGTATGGCTTCCATGATACCGGTCCTGTGCTTGCGGAATATATCTACTTTGGCAATATCCGAAACCGGGACATAACCCATGCACCTGATCTGCTCTTCCGCAGCTTCAAGGTCCATCTCGTTATTCTTTATCTTATTGAGTATGTTCTTAAGTTCCATCTTAAACTCCGATATTGGGTCCATGGGATAGTATAATTTAAGATAATCTGACATCAGTTATAGTTTTAATTTCATACCGTTGCAGATACATACAGATACATGTACTAACTCTGTCACAAGTAGAGAATCAACAGAAAACTATAATATACATGAAACTGAGTCTCCAATATGGAAGGACCACTTGAAAAAATATATAGTTTGCCGACCGCAGCCCTGATGATCGTTGGTATTATACTGAGTGCCTTTTTGTTCTACGCCATGATGAGGTCTGCAGAAAACGGTAATGTAGTTATGGTAATCCTGCTTGCGGTTGCTATCTCGATCGTTGCGTTTGTTGTGTCACAGGCTGTTAAGTTCCAGAAATACAAAGACCTCTGAAAAGGAAATAAAGATCATTCCATTCTTTTTCTGGCTTCTTCAACTTCATCGACAATACCGGGATATTCCCGGAACATGGAAAGTATATCCAGAGCTGCGACCAGATCTACAACACCGATAGCCCCGATAGCTTCACCTGCAAGAGTTCTTATCGGTGCCACAATTACGGATTTTCCCCTGTACACCCCTTCAGAAGGAACCGTCCTGACCACTGTATTGGTCCTGATCACCTCTTCGAGTACCGGACCCGTATATTCCCTGTCAACGATAATACCTCTTTCCATCCGTATACCCCTGGAATTCATACTACGGATAGTTATGGGAATACCCAGCAGGGTGTGTATGGCTACTGCAATGGGTTCCAGATCGTCAGCTGTGGAATCTGCACATATCTTCAAACAATAAATGCCATCATTTTCATTGTTGCATTCCATTTTACATCATTCCATATGTGAGGGGAGGATCATCCCCTCTTCTGAGCTTATTCAAGACCCATGATATACTTGTAAGCCGATACTGCAGCAACAGCACCATCGGAAACCGCAGTGACCACCTGCCACATGACAGTTTCACGACAATCACCTGCTGCAAATATGCCTCTGACAGAACTTTGCATTAAACCATCGGTCTTGATGAAACCATTCTTGGTTTTTTCAACATCCACGATATCGGTTCTGGGACTGATACCCACAAAAATGAATACCCCGTCAATATTCATCTCTGTAGTCTCATTTGTATTCACATTCTTCAGGCGAACCTTTTCTACAAGCTCACCACCCAGGATCTCCTCCAGAGTTGTGTCCCAGATGAATTCGATGTTCTCCTTCTCAGTGGCTCTTTTCTTCAGGAGGTCACAGGACCGGAGTTCATCCCTTCTGTGAATCACATAGACCTTACCGGCGATATTGGAAAGAATCAAAGCTTCGGTGATGGCTGAGTCGCCTCCTCCCACCACAATGACCTCCTGACCGGCAAAGAAAGGACCGTCACAGGTTGCACAATAGGAGACACCTTTTCCAAGGTATTTGCTCTCACCGGGAACTCCAAGTCTTCTGGGTTCCGCACCTGTTGCCATTATCACGGCCTTTGTCTCTATTTCCTCGTCAAAGGTGATAATGGTCTTGCTGTCACCGTTGTCCTCTATCTTCTTCACCTCTGCAGCCTTCATTTCGACACCTGCTGCGGTGGCATGGGCCTTGAACTGCTGCATGAGCTCACGCCCTGAAATCGAGGGGAAGCCCGGGAAGTTCTCAATTACGCTGGTGAGGGATATCTGTCCCTGAACTATGGATTTTTCAAGTACGATAACATCCATGCCATAGCGGACGGCATATATACCCGCTGCCAGACCTGCAGGCCCTCCTCCTATAATGACAAGATCATGCATTGTACCGACCATCAGGTTACGACATTGCTTGCCTGTTCTCTGTCAGGAACACCAACAAAGGCAACTTCATCATCTATGATGGTTGTGGGTATCGAACGAATATGGAACTTCTGGGCAAGCTCTTTTCCTTCGGGAGTATCAAGTTCAACCTCATTATATTCAAAGCCATACTTGTCCTTCAGATCTCTCCAGAGACTCTTTGCTGCCGGACAGAAATGACACCATTCCGAATGTACTAGAGTTACTTTAACCAATTATACCACTCCTTATGATTTTGTTGATTTTAGTTAGTATTGATATATCTTGTTCCAGATTATATAAATTTGTAGGCTCACAGAGCAGGATATTAATACCACCTGTCCACAAAAACAGGAGTGGATTAGAAACAGGAAAAGGAGTTGATCCATATACCACGATATTCAGTAGAAGAGTTCATTGAACAAACCTCCCAGAAAGATCTGGGCGAAGGGAAGTTCGAACTGGAACGGGACAGATTGCTCGAAGTGAACCTCGATGGAAGGCTGTGGACCAAGAAAGGCACCATGGTGGCCTATCACGGAGATGTCAAGTTCACACGCGAAGGAGTACTCGAACACGGACTCGGGAAATTCATGAAAGAAGCATTTACAGGTGAAGGGCTGTCCCTTACAAAAGCCGAAGGAAAAGGCAAGGTCTATCTGGCCGATAACGGAAAAAAGATATCCATAATAAATCTTCAGAACGACTCATTCTATGTCAATGGTAACGACCTGCTGGCCTTTGAAGAAGGAATCGACTGGGACATCAAGCTCATGAAGAAAATGGCAGGAGTGGTTTCAGGCGGATTGTTCAGTATAAAGCTTGAGGGTACCGGCATGGTAGCTATTACCACCTATTATGACCCCATAACATTGAAAGTAAACAAGGATGCTCCGGTATACACTGATCCCAATGCTACAGTCGCATGGTCTGGTAATTTAAAGCCGGACATGAAAACCGATATGTCACTTAAGACCTTTATGGGAAGATCAAGCGGCGAGAGCATACAGATGGCCTTCAAAGGAGAGGGTTTTGTCGTGATACAGCCCTTTGAGGAAGTAGCATACCTTACAAATACGCCCTGATAGAACAAAAAAATGTGAAATATCCTTTTTTTACTTATTTATTTATTTCTTTTTATCATCAGGCCTTGGTGATGCAGTCATATCTTACATTGGCCCTTATAAGCTCAGGGACATCACCCCACAGGCCCATGAACTCACCCTGTATCACAATAGCACCTTTTATCCCTCCAACATTCCTCACAACCTCAAAAGCTTCCTGCACGGCTTCCCTGCCGATCCCAGTTGCATTACCCAGTGCCGTTGCTGCGGAATCCGCAAGGGAGACATTGTCTGAGAAAACAACCGCCGCATCTGCCATTCCGAAACTAATGGAAGGTCCGACAGTACCCGAGGATGTGCATACACCTTTAATGGAATCTCCCGGCTCAAGGGTAAAACCCAGATCCTTCAGGGGTGATTCTCCCGCATATATACCCATGACGATGGGACGGTCATTAATGATAGCGATATCGCCGCCATTGTCCACAACGGCAAAGGATGCTCCGTTTTCAACCATCTCTTCCACTGCCAGGGATGAGATGGTACCTGCCACAGCGCTCATGGGCCCGATGCCCATTGCATTTCCAGCCTCTACCAGCCTCCTGACAATCTCCGGGGCATCACCCTGCAGTTCATAGGGTTCTAGGCTTGTTTTGAAAAATGGGTCTGAGGATATATACCGCTCAAGCTCCATGCGGTGATGGACAATGGCCTTCTTGGCAGCCTCTATATGTGACTTTTCATCTGCCTGTATGCTGACGATGGTTTCTTTCAGGCGATAATTCTCTTTCATGTTAGATCATTAAAATAAAAAAATAGCCTGAAAGGCTTTTTGTTTGCCAATCACAATATTAACCGTTATCGATCAGGCTCAGGGCATTGTGCGGACACATCTCAACACAGGTGCCACACTGTATGCATTTGCTCTTATCAACAAGAAGGCTGTAGTCCTCATCCAGTGAGAATACCTTTGTGGGGCACACGGATATACAGGCACCGCATTCCACACATTCGTCCTCATCCCATTCTATGGGAGTGTCAAGTTTTCTGACAATCGCACCTTTTGACACCAGTGAAGATTTGATCTTCTCAAAGAGTTCTTCCTGTACATCGGCAACCACTTCACCGTGTGAGCGGTCAAAATGTGCCTGGGAAACGTTCAGGAGTACCCCGGTTTCAACGATAGCTTCCGCAAGAATGGGTTTTGTGACAATCTCCGATGATATATTGATCTTTACTTTCATATCAGTGCCTCCTTGCGTACAGTTTACTGATGTCATCACTTGTGATGATACCTATAACGTGATTTTCCTTGTTCAGAACCGGCATTGCAGACACTCCTTTCAGATCAAGACGCCTTGCCACAACATCCACACGCTCATCAGCCCTTGCGGTTATGACCTTTCTTGTCATCATATCTTCCACAAGGTCGAACTTGTCCTGGGAGACCGCTTTTGAGATATCCCATGCGGTAACGATTCCCACAAGTGAACTATCCTTACTCACCACAGGGAGATGATTGAATTCGGAATCCATGATGATCTTTGCAGCCTTGTAGACACTTGCATCCTTCTCTATCGTCACCACATTTGTGGACATGATCTCTGATACAAAACTAACGCCTTCTGTCTCTTTCATTGGTTTTGCCGAAGTATTGGCAGGCAGGTTCTCCACCGGCATGGATACGAAGAAATCACCCTTTGATATCCAGTCCTTCAGCTCGGCTGCAATCTTCCTGGCTTTCTTGAAACTTGAAAGTGACGATGTTGCAGCCTCTGTGCCGTTGATCTCAATTGATCCTGACTTCAGCTCCGCATACGTAACCTGACGCAGTGCAGGGCGATCTCTGCTGGGTACACTGTAATCAAGTATATTAGTAGTGATGTCCGCATCCGTTACTGCTGTAGCTTTTGCTACATTCTCGTCGAGTACCGGGATCGGGATACCCATTCCTACATAGAGTGATGTACCGTAACCTGTGAAATTCGCAGCCCTGATGTAGTCCGAACTCATCTTCTTCATATCACCCTGAACCATAAGGGTGCCGAACTGGCCTGCGGATGCATGTTGCGTACCCTGTCCCACGATATATCCCTGGGTACCACCAAGGAAAATACGACTGCCTGTTCCTATGGTGCGGTATTCGGGATCGTTTGAAAGTGGAGACAGTACACCTGCACCCGAATATGTCACATTTCCGTATTGTGGGAGCAAAGAGCCCATATAAGTATGAATGGTCTGTTTGGTACCATTGGTCGCTGCATTATACTTCTGATATGCATTCCTCGGGTTGACCATGATAGCCTGATTCATGTCATCAAGGGCCAGTGAAGTATCAAGAATCTTGCGCGGATAACAGTCAGTCCCGTGAGAGATAGCATGCAGATCCACGGATTTACCCCTTATCAGGTCTTCCATTACATGTGCTCCGCCATATTCCATTCCGAGTGAGTCCGAAAGCTGTGTAGCACCCAGGAACGCATCCACGGCAGCCACACCAGTATAGGCCTCAACATCGTTCATCCACACCTTCTGCATTTTGATTGGTGGCTCAGAATGGCCGAAATTGAACCATACACCGGATGAACACATGGCACCGAAGGTACCTGTGGTCACAACATCTACTTCACTGGCAGCACCCTCCGGTCCAAGTTCCGCAACGATGTCCACCATTTCCTCCGCTGTGACAACGTTGACACTGCCATCCTTTATCTTTGAATTGATCTCATGAATTGTTTTTTTAACCATGCACTATTACCTCGGATACCATGAAAGGAATAATTTAGACTACTATAAATTACTTATGGT
>Ga0163219_100064_pt1 | contig 26742 bp, 24 predicted proteins | sample MSEWel2016_04_06_FD_113150 | JGI IMG/M metagenome (GOLD analysis project Ga0163219, IMG submission 113150) | Subsurface microbial communities from deep shales in West Virginia, USA - MSEEL Well Study Marcellus 3H_2016_04_06 ...
CAAAACAGCTATCAGTATTTATTTTTATATGTATCTTCTTATTTTTATGTATAAAAAGATTCATAATATATGATCAATATATAATCACTAATTATAGTTATATGCAGTTTCAATCTGTATTGATTGTTCCGGGTCGGGTCCGGAATATATTTGGGCGTGGGTAATTGATGGTAGATTCATATATTGTACAGAATTCCCCGATAGGGATATTCGTTGTAGATAAAAATGACAGCTTTACAGTCTTTAACAGGTCAATGGAGTCGATCTGCGAAGTCTCGGCAAATGATATTATAGGAGGGGACCTGGATCATGTATTTTCCGAACACTTTCCTGCCTGGGAGAATGACCTCAAAGAACTTTTCCAGGAAGCGAAATCGTCCCTTGAGAAGGTCACCGGGGAGAATATTTTCTTTTCAGATGGAAAAAAGGAGCTGAATTTGAGTTCAGTGACATTTTTTCCGGTAGTGGATGACTCGGGATCCTATGATGGTATGGTGTGCTATGTGGGGGAGATCTGTGAAGAAGGTTTCAGGGAAAAAGGTTTACTGGATGAGATATCAAGTGCCAGTAAAGAGGCATCTGTTGAAAAGGATATTCCTGTTGTCATTTTCAGGTGGTCTGCTGAAAAGGGAAGACCTGTGATCTTCGTATCCGAGAATATATCCCAGATCGGTTATACAAAAGAAGAGCTGGAATCGGGGGATATAAAGTATATTGACATCGTACATCCGGAAGACAGGAAAATGCTGCTTGCGGATTTTGAGTCTTTTGAGACGACCGACAGAGTCTACTTTTCTGATGATTACAGGCTTTTGAACAGGTCAGGGGATAGCTTCTGGGTAAACGAGATATCCCTCCTTAAAAAGAAAGATGACAGCTCTTTCAGATATGATGGTATTGTGATCGACAAAACTGACAGGAAAAAGGCAGAGCTCTCCCTGAAAGACGAACGTGATCGCCTCGAGAGGATAAGTTCTGGTATGGGACTTGGTCTTTCGGTAATCTCACGTGATTTCCGTACCATATGGGCCAACGATATACTCAGGGACATATTCGGTGATGTCGAGAATAAGTTATGCTATGAGGCTTACAACAAACGATCAAAAGTGTGTGATGGGTGTGCCGTGAAGGAAGTTTTTGATAAGGGACTGGACAGGGTTGTAAGAGAACAGCAAGGCTTCGACAGGAATGGTAATCAAATGTGGTCAGAGATTATTGCAACACCGATAAAGGATAGTGAAGGGAACATTACCGCCGCAATGCAGGTAGTTATACCTGTTACGAAAAGAAAGATGAGAGAACTGGAACTCAATGAGAACAGAGCAAGGATTGAAAGTATACTCCGGTCGGCACCTGTGGGGATCGGAGTAATAAAAGACGGAAGGTTTGAAGATATTAATGACAGGTGTTCCAAGATACTCGGTTACTCAGGGGAAGAACTCACAGGTCGGAGCATACGTTCTCTTTTCGACATAGACTATACTTACAGCGATGTGGAAGCTGTCCTGAAATCGGGGATAAAAGAAAACGGTGTGGGAACTATAGATACACAGGCAAGGAGGAAGGATGGCAGGATAATAGATGTTGAGATCAGTGCCACCCCCATCTATCCAGAAAATCCTTCAAAAGCCATTAGCTTCACGGTAATGGATGTAACAGAGAGCAAGAAAAATGAGAGAGAGCTTAAAAAGCATACCCAGGAGTTAGAACAACTTAATCGCCTCAAGGATCTTTTCTCTGATATTATTCGTCATGACCTCTTAAATCCTGCAGGAACTATCAAGGGCTATACGGAAATACTGGAGGAGATGGAGGATGACGAGAATAAGCTTCATTTGTTGAAGATGGTACAGGACAGCAATAAAAGACTCATCGAGCTGATTGAGAATGCTTCTAAATATGAGAAACTGAATTCTATTGATGAGATTGATTACTTCGATGAAGATCTTGTTGCTGTCTTTGAAGAAGTTATCAGGGACTTCGAGCAGGCTCTTGGTGACAAAAATATAGATGTTAATCTGCTTTCCGGGGGACCATGTGTCTATGCCGTAAATCCTCTTGTGAGTGAGGTTTTTGCTAACCTGCTGTCCAATGCCATCAAGTACAGTCCGGAAGGCGAAAGGATAGATATTGCTTTTTACGATAATGACAATACCTGCAAGATAACCATTAGCGATCAGGGGGACGGTATTCTGGATGAGGATAAGTTATTTGTCTTCGATCGCTTTAAACGTCTCGATAAAAAGGGTGTTAAGGGAACTGGCCTTGGGCTTGCAATTGTCAAGCGCATTATGGAACTTCATGGTGGAAGTTACGGGGTTGAGGACAACCCTGAAGGAAAAGGTAGTGTTTTCTGGGTCACATTCAGCAAAAGTTGCCTGTGACCCGTATCAACTCAGAGATCGTTCTTATCGGCGAACTGGATAAGTGCTTCGCCAAGTGAACGTGCGTATTTAGGATTCAGGTTAAAGCGTCCTTTTTTCTGTCCGCCTCTCTCCTTTGCGATCTCTATGTATTCGTTCTCGTATCTCTCGCTTGAGGCAAGGCTTACTGTCAGGTACCAGCCTGCTCCCATCTTTATCTCTGCGTAACCTTCGCCTACTTCTATATTATCTTCTTTATCTGCCATATTTACACCGTGATAACAGGATTATCAGTAAATCTATTGTACTATTTCCGGGGAAATGGATCCGTTATGAAGCGCTGTTGCCACAAGGGCTCCTTTAATACCGATCCGCTCGAGTGTCTCAATATCCTCTTTATTGCGGACTCCCCCGCCAAGAAGCACATTGTGGTCTGAGATGGAAACTATTTTACTTAAGAATTGTGAATCCACACCACTTGACGTACCGACCCTGTCAAGATCAAGTATTATGATGTCCTGCAGATCTAGATCATTGAGTATCCTCACGATCTCAAAAGGATCGTCCGGCATATCAAGGTCACTACTGAGTATCTTTCCATGTTTCTTATCAATGCTTACCACCACGCGTCCGGGATGTGCGGCGGCTACTTCCCTGATAGTTTCAAGTGAGGCTGTTTCGGTTCCAAGTACCACGGTCTGAACGATCTCCAGGATGTCATCCGTCTCTGACGGTGAGCTGATCCCGGGGTCCACCATGGTCCTGGCTTTTTTGGCAATGTCTTCCATGACCTCGAAGTTCTTTTCCCTCTTGCCGATATCCTCAAGCAGGTTAAGATCGGCAATGTATACTTCACGGGGTTTTATAGTTTCAACTACCTTAATAGGATCCGAACTGTTGCATATGCGGCTGGAAAAGTGGATGGCCTTATATTCATGCCTGTTTCCGCCCTGTGCGTGCACAACTGTTCTGTTAAAAATATCAAGAACTAAGAGGATACGAAACATATTTAATTCATACATATGTCATGCTATAAAAAAGAGGTTATACAATGAAATTACTCGTCAGTCCCATTAGCCCCGAAGAGGCAATCGCAGCACACCAAGGTGGTGCTGACATTATTGATGTTAAAAACCCCAAAGAAGGCTCACTGGGTGCCAATTTTCCCTGGGTAATTAAGTCTGTGAAGGACGCCATAGATTCCCGCAAACCCATCAGTGCGACCATCGGGGACTTCAACTTTAAGCCGGGTACCGCATCCCTTGCGGCCCTGGGTGCTGCCGTTGCAGGTGCGCACTACATTAAGGTAGGTCTCTACGATGTGCAGACAGAGGAACAGGCACTTGAGATGCTGACCAATATCACAAAGTCGGTCAAGGATCTGGATCCTGATAAGAAAGTTGTTGCATCAGGTTATTCCGATTACAAGAGGATCAATTCAATTTCCCCGCACCTGCTCCCGGCAATAGGTGCACAGGCAGGCGTGGACGTTGTAATGGTCGATACTGGTATCAAGGACGGTCGCTCAACCTTTGAGTTCATGGACGAAGATGAGCTCACCCGTTTCACAGGTGCCATCCGTGAGCAGGGTCTTGAATCCGCACTTGCGGGAACTCTCAAATTCGAGGACCTCCCGGTGCTCAGACGCATCAACCCTGATATTATCGGTGTGCGCGGCATGGTATGCGGAGGCGACAGGACTTCCTGCATTCAGGAAGAATTGGTTGTCAAGCTGAAAAATGAGATGTGAACTTTCCATCTCGACTTCTTTTTATCCGGTTTACTTTTTATTCCCACCTGACCATTAATATTTTAGCAGATGCTTTATACTTCTACCGTGGTGATTCAATTTGACCGAAGAGATTACCGTCAATGTGGGACAGGCATATCCGCGTGATGTCGGAAGGGGCATTGCGAGGCTCGATAAGGACCTCATGCAGAGCATAGGGGTTATCAGCGGCGATATCGTTGAGATCGGGAACAAGGAGAAGTGTTATGCAATTGTCTGGCCCGGCTACCTGGACGATGCAGGTAAGAAGATAGTCAGGATAGACGGAAATCTCAGGACCAATGCCAGGGTGGGCATAGATGACTGGGTCACTGTCAGAAAGGTCTCGGCAAACGAGGCCGAAAGGGTTGTCCTGGCACCCACAAGGGAGACCCATCTTGTCGGAGGCGCACGCTTTATTCTCAGGATACTCGAGGGTCGTCCCATTGCAAAGGGACAGACCATCAGGGTTGAGACCGTCAATAATCCCATCTCTTTCGTAGTAATGACAACAAAGCCTTCCGGCCCGGTGATAGTCAGCAGGAACACCCAGATACAGCTCAGGGAAAATACCGTGGTGCAGGAAGGTGTTGCGGGCCAGATCACCTATGAGGACATAGGTGGCCTTAAACGTGAGCTGGGACTTGTGAGGGAGATGATCGAGCTGCCCCTGAAGCACCCGGAATTGTTCGAGAAGCTTTCCATTGATCCGCCAAAGGGTGTTCTGCTCTTCGGCCCGCCGGGAACGGGTAAGACTATGATCGCAAGGGCGGTTGCAAGTGAGACGGATGCCAATTTTGTATCGGTCAGTGGCCCCGAGATTGTGTCAAAATACTACGGAGAAAGCGAGCAAAAACTCAGGGAAATATTCGAGGAAGCTGAGAAGAATGCTCCTTCCATTGTATTTATCGATGAGATCGACTCCATAGCACCAAAACGTGATGAGGTCGTGGGTGAGATGGAGCGCAGGGTGGTCGCACAATTGCTCTCTCTCATGGACGGGCTTGCCTCAAGAGGCAAAGTTATCGTGATAGCCGCTACCAATCGTCCCAATTCCATAGACGAGGCCCTGCGCAGGGGTGGCAGGTTCGACAGGGAGATAGAGGTTGGTATACCTGATGCGGATGGCAGGCTGCAGATTCTCTTTGTGCATACCCGTGGCATGCCACTGGAGGATGACATCGACCTTGAGGAAGTTGCGGGAATGACCCATGGTTTTGTGGGAGCTGACATCTCTTCCCTGTGTAAGGAAGCTGCAATGCATGCCCTGAGGCGTTTGCTTCCGGATCTCAAAATCGATGATGTGGAGGATGAGATACCTCCGGAGTTCATGGAAAAGCTCATAGTCACAAGGAAGGACTTCGATGAGGCACTGAAGAATATCGAACCGTCAGCCATGCGTGAGGTGTTCGTGGAAGTACCGGCTGTGAAATGGGACGATATCGGAGGGCTGGACAATGCCAAGCAGGAGCTGGCGGAATCCGTGGAATGGCCGCTGAAATTCCCGGAGATATTTGATGCAGTGGGTACAAGACCACCGAGAGGCATCATGCTCTTTGGTCCGCCAGGTACGGGTAAGACCATGCTTGCAAAGGCCGTTGCAACCGAGAGTGAGGCCAATTTTATCAGCATCAAGGGTCCCGAGCTGCTCAGCAAGTATATAGGGGAATCCGAACGAGCTGTGCGCGAGACTTTCCGCAAGGCAAAACAGGCAGCTCCCACTGTGATATTCTTTGATGAGATCGACGCCATGGCATCTGAGCGCGGCTCAAGCACCGATGCCCATGCAAGCGAACGGGTGGTAAGCCAGATTCTAACCGAGATCGATGGTGTGGAAGAACTCAAGGACGTGGTCATAGTGGCAGCCACCAACAGGCCGGATATCGTTGATCCGGCCCTGCTGCGTCCGGGTCGCTTTGACAGGCTGATCTATGTAAGTGCACCTGATAAAAAAGGAAGGGAGATCATCTTTGGCATACATCTGAAAGGCAAACCGCTTGCAGATGATGTGGATATCCGGGAACTTTCGGAAATGACAGAAGGCTATGTGGGTGCTGATATCGAGGCTATATGCCGTGAGGCCTCCATGCTGGCACTGCGTGAGCTTATCACACCCGGGATCAGCCGGGAAGAGATCAGATCCAGGCTGGCAGACATAAAGATAACATCAGAACATTTCCTTAAAGCCGTAAAACGTGTTAAACCCACAACATCCCGCTCGGCCATGAGCTTCTATGAGCAGGCATCCGAGGCTTTTGCAAGATATGCGGCAAACGATGAGGAAAAAATGCCGGACCTGGATGCGGGTACAGGCTATCAGTGATTTTTTAAAAAGAAAAAGGGACTTTTTCAAAGTCCCTTCATGTTCTTTGGCTCCGGAAGCATATCCGGCTGGATGTCCAGTTCCTCCTGTGAGAGCACGAACTTCTCTACCATTTCCTGCATGGCTGCTGCCATACCGGCAAGTTCCTGGGAATTTGTGGCAAGCTCCTGCATGGAGGCGCTTTGTTGCTCCACGGCTGCGGAAGTTTCCTCAGTTCCCGAAGCAGCATTCTGGGAGATAGAAGCTACCTCATCCACGGATGCCGTGATCTCCTCGATGGATGCGGATTGCTCCTGTGCAGCGGCTGCTATGTTCTGTGCCATAATGGCCACTTTACTGCTCTCCTCTACAATGCTAAGTACAGCTTCAACTGTTTCTTTCAGGGCATTTGCACCGGATTCTACGGTTTTAGTACCCTCTTCCATGGAATCTACTGCTATGCCTGTGCTGGACTGGATCTCAAGGATAAGTTCAGCGATCTGGCTTGCTGCATTGCCGGAATCCTCTGCAAGCTTTCTGACCTCATCTGCAACTACCGCAAAACCTTTCCCATGATCGCCTGCTCTTGCAGCCTCGATTGCGGCGTTGAGTGCAAGCAGATTTGTCTGGTCCGCAATATTGGTAATGAGGTTAACGATTTCCTCGATCTGCTTTGATTTGGCATCAAGTTCCCTGATCGCAACTGCAGAGCTGCCGGTTGATTGCCTGATAGCATTCATCTGGGTCAGCATATTTTCGGACTGCTGTCCGACATTTTTGATAAAATCACTTGTTGAAGTTGCTGATTCTGCTGCCTTTTGTGCATTACTGGCAATTTCCTGGACATTATTGGTCATGTCGGTCATTGCCCTTGCGACTTCCTCGGTCTTATAGGATTGGCTATGGGATCCTTCGGAAATATCGCTCACAGTCTGGGATATCTGGTTAGTAGCAGCTGTGATCTGCTCGATTGATGCGGACATCTCTTCAGAGGTCACTGCTACATTGCGGGCATTGGTACTCACCGAGCTTATGATCTCTGTAAGTGTTCTCATTATCTCGTTCAGACCTCTCGGGATAGCTTCAAAATCAATTCCCACATTGGTATCTGCCCTCGTATCGAGTCTTCCGTTGAGCATATCCTCTGATATCTGTTTGAAATCCGAAACAATATCGTTGATTGGTTTTGTTATCGATCTTGCTATAATGAAAGCTATTCCTGCCATAGCAATGATGCCGACTACCGATATTGCGATGAGCTGGTTTCTAAGGGCAACTGCTTCTGCAACTATCTCTTCTTCAGGGACCATCAAAACGAATCCGAAATCGGAAGTTTCCACAGGCTGGTAAACCATGTTCACCGTCTTGCCGGTTGTCGGATCAGTAACTCCTTCAACACGTCCTCCTACTCCGTTTCTTATATCTTCTGCCATTTGATCCATTTTCGGATTATTGAATTCGGAGAGGGATTTTGTTCCTATCCATTCTTTTTCAGTGGGATGGGACATGAAAACACCGGAATTACTTACCATGAATGCATAACCTGTATCAAATACTGTTATCCGGGACACTTCATCATCTATATAGTCCAGGGCAACATCAACACCTGCAATTCCGACAAACTCATTATCCCTGATGATCGGTGATACATAACTGATCATCATGGTACCGTCATACATGAAAGGCTCCAGTATAACATCATCTTTCAGGGATTTGGGCAACTGGTAATAATCATCTGTCTCGTACCCTGCAAGCGGATCAAGGGCTACGGATCCATCTATTTTGCTCCAGTAGGGTATGAATCTTCCCGTACTGTCATGTCCTTCCGTGTTTACGAAATCCGCATCATTACCATCAAAGGCATTGGTCTCATAGGCCACATAGGTACCCAGCAAACCGGGATTCTCTTCAAGTGTGCTCTTAAGTATTGCATTCACTTCTTCCCGGTCATTGCTTTCGTAATTCTCCATGGTGCCTGCCAGGGTTTCTGCAAGCAGTTTGTTCGAATATATATCACCGTCATATTTGTAGGCATAACCCTGGGCCATGCTTTCGGTCTGGACCTTTGCTGATTCAACTTCCTGCTCGGTCACTTTGTCGACAATCACATACGTGCTTATGGCCATCAGCAAAGTGATACTGACCACAATATATATAAGTAACTTATTTTTGATATTTAAGTTTTGTAAATTCATGCGGGTACCTTCTAATTCAGACTTAATTATAATGCATTTGTAATATATGTCAGAGGTTAGTAGTGCTTTTTTATATTTAAGAATTACTATATTTTTATATTAAATAGTAATAATTCTATTGTATGGTGAGCAAAATATATATACTAGATATAGAACTTTAAAATCGTTAAATTTATATACTTAATTTTTAACTCAATATCAGGATCTGTTTGGTATTGTCTGCTAGTTGGCTGACAAACTAGCAAAAATACTTTAAGCCCGGTGCACACATTAATCTATAAAACATTCGATTTTGTAATCACCGTTATCGAATAAGGGGAATTACATGTTAAGACAGCGTTTTGTTCTGGATACCACCGCATTGACCGACCTGCAGGCAAGGGAGAAAATGGGCATTGAAAGTATGTGTGGCGGGATGCGTAAGATTCTGGAGCTGATAGCTTCAGCAAGGCTGCAGCTTGGTATAAGTTGTTATGTGCCTTTTCCATCGGTGTATACTGAAATGCAGGAATTCGCACAGAACAATGTTTGTGATCAGGACGTGATTGCAAAGATTGATACATGGCTCGTGAAAAAAGCTCCTGACAGGTACAACGTGCAGATCCCATCCAAAGTATTCCATGAGTACGTGTCCTACATGCGTGAGCGTATTAACAAGGGGATGACAATAGCAGAGGAGAACATATGGGATTCTTCCACTGAATGCCTGTTCATAACAACAAAGGCCAATGACAAAAAGGACATTGATGCTGATATCGAAAGAAAGGTAATCGGGGGTTACATCGGTAAGTTCAGGAACAAGTATCGTTCTGCCATGCGTTATGGCATACTTGACAGTGCTCCTGATATTGATGTACTCATCCTTGCAAAAGAGCTTGACGCTGCGGTGGTTGCGAGTGATTTCGGTATACAGAAATGGGCTGAGGAACTCGGGGTACGCTTTGTTCCGGCAAGCACTTTCCCTATGATACTGCGGGAATATCTGGAACATGCTTCCGAAGCAAACATCATTCCAATCGAGGATTCGGAAGTTTAAACATTCTTGAGTCTCATAAATCACATTGTTATACTAATCATAGGAACAAGCAAACTACAGGTATATGGGGGTATATCTTTGAGAAACATAACAGTAGAGGAATTCAGGGCAAGCTGCGCGGCAGCACAACAGCTTGAGATAGTGGAACGGAAAGGTATGGGGCATCCTGATAGTATTTGCGATGCTGTAATGGACAACATATCAGTAAGACTTTCTGAGGAATATCTGCAGGAATTCGGGGAAATTCTGCATCATAATATCGATAAGTGTCTACTTGTGGCAGGTGAAGTTACAGGTATTTTCGGTGGGGGTATGGTGACACACCCCATGTTGCTTGTTATCGGGGACCGCGCCACATTCTCAGCAGAGGGAAAGGATATTGATGTCAACAGTATAGCTGTTGATACCGCAGGCAGATGGTTTGATGAAAACCTGCGATTCGTGGAACCCGAGTTCCTGGACTACCAGGTGGAACTGAAACCGGGTTCTGCAGAACTGACTGATATTTTCAGAAGAAAAGAGAAAATACTGGGCTCCAACGATACTTCCGCAGCTGTGGGCTATGCCCCTCTTTCTTTCACCGAAAAAATGGTACTTGATACGGAAAAATACCTGAACTCGCCTGATTTCAAGGAGAAATATCCCGAGTCCGGGGAAGACATCAAGGTCATGGGTGTGAGAAAGGGCAGTAATCTTGACCTGACAGTAGCTATGCCGGTAGTTGATCGATTTCTTGACTCGGAGGAGCACTATTTCCGTGTGAAGGAAGACCTCACGGATGCTATCAATGTTTTTATGGCCGATTATGTGGAGCAAAAAGAGGTTTCCATGGACGTGACTTTCTCGCTTAACAATCTTGACATGCCGGGTCGTGGAATGAACGGAATATACACCACCGTCACCGGCACATCGGCAGAAGACGCCGATTGCGGACAGGTGGGCCGTGGTAACAGGGTAAACGGGATAATTCCACTGAATCGTCCCGTAAGCAGTGAGGCTGCTGCCGGAAAGAACCCGGTGAGCCATGTGGGCAAGATATACAATGCTCTTTCCCATCGCATAGCAGACAGGATATACACCAACGTTCCGGATGTGGAAGAGGCATATGTCTGGCTCCTGAGCGATATCGGTGTTTCCATCGACCAGCCCAAGGTGGCTGCCGCACAGATCATAATGAAAAAGGGTAACGTGGAATCCGTACAGGATGAAGTTACCGAAGTAATAGACAGGGAACTGGAAAATATAGGTGAGTTCACAATGGAACTTGCCAGGGGAATGGTACCTCTCTACTGATCAGGCACCCGCAATAAAGGATATCAGGGCAAAGGCCATTGCAAGTTTGAACATCCGGGATGATTTCCCCGGATTATTTTTCCCGAGAATCTCGTAGACCGCAACAGCAAAAAGCAGATCTGCAACAGCTACCAGGAAAAGGTATCTGATACTCATTATGGACTGAAGATATGGCAGGGGGCTTGTGATCACAGCTACAAGTCCTATCAGAGCCGCTATTCCTGCAGCTTTTCCTGGACCGATGACTATGGGGAGTGTGTGTGCACCGTCCTTCATATCGCCGTCAATATCCTCTATATCTTTCACGATCTCCCTGGCAATGGTTGCAAGGGTGGCAAGCAGGAAGAGGATGAAAACATCTTCAAGTCCTCCTTTTTCAAAAAATACCGCTCCTCCGAAAAGAAAGGTCGATCCTGTAAGATAACCCACAGCCAGGTTTCCGAGAAATGCCGTGCGCTTAAGTGTTCTTGCATAGTATATCAATAATAGTGAATTGATAAGTGCGATAATTCCACAAACCGGATTGATCATAAAAGCGAACAAGGTGCCGAGTACAAACAGAGCCAGTGAGAAATAAAGAGCTGTGGACAGGCCAATTCTGCCGGAGGGTATCGGTCTGTCAGGTTTGTTGATTCGGTCTATATCAATATCATAATAATCATTGATGGCGTTTCCTGCTCCGGTTATCAGGAATACTGTGAGAAAGACCAGTATTGATTCGAAGAGGGGAAAAGGTATGCCCGCCGAAATATTGGATATCAGAATGTTATAGACAATAAATACGCCTATGGTTGCGGCTATTGCAGCCATGGTGCAGTTTCCGGAACGTATCAACCTGAGATATGCATTCATATTTTCCAAGAGCCTATCTGCTTCTTTTTACCGCAAGCATCCTGTCAAGTGCAAGCTTTGCTTTTACTCTAATTTCCTCGGGTACCTTGATGACATATTGCATCTGTTCCAGCGAGTTCAGAAGGATATCAAGGTCAATGGCCTTCATTTCCGGACATACTGCAAATTCCGATGCATAATAGAATCGCTTTTCCGGATTCTCCTTCTCCAGCCTGTGAAGTATGCCCTTTTCAGTGGCGATTATGAATTCCTTTCCTGTGGAATCTTGTGCATAGTTTAACATGCCCGTAGTGCTGAAAACCCTGTCAGCCATTTCAAGTACATCCCTACGGCATTCTGGGTGTGCAAGTACTTCAGCTTCGGGATGTGTCTGCTTTGCACTGATGATGTCACTGGCAAGCATCTGGTTATGGGTCGGGCAGTATCCTTCCCAGGGAATTATTCTCTTGGTACTGTTTCTGGTCACATAGTCCGCAAGGTTCTTGTCCGGTACAAAAAGTACTTCTTCCTCTTCAAGGGAATTGACAACCTCAACTGCATTTGCTGATGTACAGCAGATATCACTCTCTGCCTTGACCTCAGCAGTCGAGTTCACATAACAGACAACAGCAGCATCCGGATATTTTTCCTTTTCGGCTCTCAGTGCCTCTACGGTGACCATGGATGCCATGGGGCAGCCGGCATAGATCTCAGGCAGCAGTACGGTCTTGTCAGGACTAATTATGGCAGCACTTTCTGCCATGAAGTGAACTCCGCAGAACACTATGATATCCGCAGCCTGATCTACAGCCTGCTGGCTGAGTCCCAGTGAATCACCTGTAAAATCGGCAATGTCCTGTATCTCACCTCTTTCATAATTGTGAGCCAGGATCACGGCGTTTTTGCTGGTCTTAAGATCTTTTATTTTCTCTATAGTTGTTTTTATGTCCTGCATGGGATCACCGGTAAATAGTGCTTTCCTGCAATCATTCACAACCCCTGCTCTTAGATGAAGTGTTCTCCGGAATGAAAAAATCTGTTCCCTTTTTATGTTCCTATCTGGAAAGGATTAGCTATCTTCTTCAGGGTGGCGATCGCAGAAAGTGGTGCCATGAAGCTGCTTCTGGGATTTGTGGGAGAAGGTATGTTCTCAACCCTTGTTGTGAATTCCCCGAAGGCACCTTCAACTGTAATTTCATGGATGTTCCGGGTAAGTACGGGATTTGCAACTATCCTGACACGTGTCCTGTCAAAACCTATGCCTGCAATACTCAGGGTTGCTGCAACGTTCACATTTGCCGGAAAAGCGTTCACAGCCTCGCTTGCGGGTCCATCGAAAAGCACAGTCTTGCTTGTTATCTTATCAAGGTCTATGTCGTTCCTGATTACAAAAGGTGCTCCGGCAAGTCCTCCCGGTGGTTTTTGCGTTGTCAGGGTAACCGAATATATCTCTTCAACAGCTGCCGATTTAAGCCCGTCAAGACCCACAATGGCACCTGAAGGCAGGTATACCTTACAGTTATTGTCCTTTGCCAGTTTCTCTATGGTCCTGTGGAGCTTATCATCTGCAAGGGCTCCCACACTCATGATCATAACATCACAGTGTGCTGCAAGTGCAACAGGTATCATTTCATAGACGGCTTCCTGTGAAGCACACTCTACCAGAAGATCGATCTGTCTGGACATCTCCATCACTTCAAGAGTCTCAGGTCTGCAGGTCTTCAGTGAGCTTTTCAGCTTTTCCACACCCTCTGTATGCCTGTCATAAACGGCAACCAGCTCGGCTTCGATCATGCCATCATCAATGGCTCTACAGATGCTTGTTCCAATGGTGCCGCAGCCTATAACTCCTATTCTGAGCATTATGATCTCCCGGAATCGCACTATCGATTCTTATTTTCATTACAGCTTATATTGATTGCTTAAGTAGGTTTTCCTTAATACATTAAAAGCATATAAATCTCTTGAAGTTAATTACTGCGCGGTGAAAGCATGCTGAGATCTGATGTTGAATATTATCTAAGGGAGGATCTTGGATACAATGATATCTCCTGTACCCTGGTACCTGACAGGGAAGTTCAGGCTGTTATTTTCACGAAGGAGGAATGCATCCTTGCAGGTCTGGATATTGCTATGGAGTTCTTCAATTATCTGGGCATACATGCTGAAACCGAACATAAGCAGGGTGACACTGTTAAAAAAGGAAGTCGGATTTTTTCCCTGCATGGAAGCTCAGTATCCATACTCAGGGCTGAACGCGTGGTGCTGAATTTCCTGGGACATCTGTGCGGTATAGCAACACTTACACGTAGCTGTGTCGATACCGTCAGGAAGTTCTCGGATACAAAGGTCGCATGTACAAGAAAGACCACTCCCGGACTGCGTGAGTACGAGAAGAAGGCGGTAATCGCAGGCGGTGGCGACCCCCATCGATTCAACCTCTCAGATGCAGTCATGATAAAGGACAACCATGTCAAGATGATGGGTATAGAATCAGCAATTGAGTCCGCAAGGAAAAAGGCAAGTTTCACTCAGAAGATAGAGGTGGAGGTGGAATCCACAGATGATGCCTTGTTGGCTGCAAAACTCGGGGCTGACATAATCATGCTTGACAATATGGATGCCGAAACTGTAGTGGATACAATGAAAGCCCTGCGGGAAGCATCCGTGCCAGAACATATACTTATTGAGGTTTCTGGGGGCATAGGTCCTGATAACCTTGAAGAATATGCAAAGACCGGCGTCGATGTAATATCAATGGGATCTATTATACATCAGGCTCGCTGGGTGGACATAAGTCTTGAGTTCACTTCTTAACCTACTTTGTAAAAACATATGCATGATATGGCAAATGTAACTATACTCATAATCATAAGGTTTATATTAAACTCCACATATTTATCACACAACGCAAATAATGGTAATAAATATTCTATAAACCTGAGGGAATATGCTTAATTTTAGGAAAACAATCATACTCGCATCACTGTTTCTGTTTTTTATCCTGGTGTCTGCAGGTGGTGCCTCCGGTAAAGTACTGTATAACGATACGATCTCAGAGGGTGACGGTTATCAGATCAATGATTATGTGATCGATGTAGCCGAAGTCTTCCCAAGTCAGGAATCTGCTATAATACAGATATATGAAGGAGACGCCAAGGACCCCAAGTATGATAAACTAATCTCTGAGGATGGTTCGTTTGAGTTCGAAATAGAAGGTGAGGATGTAGAGCTGACCGTGATCTCAGTGTATTCAGGTGTTATACCACAGGTAAAACTGTTGATAACTGTGACAGATGATGATTTCATCAACAGCAGAACACTTGGTGTTGTGGACGGAGGTCACAGTGAAGCAGAATTCTCCGGTACCCCGGTAATTGAGATCACCAAGACAGTAGAGCCTTCGACTGTTGATGTGGGAGATACTGTTACCGTGAAGATATCCGCAAAGAACACAGGTGATGATAAAGCGAATAAAGTCGTTTTTACAGACAATATCCCTCCTAAATTCATTCTGGAGCAGACATTCGTATCACCTTCAGGTCAGATCTCTCTGGAAGAAGGCGAAACCCGTCTGGTCTATACATACGTAATGAAAGCTACAGAAGCCGGTACTTATATGTTCGGACCTACCACTGCGATCTATTCCAATTCAATAGATGAGGATATGCCCCAGGCTTCTTCCAACAGGCCCACTGTTACGGTCACAGGGTCATCTGCAACGAAGAATGCAAGTCTTGACATTTCCATGGAGGTCGACAAATACACGGTTGACCGGAATAACGATTTGCAGGGTATTGTCAGGATCAAGAACACCGGTGATGCCCCGGCAAATGCTGTAACTGTAAAGCTGATAATCCCGGATGGAATTGAATACGTTGGTGGCGATTCGAGTATCGAGGTAATATCAGGGGTTCCAACGATATATCTGGAATCTTTCGGAGTTCAGCAGGAAAAGGAGGTACTTTTCGATCTGAAAGCTGCTGAAGAAGGGACCTATACACTGTCAGCAGAAAGTTCCTATCTATATAATAACGGAGTGGATTCCCAGATGCAGGAAGCCAGCTCCTCATTGGTGACAAACCAGATATATGTGACAAAAGGCAAATATGATTATCTTTTCGAACAGCCTATTTATATTTACCTGATACCTTTACTTTTGATCGGAGCAGTAGCGGGATGGGTATACCACAGGCATAAACAATATAAGTTCTGATAGGTCCGATTATGGAAAAGAATAAGTATATATTGTATAAAAAAAATTATATTTAATTTAGATCAGGAGGACTCATTTGCTCAACGTACTCATCATCGGAAACGGCCAGTGCGGAAACCGTATACTTGATGCCATTAACAGAGAGGCATTCGGGAATAAAAGCCGCTTTGCCAAATTCTACTCCCAGCAAAAATACAAAAGCAATGTACAGACCATTGCTATCAACACTGCTATCAATGACTTAAAAGAGATGAAATTCACAAAGGCAAAGGACAGGATCCACATTCCTCACCTGCATGGTGTGGGAGCCAACAGAAATGTTGGAAAACATGTCTTTGAGGATAATAAGGCTCACATAATGAAACAGATAGAGGAAAGAGGTAACTTCGATGTTGCCTTCGTACTGACCTCAGCTTCAGGCGGTACCGGTTCTTCCTTTAGTCCCATGCTCATAAAGGAATTCAAGGAGAAATTCGATTTCCCGGTCTATGCTCTTGTGGTTCTTCCCTTCAGGGAAGAAGGTACACTCTATCTTCAGAATGCAGCTTTCTGTCTCAGGGACATACGCGAGAGCGGTGTGGACGGGATCATACTTGCCGACAACCAGTTCCTCAAACAGATGGGAGGAAATGTCGAATCCGCCTATAATGGCATAAACGATATGATCGCCAGGCGTCTTCTTTTCCTGCTGGATGCCCTTGACAGTGAAATGATGATGGTCACAGACCTGGGTGATTTCAAGACTGTCATGAGTGGCGGTGCGGGACTTGCGACCATAGGTTTCTATGAGGCAGATTCCGAGATGCCGGTAAAAAGTGCCATAAGGCAGGCTCTTTCACCAGCCGGACTGCTGTTTTCAACTGATGTCTATGATGAAGCAAGCAGGTCCATGGTGATCATTAAAGGTGACAGAAAATATCTGAGCATTGATGATATCTCTGCCGAGGTGGAAAAATTATCCAGTTCAGTAGGTCATGTGTTCAAGGGTATTATCGTCCGGAATGAGGAATATCCTCAGGTGCTTACCGTACTTACACTAGAGTCAGCATCCGAGCTCGAGAACCTTTATTCGATAGCAGTCGATGCTATAAACTATGAGAAGCAGAAAAAGGAACGTGTGAGTAACGAGAAGGAAGTTGACCGTGCATTCTCACAGATAGACGGTATGGATCCTTCTTACTGATTACTGCTCTTTTTCCTAATCTTTTTTTTAATGACATCCCTGATTTTTGAGTATAAGCTTTGAAGTGGTATTTTCTATCAGGTTCAAAAAAATCACATACATTGAAATAGTGTAACTCCAAATCTATCTTGGAAATCCTGTGTTTAATATGAACGGTCAGTCAAATATTATTGAGATCAGAAACCTTTCCAAGATCTATTCAAACGGTGTGGAAGTGCGTGCACTGGATGGTATAGATCTTGATATCGGTAAAGGGGAATTCCTATCTATCATTGGACCTTCGGGCTCTGGAAAAAGTACCCTTTTGCACATGATAGGCATACTGGATACTCCTTCGGAAGGTAAGATTACCATAGATGGCCGTGTTATTACTGAAATGTCGGAAAAGGAGCGCTCACAGGCACGAAACGAAATACTGGGTTTTATATTCCAGTATCACCATCTTCTGCCTGACTTTTCCGCAGTTGAGAACGTGATGATGCCGCTTCTGATTGCAGGAAAGAGTAAAAAAGAGGCAAAAAAAATAGCATCCGGCCTGCTTGATGATGTCGGTCTGGGTAACAGGATGGACCATCGTCCCAACCAGTTATCCGGGGGACAGGCACAGAGAGTCGCCGTTGCCCGTGCACTTGCAAATGGTCCCAGTATTGTTATCGGGGATGAGCCAACCGGTAATCTCGATACGAAATCCAGTGATATGATATACGAGCTGTTAAGAAAGCTCAACCGTGATAAAGGTCAGACCTTCATACTGGTGACACATGATGAGAAAATGGCAAAAAAGACCGATCGTATAATCAGGCTTGTAGACGGAAAGGTCTACGAAGATAATGACGTTGATTGATGGTGAATCCATGGAATATGCAAAAGGATCTATAGGAAGGGTCTTTACCGTGAGGATGGATCACGGGGATGACCTGCTTTACGAACTTGAGAATCTTGCAAAGCTTGAAGATATAAAGTCTGCAGTCTTCGTACTTCTTGGAGCTGTCAGGGAGGCAAACCTTGTTGTCGGTCCGAAGGAAAGTAGAGTTCCTCCTGAAATCCAGTGGGAGAATCTGGATGAAGTGCATGAGGTCATAGGTGTCGGTAACATCTTCTTAGAAAACGATAAGCCAAAGATACATCTGCATTCAGCAGCAGGTAGAGGCAAAGCTCCTGTTGTCGGATGTATGCGGGGTAAAAGTGAGATCTTTATGGTGGTGGAGGTCTTTATTATGGAGATATCCGGGATATCTGCTATCAGATCGTTTGATGAGGGCAGAGGATTCGCACCGATCATCTTTGGTCGATAAGCTTTAGCAACCTGAGCTTAGATCTTTGAGCTGTGCAAGAGCTTCTTCGATCTCCCTGTTCTTTTTAAGGAAATCGGTCTCAAATGTTTCAACGATATGATCAAAAGGTACTACGAGCTTGTAGTATTTCAGTGGCCTGCCCTTATCGTTGTTCTTTTTCTCATTGCGCTCCTCGATCCATTCCTTCTCCCTGAGGGGGCGCATGGCAATACTTACCTCTGGCTGCCTGAGACCGGATGCTTTTTCGATATCCTGTGATGTCATTTCCTCTCCGCAGACCAGACAGGCTATACATATGGATTCTGTCCGCGGCACACCCAATCCCTGAAGTAATTCAATGATCTCATACCCTTTTCCGTCTAAAAGACTTAATTCTGCATATTTCATTTAACTACTATAATACTTTTAAGTTTATATAATTTATGTGAATATAAATGGCTTCTGTTATCCATGCGCCATGTTTAATCATGAACGGTAACAATATATACGGTAATTGCAAAGTAGGTGTATAAATTCGAAGGTGGATCAGGATGGCGTATATTAGCGAAGACAATAAATACAGAATTCAAAAAATTCAGGCAAGAGAGATACTGGATTCAAGAGGAAATCCGACAGTAGAAGTGGATGTTCTTACGGCATCTGGCTTCGGCAGGGCAAGTGTTCCCTCCGGGGCATCCACAGGAAGTAACGAAGCACTTGAGTTGCGCGACAAGGAAGAGCGCTATGGTGGAAAAGGAGTACTTGACGCAGTTGATAATGTTACCACCATCATCGAGAACGAACTTCTGGGTATGGATGTGAGGAATCAGCGTGAGATCGATGCTCTGATGCTTGCCCTTGACGGCACCGATAACAAGATGGAGCTTGGCGCCAATTCAATACTCGGCGTTTCCATGGCAGTCGCAAAGGCTGCAGCAGACTCCCTGAACATACCATTGTACAGGTACCTTGGCGGAGTCAATGCTTATACTTTGCCTGTTCCCACAATGAATGTGCTCAATGGTGGAAAGCATGCAGGTAACGAGCTGTCCATTCAGGAGTTCATGATACAGCCAAAGGGTGCCGAGTCCTTCACAGAGGCCCTGCGCATGGGAACCGAGACCTATCATGCACTTGGCAAGGTACTGGAAGACAAATACGGAGCATCAGCCACCAATGTAGGTTACGAGGGCGGTTATGCGCCCCCGCTTGAGATGACCAGTGATGCCCTTGATTCACTTATCAAGGCAATCGAAGAGGCAGGATACAGCGAAACCGAGATCAGTCTTGGTCTTGATGCTGCAGCATCCGAGTTCTTTGACGGAGAGAATTATTCCATAGACGGAAAAGTGCTCCAGCCTGCAGAACTTGTGGATTACTACCTTGACCTCATTGAGAGCTATCCGATAGTATTGATAGAGGATCCGTTCCATGAGGAATCCTTCGAGGACTTCGCAGCCCTGACATCAGAGGCATGGGAGACCATAATCGTAGGTGACGACCTCTTTGTGACCAACGTCGAACGTCTTGCAAAGGGTATAGAAATGTGTGCAGGTAATGCACTACTTCTCAAGGTCAACCAGATAGGTTCCGTTTCTGAAGCCCTGGATGCAGCACACATGGCAATGCGTAACGGCTACAGTGTGGTTGTAAGCCACCGCTCCGCAGAGACTGAGGATACCACAATCGCTGATATATCCGTGGCCATCGCTGCTGACCTGATCAAAACAGGAGCACCTGCAAGAAGTGAAAGAACTGCAAAGTACAACCAGCTTCTCAGGATCGAGGAAGATCTGGGAGATGTTGCACGTTACATGCAGCTCTGATCTTTCTTTTTTTTATTTTTAAATCTCAATCCAGAAGAGGGACGGTAAGGCTACCCTGTGGCAGGATGACTGCATAGGGTTCTTTCCCCTTATTTCTTATTTCCGCAACCGCCCTGTCAAAGGTTTCCTGTATATTTTTGTAGGGTTTGAGTTTGGCCTTTTCCAGTGTATCATCGTCAAGATCCGAAACAGCCCACATTTCCGCATAGATTCCTATCTGTGCCATTTTAGCGGCTTTGTGATACCCCAGTTTATAGCCTTCTTCTATCCTGTCCATTACATCTTTACATCTTTTTGAAGAACAGAGCAGATTAAGGAATGTATCATCTCCCACACCATCCCTGCATTTGGATACCAGGATGATTACTCCTCCTTCTTCAAGTGCCAGCTTTCCATTTTCAAGTGCTTTCTGGGACTGGTACAGGTCGATATCCATGGGGTAGGGAGCTGCCGTAAGGACAATGTTGCCCTTTCTTTTGCATTTAGCACCGAATACTTCGTTTGCCTTCTCAACTGCAATATCAAATGTCCTGAAAAGGTCACCTGCGATCATTGCATAAAGTCCATGATCTGCTGTCAGTACGGTCTGTATGGAGAAGATGTTCAGGTCCCTAAGTAATTTCATAGCATCATCCATGTCCTCTGCAACAGGGTTCTCCTTGACAGCAAGGGGCTGTGCAGCGTCAGAGAGTGCATGCTTGTGGTTCATCTCGATCGTCTTGTATCCTGCCACTCCGGGCAGGAATGACTTTCTTCCTCCGGTATAACCAGCAAAATAGTGTGGTTCCACACTTCCGATCACAATGATGTTCCTGTATTCGTTCACCATTTTGTTCAGGTACATCTCGGTGCCATTGCTGGAAACACCAAGATATTCCATATCTTCATCCTTGCGTGCATCGTGAACGAATATCCTATCTCTGAACTCATCATAAATCTCTCCGAAGATATACCTGAATTCATCTTCAGTGGGTCCTCTATGGGCACCTGTGGCTACTAGGAATCTGACATCCTTATGCTTTCTGAGAGTGTCTCTCATCTCCAGAAGCACCTTTGCCGTAGGTGTCGGTCTGGTGGCATCATTCACGAGTATTAACAGTTTGTCGCTACCGGCTACGAAATCCTTCAGGGAATCCATTCCCACAGGGTTTTCAAGTGCTCTGGAGATTATTTCGGATTCGGGTTCCACTTCAACTTCATTAGGCTGAATAACTTCGTGATCTATGTCTACGTCCAGATCCACGTAATCTTTTCCGTAAGGTATCTTTACTTTGATAAAATCACCCTCTTGATTAAGAACAGTTCAGTTAGTCTGAAACCATCCGGCCTGTATCCAACCTTTAAGAATAGATACACTTCTATTGTTTATGGTCGGCCTGTGATCCCGGTATTATTATGTCAATGGTCAATTTCTATACAGATAAGCTTGCTTATATCATTTTTGTACTGCACATCTGAATGATATATCCGGTATGTCCGAATATGAACATTTGTGTCACAACTTTTATTTAATATAGACCAGGATTCTGAATCCTGGTGAGTATTTGATAGAACCCGCACAGCTTCTGTACTTCATTGCAGCATCCGTAGCCCTCACGCTTCTACCGGGTCCGGACATCCTTTTCGTACTGACCCAGAGCATCTCACGCGGAAAAAAGGCTGGCATGGCAACAGCAGGTGGTCTGTGCACAGGATTGTTGTTCCATACTACTGCCGCAGCACTGGGTGTCTCTGCTATTCTTTATAATTCCGCCCTTGCTTTCAGTATTCTGAAGTATGCAGGTGCAATATATCTGCTCTACCTTGCATACAGATCACTGAAGGAAGATGACCGTTTCATATCTTCCGGTGTAGAGGGAGAGAAAGACCTTTCTCTTCTGTACAGGAGGGGAATATTTATGAATTTGCTGAACCCCAAGGTTTCCTTATTCTTTCTGGCCTTTTTGCCACAATTTGTGAATCTGGATGCAGGCAATATTCCCTACCAGATGATATTTCTTGGTATTGTCTTCCTGATTCAGGCACTGGTTGTGTTTTTCATGGTTTCAATGTTTGCAGGATACATCGGCCTGAGGATAATGGAAAGGCCGGGTATTGGAAGGTATGTCAACCGTGCAAAAGCAGGCATATTCGCAGTAATAGGACTGGAACTTGCAATTTCCGGCAGATAAGTCCTGCTTTATCTGTTTTCAGTGCACATACGAAACATATTATAAGTGGGCATACCAACTATCATTACAGATTCCGGGACAATCATGTACGAACTTCAAATAGCCCTGAGGCATATCAGTGCACGCAAAAGGCTGACTTTCTTTGCAATTTTCGCCGTAGCTCTGGCCATAGGTGTAATTGTTGTTCTGATGTCCCTTATGAGTGGATTTACAGATGAGCTCATATCTACAACTGTGGAAAATTCTCCTCACATTGTCATAAGTCCCCAGGAAGATGATCAGGAATTCATTCACTTTTCCGGTTATTATTCAGAATTGATCAGAAATACTGAAGGTGTCACGGCAGTATCCACAGTTTTTTCGGGACAGGCTGCATTGCAGTACCGGGATAACGCTGAAGGCGTGGATCTCCTGGGTATAGATCCTGTGGCTGAGAATGCTATTGTGAATATTGAGAACGATATTGTTTCAGGGGACCTTTTTGAAATTTCAAGAACTAACAACGGTATTGTGATCGGTGACAATCTCGCGGAAGACCTTGATGTTGTTGTAGGGGACAATGTGGATGCAGTTATTCCGACAAGCGAACCAAGATCCTTCCGGATAGTGGGAATATTTGACAGTGGTACACCTGCAGACGAAAGTACTGCATATGCACGTTTTGATACCGTACAGGATTTCTTTGGTGAGAGTGGGGTTGCCAGTAACATGAACGTAAGGGTCAGGGACCCTTACCAGGCAGACGCAATCGCACAGTCCGTAGAATCCGATACCGGCCTTGATGCAGTGAGCTGGATCGAGGCTAACAGTCAGATACTCGAGTTGATCAACACTCAGGTGGCGATCGTGTGGGTCTTTTACGGACTTATCTATGCGATCGCAGGCTTTGGAGTTGCGAACACCCTTATCACTGTGGTAATGGACAAGAAAAAGGAGATTGGTATGTTGATGGCCATGGGCACATCCAGAGGACATATAACAAGGATCTTCCTGCTGGAATCATTGATCCTGGGAACCATGGGTGTTCTATTAGGATGTGTTTTCGGATATCTGGGCACTGTTCTGCTTTTAGCTTACCCCATAGACATACCGAGTGAGACGTATTACGGCCTGACCACGCTTCCTCTCAAGCTGGATCCGCTTAACTTTGCCTATGCGATCATCTTCTCTTTCCTGATCAACATAGTCGCAGCCGTCTATCCTGCAAGGCGTGCCGCCCGGCTGGATCCGGTTGAAGCAATTGAGAGTGAATGATATAATCCGTATCTTTTCACTTATTTTTTCTTCTGCACATTTTGTTCGTATAGCAACGAAAGGCTTTTATCCTATAATGTCGTTTGTATAATTGCGAACGGGTTTTTCTAGTACCTCTCCACACAAACCAATGTCACCAACCTGTGCATTCAACCCTTCTTCCCGTTCGCACTCCTATGTTACTTTTTTGTAGTATCCTTACCAATATGCTCACATGAGAATTCTGGTAGAGACTCCCAAGTACAGTTTTCTGAAATATCACAAGGTAGGGTCTCGATTCAAAATAGAGTTCTTTTCCCCGATACCGGTCCTTTTTAATTATGGATTTGTGGAAAACAGTCTGAGCGAGGATGGCATGGAAAAAGATGTTATCATCGTCGGCCCGCGTATGGAGCAGGGCACTGTTCTTGAAAGATCGAAATTTGACGGAATCGTTCGTTTTACTGACGATTCGTTGCGTGATGACAAACATATAGTGTATATCGATGGCCCTTTCCCGGTAACTCTGTTCTCGCTCTATTTCCGCCTTTATGCAATGTTCAAATTCCTTCTCTATCTGTTATTTGAAAAAAAAATTGCAAGATGCAGATTTGAAGGTATTGACTTTCCTGTCTCTGCCCAGGGTTTTGAGTAGCTCCCTGCAAAGATATCTTTTTTCACTTTGCTGATATCGCTGTCACCGGGTCAAAACTGGCTGCACGCTGGGCGGGATAGATTCCTGCTATCAGGTTCAGCAGGAAGACGGCAGTTATTATGATGAGCACGTCAAGAGGTCTTATTATAACTGGTATGTATGAAATGCCTTCCAGTGTCCCTTCATATGCTCCCTGGGGAACCTCATAGTTGCCTATGGCAAGTGCGATAATGATGCCCGCAATTGTGCCAAGTAATGCGCCTGCAAGTCCCAGCAGGCCACTTTCCATCAAAAAGATCATTCTTATATTGGATTTGTTGGCACCCATTGCCATGAGGATGCCTATCTCTCTTATTTTACCCATTACGACCATGTTAAGCGTACTTACCACTCCGAATGATGCAATAAGCAGGATAAAACCCAGTGTAATGTTGTTGGATGTGCTTTCAATGGCAATGGTCCTCAGTATCTCGGGATTGTTCTCGGTCCATCCGCTTGCATCGTAGCCTTCTGCCTGTATAGTGGATGCGACCTGTTGATCCTGATTATAGTCCACCAGCCTCAGGGTTATGCCGTTGATGACATTGCCCGTATCAAAGAATCTCTGGGCGGTCTCAAGGGATGTATAGGTCAGGCTTTCATCCACTGGTGTACCGGTATCGAATATCGCTATGACTTCCAAAGAAAGCGTATTTGCATTCGGGAACGATACTTCCACCGAATCCCCCGGCTCAACTTCGAGATCATCTGCAAGGTCGTCCCCGATCATGATGGTATTTGTGGAATATGCAAGCTCTTCAAAGCTTCCCACGATCACATCCTGTTGAACGTGGGCAACCGCCTCTTCCTCCGAGGGGATGACACCTTTAAGCGCCGCGTTATTGGTATTGTCCCTGAACTCGAAAGAAGCTTCCCCCACCAGGTAGGGAGATGAAGCCACCACTTCATCCATGCTGTTTATCTTAGTGACAATGTTCTGGTAGAGGTGTATGTAGTCATCGCCTTCCTGTGGCGACACTGTTACATGGGGCAGGTTGGCTACGGTCTTGTCATAAAGTTCCTGGGTGAAGCCTGCCATGAACGCCTGCGAAACAAGGAGGATCATGACGGCCAGCCCGATAGCTGCAACTGAAAGTATCGTCTGACGTTTTCTTGCTACTATATGTCGGATCGCGATGAAGAGCTCGTAACGCATCCCGGTGCACCTACCACCTTTTCTTCAGCCTGAGAACAAAAATGGCTGCAACAATTATTATGATTGAATGGAGTCCGAGGAATCCGGGACTCTGATTTGTGGTTTCAGTTTCGTTAGTAGTATTTGTCACATTGCGTGGTGCTTCGGCTTCAATGATAGTTTCTTTGACATCAAGCAGGTCACCATCATTGCCTATGACCTCTATGCTCAACCTGTAGGTCCCTTCCGGAAGTCTTTCTTCCCATATTGCCTCTACCGTTTCGTCATCACCACTGAGAAGTATAGGGGAATCCCGGACAATACTCTCAATAATAGTTCCACTACCATCGTTATTCATGACCGTGAATCTTACCGAACCTTCGAAGGGAACCTGTGAAATGCCATCTATGGTTGCGCTGGCACCAATTTCATCCTGATAGGTATCACTTATGAAAACATCATCCTTTGCAGTGAATTCCTGCATGGATCCAATGACATCGGAAGGAGTGTACATTTTGACCTTAACCCGGCCTTTGTATTCCCTGCCGTTTTCCAGCAGTGTATTCCATTGTTCACTTACTTCCAGTGGCACGGTGTTCAGGGCAACCCTCTCCTGCTCGTTCATGTATATCACGTCAGAGCCGTCTACAAGCATGTAGGTTACATCAACGAGAACGGGCTGTACAGGAGTGATCATAAGGCTGAAACCCTCGGAATTGGCAATGAGATCATCGACAGTTACCCTCGGGATGACCTGTCTGCCATGTACAAAAGAGTAAGTATTGGTGTACAGTTCGCAGTCATCTTTCAATATCCGTACATCTACTGTGTATCTGCCGTCATCCCTGGTGTCCGTATCCCACTCGAAGACCTTTATTGCGTTTGAGCCGGGACCCACTCTTCTGATCGGAAGCATCTTTTCATCAAGCAATTCGCCTTCATGCTCTAGCGAGAGTTCAAGTTCCATTCCTTCAAGCTCTGTTGCGGAATATACTGTCAGGTCACCACTCTCGATGTCAGAATAGAAATCAGTGATACCTGCTCCGCTATCTTCAGGACATTCCTGGGCAAGTGAGCTACCGCTAAAAGCAAGCATCAACAAGAAGGATATCAGGAAAACAAGAAAAAGTCGCATTTTCAGCAGTTTAAGCATTTTGAGGCTCCTGTAATTTAAATCAAATTTATTCAGTGATAGTATTTATAGCAATGCATTTTTATGAAG
>Ga0163219_100065_pt1 | contig 26327 bp, 16 predicted proteins | sample MSEWel2016_04_06_FD_113150 | JGI IMG/M metagenome (GOLD analysis project Ga0163219, IMG submission 113150) | Subsurface microbial communities from deep shales in West Virginia, USA - MSEEL Well Study Marcellus 3H_2016_04_06 ...
CTGTTACCGGTAGGTTCCGTCATTGCGAGGGCTATGCCCGAAGCAATCTCTAATGAAAAAAACGCTACTTTAAACTAGAGCCTAAGTTTTTTATTCGATGCGTGTTAAAATGTTATTACAAGTTGTTTAGTTCAGAAATAATTTTAAAACCACCGTGGTATTTGAAGACCCTGAATTTAAAGGCGGAGATGGAAACTGGAATTATGGCGAAACTTCCAAAGAGTTTAACATCAGATCGACGCCTAAGAAATGAGTGTTGTCCGGATACCTCTCAGAAAGAAAATTGCATTTCATCTTTTCCGCAGATTTCGAAAAAACGAGCGGAAAATTCATCAGCTAAATTATATTTTGTGGGAGAGCACCCTGCGTTGTAACCTGAATTGTCTCCATTGTGGGAGCGATTGTAAGAAAGATGCCTCCATCAAAGATATGCCATCCTCAGAATTTCCGGGATCGCCAGTGGACAAAAACCGGAATCTGTGCCGACTGTGAATTTTTTAAGTTTTGTGAGGGCAATGGGATGCATCTGCGTGATGAGCAAACAGGGGAACTTTTGTTTTGTCATCTGCATCGCCTGAAAGAGGGTGAAGAAGCTCAAATTTCTGGTTAATGTACCTTCTCCTTTTGCGACAGATAATCGATGATTGTATTCAGTTTGTTTCGCAAATCAATAATATCTTCCACTTTTAATTCTTCCGATAGCAATCCGTTTACAAGCTTTCCCGGGATAACTGCCGCGTCATGTTGCATTTGTTCTCCTTTTTCGGTTAGTGTCACAATCACTTTTCGTTCATCTTCATCCGACCTTCGTCGGGTGAGAATGCCCTGATTCATCATCCTTTTAAGCAGGGGAGTCAGGGTGTTGGTATTCAGAAATAATTTTGCAGATATCTCCTTGACTGTCATGGATTCGTGTTCCCACAATATCATCGTTCTCTCTGGTCGCAATACACCCTTGGCGATACCCCGAACCTGGCTTTAAAGCTCTTTGAGAAACTGGACAGGCTTGAGAAGCCCACAGCATACATCACTTCGGTAATGTTTCCTTCTTTATCGGAAAGCATTTGTGCCGCTTTTTGCATTCGGTAATTATTGATAATATCCCGTGTGGAAAGCCCGGTGATACTTTTTAGCCGGCGGTAGAGGTGGGTACTGCTCATCCCTACGGTTGCACTAATCATATCTACCGAAAAAGCCGGATTATTTGTATTTCGCTCAATGATGGTCATCACTTTTTTGAGGAAAAGTTCATCGGGGTGTTCTTTTTTTTCTTCTGTTCCGGGGTTCAGAATAAGTTGATTTTTGATGTAGCGGATCATTTCGTCTTCACGGCGAAACAGGCTGTGAATACTCGACTTCAGAAACGCAATATCGAAGGGTTTGGTGATGTACATATCTGCACCTTTGTTCATTCCTTCTGTTTTGTCGATGTCCAGTGTTTTGGCAGTAAGGAGAATTACGGGAATGTGTGCTGTAGAGGATTGGGTCTTGATTTGTTCGCACAATTGCATGCCATCCATTACGGGCATCATTATGTCCGAAATAATCAAATCCGGTTTTTCAGTTATTGCCAATTCGAGGGCTACTCCTCCGTTTTCGGCCGTGAGCAGATGGTATTCTGCTTCAAGGTTGATGGTCAGATAATCCAGAAAGTCGGTATTGTCATCAACCAAAAGAATCTTATGGGCATTTTCGGGTGCTTTAACACCCGTTTTTGCCATTCTTTCTTTGTCCTCCTGGTTAGGGTTTTGGTCTTCTGCATCGTTAATGATTTCTGTTTTAAAGAGTGGCAACAGCAATGTAAATTTGCTTCCGTTGCCGGCTTCACTTTCCAGTATTATGGTGCCGCCATGCAGCTGTGCGTATTCCATGGCCAGGGTTAGTCCGATTCCGGAGCCGTTACGGGTATTGGTTTTTTCATCGGTCCGATAAAACAGCTCAAATATATGATTGCGGTCGTTTTCAGGAATTCCGGGGCCGTTGTCTTCAACACTAAGTTCAATGGTGGGAGAATTATTTAGCGAACTGGTCGTTTTGAGTCCGATTTCTATTTCTCCTCCCCGGGGTGCATATTTAAAGGCATTGGATAAAAGATTGAAGAGAATGGTTTCAACTTTTTCACGGTCAAGCATACAATTTATTGAATCAGGCGAAGCTTGAAAATGAAAATTCACCTGATTCCTTTGTGCCAGGTCATCGAAAGAGGAGTAGATTTCCCTGGTAAAAGCAACCATTTCCACGGGTTGTGTGATTAGTTGAAGTTGAGACGATTCTATTTTTCTGAAGTCAAGCAGTTGGTTAATAAGCTTGTTGAGCCGTCCGGCATTTCTGTGTGCCAGTTCGATCATTTTGCGGAAACGGACATCTTGTATGTTGCCTTGCGATAATTGTTTCAGGGGCGAAATAATTAAACCCAGGGGAGTGCGAAATTCGTGTGAAATATTGGTGAAAAACCGGATTTTTGCCTGATAAAGCGCTTCACTGTGCTGCTTTTCAAGTCTGACTATTTTCAACTCACTGTTGAGGCGTTGACGGTAATTGTAAACCCTGAAAATAAAATAAGTCAACCCCAGAATTAATACGATGTAAAGAACCAGAAAACCTTTACTTAGCCAAATCGAAGGAGAAATGTCAATCAAGAGTGTGCGGATTTCACTCCATTGTCCCAGATGGTTGGTTCCCTGAACTTCCAGTACGTAATTGCCCGGTGCAACATTGGCAAATACGGCATAATTGTTTCTCCCTGAACTGGAAATCCATTCCTTTTGGTCGGGCGTCAGTCGGTAGCGGAACTGCCCCATGTCGGGATAGAGGTAATCAAGAGTCGAAAATTCGAAGGTTAATGAGTTCTGATGGTATTTTAGGTTTATGTTTTGGGTAAATGCAATGTCCGACGATAGAATTTCCGGTGCGTTGGATGGTTGTACAGGTTGGTTATTGATGCGGATGCCCGTGATAAAAAAGGATGGTTTGCTTGTTGAATAATTGATGCGTGAAGGAGCAATCTCCAGATAAGCATTGTCTCCGCCAAACAGGATGTTCCCGTTTCCGGCAATAGCACTGCAATTGGAATAAAACCCTTTGAACGGTGAACCCTCATTGACCGGAATTGTAATTGTTTCATTTGTTTTGATATCAACCCTGAAGATGGAATTTTGTGTAGTTCCCCAGATGTTTCCAAAGTCATCCTCCTCCAGATTGATGATTTTGTGGGGGCTGCTGATATCCACGTCAAAGTTTTGTACTTCACCGGTTTTGGGAATGAAGCGGATGAGCATGTTTTCGGCACCTATCCACATACTCTCTTTTTTTCCGGCACGGATAATGGTAACTGAGCGGTTGTTGATAAGCTGGTTGACCTTATCAACCTGACTTTTGTTGAGTGTAACAGGGTCAAAGACACTGAGTTGATTGCCGCTTGTATAAAATATCTGGTCACTATATTTCATTAACTGGCCTCCACCTTCATTATCGATCAGCATAAAATGAAAATCTTCCGGGGAACTTCCTTTCGCTTCAGTCCGGAATACACCACCTTCCCATGCACTAACCCAGAAACTTCCGTCAGAAGCCTGAACAATTCCACTGATGTAATTGGAGGTTAGCCCGTTCTCTTTTCCGGCAGTGATGGCATGCATTTGTTTTTTCCCGGCATCCCGGATGTTGATTCCCCCTGCCGTCCCAATCCAGATGCGTCCTAAATTGTCTTCTTCAAGCGCATAAACGTTATCCAAAAGGACTTGGTCTGGGCTTTCAGAGGTTGTAGAGAACGTTTTTCTATCCCCATTTTGGAGGTTTTCTTTTACCACCCCGTGTATGGTTGCCAGCCAGATATTCCCCGATTTATCAGCGAGAATGTCTCTGATTTGATTTCCTATTCTGGGTTCCTCGGAGCTGAAAAACTCCTCATGTAAACGATAGTAAGGTTCCCCTTTATTAACCAGGCTAACGCCTCCCGATGTAATTAGCCAGACCCGCTCCTGGTTGTCTTCGAATATTTCCCATACCACATTGTTGGCAATGGTGTTGTTTATCAAAGGATCGTGGAAGAATGCAGTGGCCGTCGCTGTTTGGAGGTTAAAAATGTTCAATCCAAAATCGGTTCCCAGCCAGAGTAGGGAATCATTCTGATGGTATATGGTTTTGATTACTTCATTGCTAAATTGGGTGTTTGAAGTATTGTAAAGCTTAAAGTTCTTGTTATTGGTGTTAAGCAGAGCAAGGCCCGTTTCGGTCCCCACCCATAACAGTGAATCACATTCTTTGGCATATTCACTGATGGAAACCACCAGGTTGTTTTCCAATAAAGGTTTGTAATCCCCTTTCACATCGAATGAGGTAATTTTTCCTTGCCGGTATCGGTTGAGCCCGTCATAGGTTCCAATCCACAAATCTCCGTTGTCCGATTGATGAAATGAACGAATCGTGTTGTGCGATAATCCGGAATTTGAGCTGTCATAATAGGTGAAAATATTTTTCTCCGGATTGTGTTTCAGCAGGCCTTTAGCCGTTCCAATCCATATATTATCTTCTTTGTCTTTGTAAAGTGCCCGAATGGTTTTGCTGCGTCCCAGGTTGATTTGTTTTATCTCATAGGTGTGAATGTTGATGGTGCAGAGTCCGTTCCAGGTGCCCACCCATATCAATTCATCATCATACAACAGGGTTGAGATATTGTTTGAAGGGATGGATCCTGAGCTTCCTGAATGCTGAAACGTCATCATCTCAAATCCGTCGTAGCGGGATAATCCTTCTTGTGTCCCGATCCAGATAAATCCGTGTTGGTCCTGAACAATAGAGTTGGTAACATTGGAGGGCAACCCCCGCTCAATGGTAAAATTTGAGAAGTAGAGTGCTGGTAATGCCTCGGTAATGCAGGCAAAAAATACAAGCAAACTTATTGTTGTTAATGATTTTCTAAGCGTCGTCCGGACTGACATAAACGGTTTTCTAATGAAATGATTCTTTATTCGGGTTGGGGTAAAATTAAAAATATTTTAACAGAACAACACTAATTGATAGAATTTAACAAGGATTTGTAAGATTTGGACAAGCGGCTTAAATAATTGTCAGTCAGTAAAATACGCCTTGTTGTTGTTGAGGTTCTTCAAGATGTATGATTTAGACAACTATTTGGAGGATTAAAACAATTACATTTTTTAATACTTGTTTAAGTTTGATGTGTGGTTTACTTGCTTCCTTGAGTGAGTGTTCCAAAAGTTCCTCAACTTATGAAGAATTGAAACCGATAAATTGATTATTGTGAATCAAGCCTGGAACGGTTATCCACATAAAATATCCCGGTTTTGAATCGGGAAGAAGATGGCTGAACCTTTGAATGCACGTTTCATCAGACTTATTAAAATAAATGTGATACCTATGAGAAAGCCCCAAATTCTATTCATTATTGCTCTTCTTTTTACAACTGTACTGAGCTTTGCTTGTTCCAAAGACAACAAGAAGGACAAGCCTCAGCCGGAAGAAGAACCCACTGAAAAACCTGTATTGGCAGATTTCATTAAAGGGGTTGACCTATCCTATGTCAATCAGGTGGAAGATCATGGAGGACAATACAAACTCGACAACCAACCGGCCGATCCTTTCGAGGTGTTGAGTGATAAAGGAGCCAACCTGACCCGTGTTCGCATCTGGCACAATCCGGAATGGGTGAAGGATATCTACGGAGCTGCAACTCCGGTTTACAGTACTCCGGAAGATGTGGCCAAAACCATTGAACGATCTCACGAAAACGGGTTGGCTGTTTTGCTGGATTTTCATTACTCCGACACCTGGGCAGATCCCGGACATCAGGATGTGCCTGCCGCATGGAAAAATATCACCAGTCTTGATGTGTTGAGCGACTCGGTTTACAATTATACTTACACCGTTCTTGAATATCTTAAGGAAAGAGACCTGTTGCCTCAAATGGTTCAGATTGGAAATGAAACCAACCCCGGTATGATGACTACCTCGACTCCTGACGGGTTTCCAAATCTCAATGTTTACGATGGGCACTGGGCAGCTTTCGGACAGGTGGTGAATGCCGGGATTAAAGCAGTTCGTGATATGGAATCCCAATCGGGACAAGACATTAAAGTGGCATTACACATCGCGGATCCCAAAAATCTCGAATGGTGGATGGCGGATGTCATCAACAAAGGCAAGGTTACTGACTTTGATATCATGGGGTTTTCCTATTACCACCTGTGGCACACCACTATTTCTTTCGATGCACTTCCTAATCTTGTATCTCAAATTAAGGCTACTTATGGTAAAGAATTGCTGGTGATGGAAACAGCCTATCCATTCACAACCGATCACAACGATAATTACGGAAACATATATTCTTCGGAAACCGCCCCCCTGGAAGGATTCCCTTACACCATTGAGGGCCAAAAACAGTTTCTCACAACCTTATCGCAGAACATGTCAGATGCAGGGGCTTTAGGCGTGATTTACTGGGAGCCTGCCTGGATAACATCCGGCATGAAAGATCTCTGGGGAACCGGTTCCAGCTGGGAGAATTGTGCATTGTTCAATTTCTCCGGAAATGTTACCGAAGCTGCAGATTACCTGGGGATAGAATATTAAACCCGGGACTGTCGGACATATTGAAAATGTACTATTGAGCCAGGTCTAAAAAGCATCTTTATTGGCAAACTCTTCGTTCTTGAAAATTTTTGAATACTCATTAACAATGGGTTAACTCCGGTGCAAAAATCTTCAACGCCTTGATTTTGACAAGAATCCATTTTTTTTTTACCACACTCATTATTTAATACTCCGTTAAACTTTTACAAACAGTTGATAATTAATTCATTACAAAGTCAGACGGATAGACCACAACTCACTCATAATAAAAACTTTGCGTCATTGCGTCTCTGCGTTTAAGCTTTTTTTAACGGACTATTGATTATTGAATAAACCTTAAATATGAAACGAGCACTTCTGATTTTAATAAGCGTACTGGCATTCTTCTCATGTAAAACAGGGTCTGATGTTCCTGGCTTTGACAAACGATCCAATTTGTTTAATAACGACTGGAAGTTCGTGAAAGGGGCGCAGGTTGATGATATGGAACTTCTGTTTTCGTCGGACGATAACACCAAATGGGAAAATGTTTCAATTCCTCACACCGCTCAAATTGAGCCTTTGGTACTCAAGGAACGTCAGTGGCAGGGAACTTCTTTTTACAAGAAATCATTCATGGTACCCTCCTCTTTAAATGGCAAACATGTCGCCGTTAAATTTGAAGGTGCCATGCAGGTGGCTGATGTATATCTTAACGGGAAGCATCTGATGACTCATGAAGGTGGCTATCTGCCATTTTATATTGATCTGAGCGACGAATTGAAATTTGGAGACGAAAATATTCTGCTGGTTAAGCTCAATAATGAAGACAACCGGCTTGTGCCTCCGGGTAAATCCATTGACGATCTGGATTTTAATTGGTTCAGCGGGATTTATCGAAATGTTTGGCTGGTTGTTAAAGATCAGGTTCATATATCGGATCCGATAGATGCCGACAGGGTTGCAGGGGGTGGCCTTTTTATAACCTATTCTGATGTTTCAGGAGAGAAAGCCACTGTGAATTTAGAGGCGGATGTGGAGAATGGCAGTCAGGAGACTGTAGAAATCTCATTGAACACCAAGCTGCTTGATGCGGATGGAAACGTTGTTGCCAGTAGTAGCGCTCCTTCGCAAATGCTTAATGCAGGAACCCATCTGGAAATGAAAACTTCTTTCGATTTGGAGAATCCTCAACTTTGGTCGCCCGATTTTCCCAATTTGTATCAATTGGAGGTGGAAGTACTGAACAATGGGAAGGTGGTTGATAAAGTTACCGAAACCATTGGCATACGGACATTTAAATGGACAGCAGGACAATTCTATTTAAATGGAGAACCTTTATTCTTACGAGGAACCAACCGTCATCAGGAATATCCCTACATTGGTTATGCATTGTCGGACAATGCCAATTACCGCGATGCATACAAAATAAAGCAGGCTGGGTTCAATTTTGTCAGGTTGTCTCATTACCCCCACTCAAAGTCTTTTATGCAGGCTTGTGACGAATTGGGACTTCTGACGATGGACGCCATTCCGGGTTGGCAGTTTTTTGGAGATGAGGAGTTTCAGCAGAATGCAATCCGGGATGTACGAAATATGGTGCGTCGTGACCGCAATCACCCATCGGTAGTTGCCTGGGAGGCTTCTCTCAATGAATCCGGTATGTCCCTGGAGTTTATGCAACGCGCTCACAACGCCGTGCATGAGGAGTACCCGCATCAGGATGTTTACACCTGTGGCTGGGTTGATGAGGTTTATGATATTTATATTCCTGCACGTCAGCATGGAAAACCTCCCCATTACTGGAATCAATACGACAATGAAAAACCCATCTTTATTGCCGAATATGGCGATTGGGAGTATTATGCTCAGAATGCCGGTTTCAATCAGACAGCCTTTGAGGATCTGACCTCCGAAGAGCGGAATTCACGTCAGTTACGGGGATTTGGTCAGAAACGGCTGGCACAGCAGGCACTTAACTATCAGGAGGCCCACAACAGCAATTTACAGGGGGCTGCCTGTGGCGATGCCAACTGGCTGATGTACGATTATAATCGGGGATATGCTCCGGATATCGAAGCTTCCGGGATTATGGATATTTTCCGGCTGCCCAAATTCGCTTACTATTTCTACAAAAGTCAGGCAGACATTAAGCCTGAGGTTAGCGAAGAATTTTACAGTCCCTTTATTGAAATTGCCAATTTTTACAACGACCCGTCTTTTACGGATGTTAAAGTTTACAGCAACTGCGATGAGGTTGAGCTGCTCGTTAGCGGACGTTCTTTGGGCCGTCAAAAACCCGATACGGATCGCATCAGCAGCGACCTGAAGCACCCACCGTTTACTTTTCATCTGGATAATTTTGAACCCGGAGAATTGGTGGCAAAAGGCTTTGTTGATGGAGAGGAAGTTACCAAGGTCAGCCGCCATACCCCCGGAGAATCTGCCAGACTTAACTTGTGGATCGATGAAAGCGGACGCTTATTAGAAAGCGGACTTAACGATTTGGTGTTTCTGTATGCATCGGTTACCGACGCCAGGGGGACTGTGGTTCCGGAAGCTTCCCATAGCGTCACTTTTGAGGTAGAAGGTGAGGCAACATTGATTGGATCCAATCCGGTAAATGCCGAGGCAGGAATTGCAACGGTGTTACTTAAAGCGGGGGATCAGGCGGGCACCGTAACTGTAACGGCTTCTTCTAAAGGACTAAAGACTACATCTATTGAGATTGACGTAAAATGAATTGAAGTAACCAAACTACTACAAATATGAAAAATCTGCGATTACCAATGAAAAAACTGGGCATGTTGCTGTTGTTGTGGGGTCTTACCACCCTGGCAGTAGCTCAGCAGCAAACCCTTACCGGCACAATCGTTGACGGGGAAACAGGAGAGTCTGTCCCTGGTGTTACGATTCTTATTAACGGAACCCAACAGGGTACCATTACCAATTCTGACGGCTCTTTTACAATTGTGGTAAACGATTCCGATGTGTTGCGAATTTCGTACATCGGTTACAAAACCCAATTGATTGAGGTGGCCGGGAAAAGCCGGTTGGATATAACGCTGGAGCCCGATGTCATCACTTTTGATGAGGTGGTGGTTATCGGATACGGACAGCAACGCAAGGGAGATCTCACAGGTGCCGTTTCCAATGTGAACAGTAAGGATTTTAACAAAGGGATAATCAGTTCTCCCGAACAACTCATCAACGGGAAAGTTTCGGGGGTGCAAATTATGTCGCAAAGCGGGTCACCCACAGCAGGCAGCTCTATCCGTATTCGCGGTGGTGCTTCCCTGAATGCCAGTAACGATCCGTTGATTGTGCTGGATGGGGTACCGCTCGAATCCGGCGGAATCAGCGGAAACGACAACAACTTCCTCAGCCTGATCAATCCCAACGACATTGAGAGTATGACCGTTCTGAAGGATGCCTCTTCCACGGCCATTTATGGTTCGAGAGCTTCCAACGGGGTGATTCTGATTACGACAAAAAAGGGAACCGGTGAGGATTTACGGGTTACCTTCAGCACCACCAATTCCTTGCAGGTGAAAACCAAATTACCGGAAATGCTCTCTACGGATGAGTTTAGAAATGTGGTGAATCGTGACGGTTCTTTGGCTCAGCAAAATCTGCCGGGCGATTACGATACCGACTGGAATGATGAAATTTATCAAATGGCGTTTGGCACGGATAATAACCTGAGTTTTTCCGGTCAGTTAAAAGATATTCCTTTCCGCGTTTCTTTGGGATATTACAACCAGAATGGTATTGTGAAAACCGATAATGCAGAGCGTATGACGGGAAATCTTACTCTTTCTCCTTCGTTTTTGGAAGACCATCTGAATGTAACGCTGGGTGTAAAAGGGGCTTTAAATAAAAATACTTTTGCCCAGACCGATGCCATTTGGGGAGCATCCACTTTTAATCCCACGGTTCCTGTTTACTCCAATTCTGATGCTTTTGGTGGTTACAACGAAGCGATTGATGGTTCCGGAACTCCGGTAACATCCGCTGTCCTCAATCCTCTTGGACTTCTGAATCAGCATTCATCTACCAGCGACATCAACAGGGTGATTACCAATCTGGATGTGGATTACAAGCTGCCTTTCCTGCCCGAATTGAAGCTTCATGCCACGCTGGGGTATGATTTTGCCAGTGGTGAAGGGCAGGTTTATGTGCCTGCTGAGGCGGCTCAGTTTTACATGACCAATGGACGGGATTATACTTATGGCCCTGAAGAGAAGGAAAACCGACTTCTGACAACTTATTTCAACTACAATAAAAACCTGGAGAATATAAACAGCACCATTGATGTAACGGGTGGTTATGATTATCAGTTTTGGAAAAGTTCCAGACCTTATTATGAAGAAACAAATATTGCGGGAGAGGTTCAAAATTCTACTGCTGCTTTTGATGAGCGTCATGTATTACTTTCCTATTACGGGCGACTCAATTATACGCTGGCTTCGCGTTACATGCTTACGGCTACTATTCGTCAGGATGGAACTTCTCGTTTCAGTGAAGATACCCGGTGGGGCACATTTCCATCCGTGGCTGTGGGTTGGCGACTTTCGGAGGAGTTTTTCCTGAGAGATATTGATGTGCTCACGAATCTTAAGTTGCGTGCCAGTTATGGTGTTACCGGACAGCAGGAGGGTATCGGCAATTACAACTATCTGCCGGTTTATACCATCAGCCAGACCGGTGCTCAATACATTTTTGGCAATTATCCGGTGAATACCTACCGCCCGGAAGCCTATGTTTCCGATTTGAAGTGGGAAACCACCAAAGCTTATAATTTTGGTCTCGACTTTGGATTCTTCAACAACCGGTTATCGGGCTCGGCAGAATACTATATCCGGGAAACAGAGGATTTGTTGGCAACGGTTCCATCTCCTGCAGGAACCAATTTCGATAAGAATATTCTTACCAATGTGGGAAATGTGGACAGCGAAGGAATCGAGGTCAGTTTAAATGCGGTGCCTGTCGACAATGCCGACTGGACCTGGGATTTGACTTTGAATGCTTCATTTCAGGATCAGACCATCAAAAATCTGTCTATCATCGAAGGTGCGGAAATCACCAATACCTCTATTGGGCCAACTATTGATAGTTACTACTTCCAAGTGTTGACAGAGGGGTATGAGCCTTACATGTTCTATGTTTATCATCAGTTGTATGACCAGGAAACCGGCAAGCCTGTCGAAGGTGCTTATGCCGACCTGGATGGCAACGGCGAAATTAACTCTGAGGATTTGTACCGATACAATTCGCCTGCTCCTGATTATATTCTGGGATTCAGCACCTCTTTACAATACAGAGACTGGACGTTCAGTGCGAGCCTGAGGGCCAATGTCGGCAACTATGTTTACAACGGAATGGCGATGAATACGGGGGCTCTTGGAACAATGTCTTACAATGCCTACCAACTTAACAATCTGAATAAGAGTTATCTGGAAACAGGGTTCCACAGTCGTCAGTATTTATCGGATTACTACGTGGAAAATGCCTCTTTCCTGAAAATGGATAACCTCACGTTAGGTTACAACTTTGGGAAAGTGACCAACTGGCTCAATGTCAACGCTACCGCAATGGTTCAGAATGTATTTACCATTACCGAATATTCAGGCGTTGACCCGGAAGTGCCTCAGGGAATGGATCTTTCATTTTATCCTCGTCCCCGTATTTTTTCTTTGAGTGTTGGACTGGAATTTTAATTAATAAAGGAGTTAAGATATGAGAAAGATAATATATACCTTATGGATACTCACCGTTGGGGTTTTCTTCGGATGTACCGACGAATTGAATCAGTATCCTGAAATTGAAGAGACCTCGGAGTCGGTCTATGCCAATCCCGATAATTATATCTCTGCCCTTGCCAAATGCTACGCTTCGTTTGTAACAGCCGGTCAGGAAAAAGGCGGAGGCGATGAAGACCTCAGTAGCAACAATGGTTACGATTATATGCGTTGCTACTTTAATGTTCAGGAAGCCGGAACCGACGAACTGGGTTCCACCTGGATTGAAGGGGATAATATTGGGGATCTCACCTTCCTTACCTGGGATGCCAACGACCCCTGGGTGGCCGATATGTACTACCGTTCTTATTATTCTATTTCGTTGTGCAATGAGTTTTTGAAGAACAGTACGGATGAACGGATCGCCGGTTTTACGGAAGCAGAACAGGCAAAAATCAGGACTTACCGTGCCGAGGCCCGTTTTCTCAGGGCACTGGCTTATTATCATGCACTCGATTTGTTTCACGACATTCCATTTGCTGATGAGGAATTGATTGGAAGTTCAACCCTGCCCGAAGAATATCAGGCTCCCGAGATTTTTGAGTTTGTTGAAAATGAGCTGCTCGAATGCAGTGAGAACATGACTGAGGCAGCCGGTTGCGAATATGGTCATGCACCACAGACAGCTGCCTGGATGCTCCTTTCGCGGCTGTATCTGAATGCCGGGGTTTATGAGGCCGGAGCTCACTTCGAGGAGTGTATGACTTATAGTCAGAAAGTCATTGATGCAGGCTACGAACTGGAAGCCGACTATTCCAAACTTTTTAATGCGGATAACCACAAACGGGTAGGTCCGGGGAATGAAATTATATGGCCTCTGGTAGTGGACAGTAAAAATGTGATGTCGTGGGGTGCTACCACTTATCTGATTTGCGGAGCCGTGGACACGGATTTTGGCGCACCTGCCGATACAATTGGGGTCGCCAGTGCCTGGAGTATGTTCCGGATTCGGGGCGAGGTGCCCGAACTCTTTGATATGGAGAATGATTCCAGGGCCATGTTTTATGCAGAGGGTCAGAGTCAGTACATGGATGGCGGAGTGGATGACCGGAGTGGTGGGTTCTTTGTGCTTAAGTGGAGCAACCTAACCGACGATGGCGAAGTAGCTTCCAATACGCAAAACGACGGTGTGGATACCGATTTTCCTGTGTTTCGACTGGCCGATGCTTATCTGATGTATGCAGAGGCCGCAGTCAGAGCCAATTCTAATGTGGCAACAGCGCTGGGATATGTAAATGAACTGCGCACCATTCGCAATGCAACCGAAGTTTCGGAAACCGATATCACCGCCACAGCTGAGGGGATTCCTTTCAAGTTCTTCCTTGACGAGCGGGCCCGCGAACTTTACTGGGAGGCAGTTCGCCGTACCGACCTGAGACGATTCGATGTTTTTACAGGCAATAATTACATCTGGCAATGGAAAGGTGGCGTAAAAGACGGGATGACTGTGAATGATAAATACAATATCTATCCCATTCCGGCGACCGAATTGTCTGCCAATCCCAATTTGACCAACGAAAATTACTAACCTTTAATTTTAGTAATCACATGAAAACCATTCAATCATATATAAGTGTCTTTCTTTTGCTTCTGGCAGCAACTGCCTGCGAAAAGGAAGGCGACAAGATATTTTTATCGGGTCAGGAACCTTCGGAGCTTGTGGCATCCGCAGCTGATATAATTCTGAGCACCGAAAATTCTGACCTTCAGGTGTTGAATCTCTCCTGGGCATCGGGACAGTTCTCTGTCAGTGATGAAACCATGGGTGTCTCTTCCGGTGTTCCCGGCATCACTATTGAAGCATCTGCATCGCCGGATTTCTTAATTGTCACCGAATTACAACCTTCAGACAACGGAATTTCACTTACTGGAGCCCGGCTTAATACGTTGGCCAAAAATGCAGGACTGATGCCCGGGGTGAAGGCGCCGCTTTATTTCAGAGTTAAGTCTTTGATGGGAAATAATATGGAGCCGGAATACAGTAACGTAATTTCTGTGGATGTCACACCTTTTGTGATCGATATGTCGAAACTCTACCTTCTGAATTCCGCCCAGAATGATACGCTGGCAATGATTTATTCGCCTGAAGAGAATGGTGAATATGCAGGTTTTGTAAAAGCTTCCGGATGGATGGAATTTTATTTTCAGGAAGGAGATGGAGCAATTTACGGGAATAATGGTGTGTCAGGAGTTCCGTTCGAGCTTTCTGAAGATACGGAGACCATGTGGAATTGCTGGTCCCCAGCCAATGGAGGATATTATTATGTGACCATGAGTACCACCGATATGGAGTGGACTGCTACCTGGTTGCCCAAAATTTCGGTAGGAGGTGCTGTGGAAGATTCATTGGCCTTTTATAAATCGCAGGAATTATGGGCCGGAGTGATTGAAACTACCGCTGCTGATGCGCAAGTCACGTTGAGTAGTGACGCCCTGCTATACAATACCAGTACCGGAGATGCAGATGCCGGCGCAATCGCAACAACTGTTTCCTTTGCAGAAGGGGAGAGTGGCGAAATTGTTCTCGCAGAGGGTGGTGGTAGCTTTATCGTGCCATCAGCTGGAACTAATACCATAACCCTTGATCTGACTGGTGCTTCGGGTTGGACTTATACTATTGAAGATGGAGAGAATCTACCACAGGAAGAAGTTTCTATTCCTTTCTTGTATCTTCCCGGATCCAAAGATGGCGAAACCGGTGGTGACTGGACATTCGATAACTTTATTCCGCAGTTGAATGATACCCTTTATGGTGGTTTTGTGGACATTAACTCGCAATGGGGATTCCAGATGTTTACAGCTCCCGAATGGGGAGTGGATTATTATACCATGGGCGAGAGTGAAGGATTGCTGGAGATGAATGTGGAAGGGCGTAACATCCCTGCACCCGATCCGGCAGGAACCTACTGGGTGAAGGCTGATGTGAGGAACATGACTTACGGATTGGCAGAACTCGGAGAGGTGCTTTATCTTTCAGGTTTGAATGATGTTTGGGATTTTACTGCCACTATTCCAAAAACCGGGGAGGGTGTTTATTCGGGTACCATTGAGGTGACGACTCCCTCATCCTGGGGTTTCGCATTATATATTGAAACCGACAACTGGGATGATAAGTTTGGGGGCTTTGACGGAACGCTGAGTTATGCCGGCGGTAACATTACTGAAGATACAGAAGCGGGAATCTATACGCTGACGGTTGATTTGTTTAATCGTACCTACGAGATGACATTGAATCAATAATGTTATTTTCCTTTTTTTATTCTCCCCCGACAGGGTTTTCATCTTGTCGGGGGTTGTTTTATCGCCTGTTTAATACAGTGATTGGTGTTTGCGTTCCAGTGCTGTACGTTTTGGGACGTCAAATATGGAATTGTTGAATGAATTGACTTTCCAAAGACTTGTTTGTAAGCGGCTTGTCGTGTATCATGCAGCCTTGTAAAACAAATATTTTATTAAAATGAGAATTTCAATCCTATTATTTATTGTGTTGGTATTGCCATTAGTTCCGGCTGCGGGGCAGAATTCCCGCAATGCCTTTATTGATGAGGAGGGCGTTTTACGTTGGGATACCGATAGCACGGAGATTTTTGGTTTTGGCGTAAATTATTCGATACCTTTTGCCCATGCTTTCAGGATGGCCAAACGCCTGGGTGTGTCTCACGAGGAGGCTGTCAAACAAGATGTCTATCATTTCGCCCGTCTGGATCTCGATCTTTACAGGGTTCATGTGTGGGATACCGAAATCTCAGACTCTGTGGGTAATCTGTTGGAAAATGAGCATCTTCGCTTGTTTGATTTTGCCGTCAGCGAGATGAAAAAACGGGGAATGTGTTTTATTCTTACTCCGATAGCATTTTGGGGCAATGGCTGGCCGGAGCCGGATGAGGACACTCCGGGATTCTCCGACAAATACGGCAAAGAGGCGTGTCTTACCCATCCTGATGCAATTGAGGCCCAGGCCAATTATCTGGAGCAGTTTCTGAATCATGTAAATCCATATACCGGAGTAGCCTACAAGGATGATCCGGATGTGATTGCTTTTGAGGTTTCTAACGAACCGCACCATGGGGGTTCCAAAAATGAGGTGAAAGCGTACATCAACAAGCTGGTTGGGTCTATGCGGAAAACGGGCACAAAGAAGCCTGTCTTTTACAATATGAGTCACAGCATCCATTTGGTCGATGCTTACCTGGAAGCTGATGTTCAGGGCGGAACTTTTCAATGGTATCCTTCGGGACTGGTTGCCGGTCATGCCCTCAAAGGCAATTATCTGCCCCATGTCAATGAGTATGTGATTCCCTTTGCTGAGCATCCGGAATTTCAGAATAAAGCAAAAATAGTGTATGAATTCGATCCGGCTGATGTGGCCGGGAATTATATGTATCCTGTCATGGCCAGAAGTTTCAGGGAAGCAGGAATTCAGCTGGCAACCCATTTTGCTTATGATGCCATGTTTCTGGCGCCTTACAATACCAATTACGGCACCCATTTTATGAATCTGGCTTATGCTCCCCAAAAGGCCCTCAGTCTGAAGATTGCGTCAGCTGTTTTTCATGAGATACCCCGAAATGTTGATTTTGGAAATTTTCCGGAAAATAATGCTTTTGGTAACTTCTGTGTAAGTTACCGGGATGATTTGGCCGAGTTGGTGGGGCAGGAGCGGTTTTTTTATTCCAATAGTACATCATCAAGGCCTCAAAACCCCGACAAACTGAAAGAGATAGCCGGATTTGGTAGTTCCCCTGTGGTCCAATACACCGGCAAGGGTGCTTATTTTCTGGATGAGGTGGAGCCCGGCATTTGGCGGTTAGAGGTGATGCCGGATGCATACTGGCTGAAAGACCCTTACAGCCCGATGAATCCTGATGTCAGAAAAGCCGCAGTGCAGCATGCTCTGCAGGAGATGAGGATTGCCTTGCCTCAACTCGGCGATGCTTTTTCGGTGGAAGGGATTAATGATGGTAACAGATTATCTTGTGTTGCGAAAGGTGGTGAAATTAAAGTCACTCCCGGTGTTTATCTGTTAAAAAGGGAAGGGGTGAAAAGGAAGGTCGATCCCAAAAGCTTGTTCAAAAATATTCTTCTCGATGAGTTTGTAGCTCCTGCTACCGATTTGGATACGCTTTTAGTGAAGAACCGAACACCCCGAAAGGTAAATTTGGGTAAAACAGTAACAATCGATTTTGAGGTGATAGCTCCTGAAAAGCCGGGGAAAGTTGCTGTGTTCATTGGTGAAGGACATTTTCGGAGCCGTAGATTTGATGCGGAAGAGACCTCACCCGGTCATTACACTGTTTTGTTGCCAGAGGGGTATTCACAACATCAAACGGTAAACTATTACATCGCTGTCAGGCAGACCAACGGGGTTTGGAGCACCTTCCCGTCGGGACAAACAGGGAAACCGGGTGACTGGGATTTTTCCGGTGATGAGTCATTCGCGCTGGAGTTCCTTCCCGATGATGCACCGTTGCTATTGTGGAATGCCGAAAAGCATTTTGCCTTTTCTGTCAGCAACTGGAGAGATGGAGTGCAGTTGATTCCCATGTTCAACAGGAATGTTTTGTCCTATCGGTTTGCTCAGACAGAAGATGATTCCGTGCAAAACGAGCCGTTGCATGTTCTGAAGTACTTCTTTGGAGAGAATATCAAGGGAAGAAGAGAGAATATTACGTTGAAAGAGCGGTTGGGCTTTAGTGCCAAATCAGCTGTGGATAAACCTGTTAAGATTAAGTTAGCACTGATTGATACGGATGGTATGGTTATGGAATATGAATTTATTCTGAACAATACGGATGAAATTTACAGCGTCAAACTGAAGGATGGTCAACCTGGGAAAATGGCTATTGTCCCACGTCCTTTTCCCGGATTTCAGGGCTGGTTTACCGAAACCGGAAATGAGAATGAATTTGATATGGCCGAGATTGAAATGATTCAGGTTGCTATCCCTTCACCGGAGACGAGTCAAAAGATTGATTTTTATCTGGATGAGATTTGGTTGGAGTAAAAGAGGGATGCCATTATCCCTCTTTTTTAAAGGATGTGTTTATAGAATACCTGCTATTATGCATTTCGGTGATAGACAATATATTAGTTCCCCTTCTGTGAGCTAAGCCACTTTTTACCAATTTAGAGAAATCATTGTCTGCTTTTTCAAATTCTTTGACTTTTGTGTCATTATGTAATTTTTGTGATACTTCTCTAACAGTATTTGTTAGGCGCTTAGCGCAGAAAACTAACCAACATGTTGTTTAAGTTGACTAAATTCCATGTAGGGGCTTTTTTTCAGGCTTGCCCTGAAAAAACATAGTGTCTTACTCCTTATATTCGTGTTTTTTTTGGCAAAATATTTTCCAGTGATTTATAGAAAATGGCTAAGCCATTTTTTTGTTTGGCGTCCACGAATTACACGAATTACACGAATTTAAAAAGCTGTTTTACAGCTTTTGTTAAACGGCCGCTCGGCTCTGCCGCTTTGCTTGTCAAAGAAAGCTGTTTTAAATTCGCTAAATTCGTAAAATTTGTGGACAACTAAAAATAATTGCGTAGCAATTAATTAAGCCGGCAAATGATGATTTGAGTTTTTTCTTTTGTGGTTTGGTTTTGGCTATGCCAAGTTAGGATGATTAGAAGTTTGTCTTTTTTTCCTTTGTTTTTGCCAGGGTCTCAACAATATTTAAAAGGGTATTTTCATTTCCGTCAACAATTGGACCATAATACGTAAGGACATCGCTTTTGAAATAATTTTCAATTTGTGAAAGTTTTGTCTCTAATAAGGATTGAACAGTATAATCAACTGCTGGTTTCATAGTGGTAAAGGTTAATTGTAATAATGAGTTTAGTATAAAAAGGTATATTTTTGCCAAAATCAAGGCTTTGAAAATTTTTGCACCGGAGTTAACCTGTTGTTAATGAGGACTCAAAAATTTTCATTAACGAAGAGTTTGACAATAAAGATGCTTTTTAGACTGGGCTCAATAAATTAAAGAAACAAAAAAGCTTTATTTAAAACCAAATTTGACCTTTTCTGTTTAACTCAAAATAGTGCCAGCAAGAAAACTACAATATTTTTAGACGTGGTTGCAAGAAATCTTCGAGAACAGGGCTTGCCGCTTTTGAAAATTAAGGAGTTTACTTTTGTAAGTGACTGTTTTCACAAGTGGCGTAACGCAGTTATCGGAGTTTTCTTGGAATCATTAAATATCAAAAAAAAGAAATTTAATTATGAAAACACAAAAAGACTTAGCTGCTTTGATATTGCGTGTGGGATTCGGCTTTTTTATAGCTTTCGGACACGGGTTGGGAAAACTTCAGATGCTGGTATCTGGAAATATTCAGTTTCCTGCGTTGTTTGGTATCAGTCCCACTATTAATTTGGTTTTGGCCGTGCTTGCCGAGTTTGTTGCAGGAATCATGGTGCTGATAGGCCTCAGAACCCGTTTGGCTTCCATTCCGTTGATGATTACCATGCTAACGGCAGCTCTGGTAGTTCATTCAGGTGATCCTCTGTTCTCGGCAGGGGGTGCTTCTAAAGAATTTGCTCTGCTTTACTTTGTTGCTTTTGCAGGAATGTTCTTCCTGGGATCAGGGAAATATTCTGTTGATGCCATTGCCGGAAGGAGATAATTTGGGTTTTTACACCTAAATGTTAAAAACGATTATATGGCAGGATATCAAGGCATTTAGAGAGGGAGAGTAATGGGATTTTGTGAGATTTGTCCACTTTAGAACAAAAAATATCCACTTTTTGTTTGTGGGTGTTAAAAGTTGTCTATCTTTGTGGCCGAGAAAGTTTCGCCTTTCCCTTAGATCAGAAAAAAATCCAGAAAAAAAGGTTCGGTTTATTTCCGGGCCTTTTTTTTATGTGCTTTTTTCTGTTTCGAGAGGGTTGAGGAATCCTTTTTTTACTATTTTTGCAGCATAAAGAATAAGGGTTGTTAGCTCAGTTGGTTTAGAGCATTACCTTGACAGGGTAGGGGTCACTGGTTCGAATCCAGTACAACCCACCAAAAGCCGGCAGGATATTCCTGACCGGCTTTTTTGTTGTTGCCTGTTCTTTTGGTTAACTTTTATTATTTTTGAGTTTTTACATAAAGGCAATAATCCGTTAAAATATCCTGGATACTGAGATGCAAAGGCGCAGATTTTTTATTGTCAGAGAGTTGAGATTAATTCCTGATGCCTTGTAAGTGAATGGGAATCAGGCGTTCGGAATTCTGGAAATTTGGAATAGTGGAGTGTTTTTTAAGGACCAGGAATCTTTTAGGAGAATGTCCCTCCAAGAGAATATATAGTTAAGGAACGTTCTCGGGAGGAAAAAAAGGGATAAATTTTATGGAATATACTACAGAAAACTGGGACCTGATGGTTCTGGAGGTGAGTAAACGGTTTAAGGTGACAGCAGATTTTGACTTTATGCTGTTTCTTATTGGCATACAGGAGCTGGGCCAGGGAATGAAACCATACGAAAGGCAGGTGAAGATGGATCTTATCAATCTTGGGAAATGCACCCTGTTGAGTAGCGAAGGCTATTTAAAGGCTACCGGTCGCGATGAGGAAGGCTGGCCACAATTTGAAGAGGTTAAAAGACTTCAATCTTTGACACCCTCATTTATGAATCATCTGCTTAAAAAAGCAGCATTTGAATATTTTAAAATCCAATTACAATAATCAGAAAAAAATTAGACCATGACATCATTTCATTCATTTCGAAAAGTTGCCTTGTTTTCACTGGTAGTGTCGCTGGGCGTATTGTTGACGCATTGTGATGAGCCGGAGAAAAAAGTATTGGTGAAAACCCCTTATGGCAACATGAAAATTAAGCTGTATGATGATACCCCGCAGCATAAAGAAAACTTCCTGAAGCTGGTGGAAGAAGGTTTTTACAACGATCTTCTGTTTCACCGCGTTATTGAAGGTTTTATGATTCAGGGGGGAGATCCCGAATCAAAAGGTGCTGAAAAAGGTAAGCGTCTCGGCTCAGGTGGCCCCGGATATCAGATACCTGCTGAGATTAATTTCCCCGAACATTTTCATAAAAAAGGTGCTTTGGCAGCGGCTCGTCAGGGCGATCAGGCGAATCCTGAACGTAAATCTTCGGGGTCACAATTTTACATCGTTCAGGGAGAAACGTTGACTTCGGATGAACTCGATAATCTTGAAGACCAAATGGGAAAAAGAGCAATTCAATCGCGTATGTTCGATAAAATTACTCCTTATCAGGATTCTTTGATGGCGATGCGTCAACGTGGCGATCGTGAAGGTTTTGAAGCGCTTATTTCAAAGTTAGAAGAAGAAACCAAGGTGGAATTGGGCGATTCAGCAAAATTTGTTTTCCCCGATGAAGTTCGTGAAGTTTATACCTCCATTGGTGGGACTCCCATGTTGGATAATACCTATACTGTATTTGGGGAAGTAGAAGAAGGTTTGGATGTTATTGACTCCATTGCAGCTGTTTCAACCGACCAGATGGATCGTCCGTTGGAGGACATTGAAATGACCATGGAGATTATTGAGGAATAATTTTTGCATATCTCTTTGACCGGATGATTCTTCAATTGTCCGGTCAAATTTTTTTTATGTGCCATGAGGCAATGCATCGTTATCCAGAAGTTTGAGGATTACAAATGCCTGATAATTTGTCACTTGCAAATCGAGGCGTTTGAGTTGTAACTCTCTTGTAATAAAAGCTTTGCGTTATTGCGTCTCTGCGTTTAGGCTTTTTTTAACGGACTATTGATGAGAAAAATGCGAAAACTTATTACTTTTTTGATTGCTGGGTTCTTATTGCTTTCCGTTGAATCTGTGCATGCACAGGAATATACTCACTATGTGCTCATCAAAACCAATTTGGGCAATATGAAAGTTAAATTATACAACGATACCCCCAATCATCGGAATGAATTTCTGAAACTGGTTAACAGCGACCATTTCGACGGCACATTGTTTTATCGGGTCATCAAAAATTTTGTTATCCAGGGCGGTTCGGTTGATTCACGGAATGCTCCTGCCGGCAAACATATCGGATATGGAAACTCGGCCATCAACATTGATTCCGAATTTCACGATCATCATTTTCATAAAAAGGGAGCCTTATGCGCCCCACGGCAACCGGAGGATATTAATCATTTTAAGATGTCGGATATTTCTCAGTTCTATATTGTAAAAGGACGGGTATGGACCAGTGAGCAGCTTGATATCATTGAAAAAAACAACAACATTCCCATTAAGAATAAGCTCAAGAAGGAGTTTTATGTTCCCAGAAAAGAAGAGCTGGCCCGACTGAAAGAAGAAGATCCCCGTGCTTTCAACGAATTGTTGAGAGACATAAAGCAGAAAATCAATTTCGAATATACTTTATCCGATTACATTCAGTTCTCAGAGGCTCAGCGGGAAGCTTACACCACCATCGGCGGACTGCCCGATCTGGATGGTGACTACACCGTATTTGGAGAAGTGGTGGAGGGATTTGATGTTATTGATAAAATAGCAGCCCTGAAAACTGATAAGAACGACCGGCCATTAACCGATGTGGTCATCCAGGTTCAAGAAATTGCACAATAATTAATATTTTCCGATGCAAAAACATTCCAGATGTCTGTTATTCCTTATGACCGGGATTTTGATAATCTCTGTATGGGGATGTAATTATTCGGCCGGCAAAAAAGCAAAGGAAACGGACGAAGTTTCTTATGGCTCTTATCAGGATAATATTAAGGGGATGGTCGGGATTCGTACTTTCGATCATTACAACCGGGCTTTGAAAAATGGTTATGGCTTTTTTGTGGCTCCGAATCTGGTGGTGACCAATCTGGACTGGCTTAAAGGAGCCTACAAAGCTGAGATTGCTCCTGTGGGAACACGCGACATGACAGACGTGGTCGGTTTCACGGCGTATGATCACAACCTGAATTTGGTGGTTTTGGAAGTAAAACGAGACAATTCTGACTATATCAAAGTCAGGGGAAGCTTAATTCAACCCGATACCCTTTATACTTTGAAACGGCCAAAACGAAAATTGTTTGTGGTAAAAGCCCCTGCCGCTGAATATCAGGATTTGGATTCGGTCGGTTTCTGGCCGGTTCCAAGCGAACTGAAGGAGGGCAATCCTGCATTCAGGCTGAATCATGAGTTCATGGGAATCGTACAGGAAAGGGTTGTTGAAGATTCCTTGCAAAAAGTGGTTCTTTCCAGGAAATGGATAGCTCAGCTACTGAAAGAACAAAGCAAACGCCCGGTCTCTATTTATGACCTTCGTACCAAAACCGATAAGGTTTACATTTCGCACCAAAAAATTGCCGGGTTTCGGATCAAAACTACTATGGGAGATATCGTGATTCGCATGCATGATGAAACTCCGGAATACAGAGATAATTTTATCAAACTTGTTAGCGATCAGTTTTATGACAGTTTGCTGGTTCATCGCGTGTTAAGTGACTTTTTAATTCAGATGGGCGCTGCGGATTCCAGAAATGCAGACAAAGATGATGTGGTGGGCTGGCAGGGACCGGGATATACGCTGCCCACAAAAATAATTCCGGCACTTTTTCATAAACGTGGCGCGGTGGCAGCCTCCAAACTTCCTGCTGCCCGAAATCCACGAAATCGCTCCGATGGCTCGCAGTTTTTCATTATTGCCGGTCGGGTTTTTACCAATGAGGAACTGGATGATATTGAAAAAGGAAAAGGTTTCCGGTTTACCCATTCGCAGCGTCAAATCTATACAACCATTGGTGGGGCACCCTATCTTGATGGTGATTATACGGTGTTTGGAGAGGTGGTGAGTGGCATGAATGTTGTTGATAAAATTGCCGGGGTAAAAACCTATGGAGAAGACCGGCCGGTGGAGGATATCCGAATTAAAACCATTGAAATCCTTAAAAAATAAAACCCTTTATCATGAAATCAACAACTTTAATCCTGCTAACCCTTGCAGCTCTGTCGCTTAGCAGTTGCAGTACTTATCAGTAGTGTCTCTTGCTCCGGCAAACGAAGCCCCTGATCCGGAGGCCCGTCCAACCCTCAAAGATTCAATTGAAATTAGTGATGCTTTTGTGGGCGATGGTGGTCAAATTCAAATTGAAATTCAACAACCTGTATTGCTGGATAAAACCAAATCGGCATTGGTTAAGGATAACGAGACAATTCTTTTCTTTAGCAATACCTCAACAATTTCTTCAGTATCAAGTAGTCGGGAATCTTATATTGACAACTGGGTTCACTATACTTCGACTGAGGGTGAAATCCAATCTGATGCTTCCATTTTATTTATTCCACCCGACAGTAAAGTGCAAGTTTTCGAACCTTTTCTGGAGAATTCATCGTTTAAATTTGATGAAACGAAAGAGGTAGAGGTGCTAAATATCAGAACAGAGAACGGTTATTATAGAACCAAATCAGTAACCTTCTCTGAGGAAGAAATACCGGCCACTTATCGCATGTTTCTCACTATTGCGCCTGATGGTAAAGATGTGGCTCCCATTTTTATTAATCAGAAATTCCGGGTAGAGACTTTAACAGATACTTCACTCACACCCGGATATTTTTGAAATGATGGTAAAACCAGGTTTTTTATAAAAGAAGTCTCCGATTTTGGGACGTTCCTGGGAGGGGGTCTTGCAGTTGGTATTTTGTGAGTTTTAACCGTTGGCGGAGGACTGTAGCCTTGGATAAGGGAATAATTCGGGGTGTGACTTTAGGCAGGTTGAAAAAATTATTACTTTTGTGATTCAAAATTGTTCCAAAAATCACAACCAATGCTTGATAAGATTAAAGATTTACTGGAAGAAGTAAAAAACCTCACTGCCGAAACTGCTGATGAGGCAGAACAACTGCGGATAAAATATATCAGTAAAAAGGGAATTATTCCTCAACTGTTCAATGAGTTTAAAGATGTGCCAAACGACCAGAAAAAGGCGGTTGGGCAAGCCATCAACGAATTGAAAAATGCAGCGCAGGAATCTATTAATCAATTAAAGGAACAATTTGGGCAGTCGAAGCTGACTTCCGGAGCTGCCGATTTTACTTTGCCGGGAAGTGCCATGCCTTTGGGAACACGTCATCCACTTTCAATTGTTCGTAATCAGATTACAGAGATTTTCGACCGTATCGGATTTTCTGTGGCTGAAGGGCCTGAAATCGAGGATGACTGGCATGTGTTTGAAGCATTGAATTTCCCGCCGGAACATCCTGCGCGGGATATGCAGGACACTTTCTTTATCAATCAGGATCCTGATATTTTGTTGCGTACCCATACTTCGTCGGTTCAAATTCGCACAATGGAGCATCAGAAGCCTCCTATTCGTGCCATTTTTCCGGGACGGGTTTTTCGTAACGAAGCCATTTCCGCCCGCGCACATTGTATTTTCCATCAGGTTGAAGGGCTTTACATAGACAAGGATGTATCTTTTGCCGACTTGCGTCAGACGCTGCTCTATTTTGCGAAAGAAATGTTCGGGCAGGATACACAAATTCGTCTGCGACCGTCTTATTTTCCGTTTACCGAGCCATCGGCAGAGATGGATATTTCATGCACCCTCTGCGGTGGAAAAGGATGTAATATTTGTAAGCACACGGGATGGGTCGAGATTCTGGGATGTGGAATGGTTGATCCTGCTGTGTTGACCAATTGTGATATTGACCCCGATGAATATACCGGCTTTGCTTTTGGAATGGGAATCGAACGCATTGCCATGTTGAAATATCAAATTAACGACATCCGGCTGTTCTTCGAGAACGACGTTCGGTTTCTGGAGCAATTCAGGGCTGAATCGTAAATTGTTTTTGAAGAAATATGCGGACTAATTCGTCTCTGTCCATAAACTAAGCGTTTTTCACGTGTTTGAACTAGAAAGTTCAAATTCAAGGCGTGTGAAAAATCTAAACCGCAGAATACTAATGTATTTGAGGATTTAGATTTTGAGCAACAACGCAGAAGTTGGACTTTATAGACAAACACTA